>Ga0209398_1000113_pt1 | contig 61948 bp, 51 predicted proteins | sample AshMeaBigSpring_FD_184125 | JGI IMG/M metagenome (GOLD analysis project Ga0209398, IMG submission 184125) | Groundwater microbial communities from Big Spring, Nevada to study Microbial Dark Matter (Phase II) - Ash Meadows Big Spring (SPAdes)... | ecosystem: Environmental > Aquatic > Deep...
TTCTATAAATATTTAATCCCGAAGGGATTAAATAATTCGTCAAAAAAATGAATACCATTATACGACCCTGTAGGGGTTGTATGTTTATAGCAAAATAAACCAACATACATTCGACCCCGTCTGGGTCGCACCGCATTTCAATAAATTTTTCTATAAACATCAAATCCCTTCGGGATTAATTAAATCGTCAACAAAATGAATACCATTAAGCGACCCCGTTGGGGTTGTATGTTTATAGCAAAATAAACAAACATATATGCGACCCCTGCGGGGTTGTACCACATTTAAATAAAATATTCTATAAATATTTAATCCCTTCGGGATTAATTAAATCGGGAAATAAAATAATTATAAACAACGATAAAAGATCACATCATAGGCATTATGAAGGCAGGGGAAAACAGTCTATCGGTATAACGGATACGACATACTTTCATAAATTGATACATACAGACAAAAAATATTTACTTTGCAGATTTAAACAACGATCGTGGCTATACCTATGTTAGATACCGTTTCTTTTAGAGGGAAAAAAGCCCTCATAAGAGTAGATTTTAATGTTCCCTTAGATGAAAATTTCGTAGTAACCGATGCTACCCGTATAAGTGCTGCTGCGCCTACCATAAAACACATATTGGCCCAAGGCGGTACGGTGATATTAATGTCGCACCTAGGGCGTCCGAAAAGAGGTCCTGAGGACAAATATTCGCTAAACCATATCCGGGGCGAATTAGAGAAATGGATAGGCGTGCCGGTTCGTTTTTTTCCGGATTGTCGCGGAGTGGAACTGCGCCAGGTGGTAGCACAATTGCAGCGGGGAGAGGTTCTCCTATTAGAAAACTTGCGTTTTTATAAAGAGGAAGAAGAGGGCGATACACTTATGGCGCAGGAACTCGCGGGATTGGGAGCTGATTATTATATAAATGATGCCTTTGGTACGGCCCACCGTGCCCACGCTTCTACATCTATAATAGCCGATTTTTTTCCGCCCGGTCATAAACTTTTTGGCTACCTTATGGAGGCTGAAGTAAACAATGCCACGAAAATATTAAATGCTGCTGAGCGTCCATTTGTGGCCATATTAGGCGGTGCCAAAGTTTCCGATAAAATCCTTCTCATAGAAAACCTTTTAGATAGGGCACAGCATATTATTATAGGAGGCGGTATGGCCTATACCTTTTTTCGCGCCATGGGCGGTAATACCGGAAAATCTCTGGTAGAAGAAGATAAGCTGGAAATAGCACATAGCCTGCTTCGCAAAGCAGAGGAAAAAAATGTGCAGTTGCACCTGCCTGCGGATAGTATAATAGCCGATGCCTTTGCACAAGATGCCCATATCCAGGTCTGTGATAATATGCATATCCCCGATGGGTGGATGGGTCTGGATCTGGGTCCACTGGCCATTGCCAGATTTTGCTCCGTACTTGCTGGGGCAAAGACTATTTTGTGGAATGGCCCGATGGGTGTTTTCGAGATGCAAAATTTTCAAAAAGGCACGCTTAGTGTAGCCCAGGCTATCGCCGATGCTACTGCCTCTGGAGCCTTTTCGCTGGTAGGTGGGGGCGATTCTGTGGCGGCAGTAAATGGTTTTGGGCTGTCTCAGCGGATGAGTTATATATCTACCGGTGGTGGGGCTATACTGGAATTTTTTGAGGGGAAAGAGCTGCCGGGGGTAAAATCTATCCTCGGATAACCCCTTACCTAAGCGATGTAAAAACGACTTATTTTATTAAACAAACGTTCGTTTAATAATGGACAAATAGTTTTGATTTTCTTTAGAAAAGGGCAAAAAGGGCAAAAAATAATTATCCACAGAAATATTTATCTTACTAACTAATTTCTTAAAAAAAAAATAAAATTTAGAACATTTTTTTATAGGTATTTTATTAACATGTTGAAATATAAACTATTATATATTATAATTATTAAATTTTTAAATTAGCAAAAAACTAATAAAATTATAAATTTTATAATATTATTATGTGAACATTTATTTATAATCTAAAGTGTACGTAATTCCCAAAAAATTCCAAAAAAATGCTCCAAAAGTTTGTCAATGTGGTAAAAAGTCATTTACTTTGAACCGAAATTTTGACAATGATCATCCATTTGACCGGAGATAAGCTGGTTTCTATAGATTCTAAGTATCGGGTAAGATTTCCAGGAGAGATGCGAAAGCTGCTTCCTGAATCTTTTGATGGGAGATTTATTATTAGAAAAAATATAAAGACTGGCAGTTTGCAGATATACCCAGTCTTTTTATGGATAAAATCCATAGATGAGGAGATTCGCCGGCTGGATGTACAGGTAGAGGAGGAGCTGGAGGTGATTCAGCTATTAAATCACGGAACAGATTTCGCCGAGCTGGATGCAGAAGGAGTACGGATTACGATAGGTCAGGAAATGCTTCGCTTTGCAGGCATAGCAGATGAGGGACGCCTGGTGGGGAATAAATATTTTTTTGGATTGTGGAATCCGGAAAAATTTGCCCAGCATATAGAAGAGCTGGAATCCAGAAGAAATATGATTATGGAAGTATATCGAGAGAAAAAAGCGGGTACCGATACACATGGCGGAAGGCCACCGGTGTCCTGATAATCCCGGATATCCTAAAACCTATTATAGAAAAAGATGAGCGAATATCACCAGCCCGTAATGCTTGCCGCCTGCCTAGATGCCTTGGACATAAATCCGAATGGTACCTATGTAGATCTCACTATGGGTGGATTTGGCCATAGCAGGGAAATTCTGGCCCGGCTGGTTAAGGGTAAGCTCATCGCATTTGATCAGGACGAAGAGGCTAAGTCTAATATCCCTAAAGATGACCGCGTCCTATTTATTCACTCAAATTTCAGATACCTATGTCGCTGGCTTCACTATTATGGTATAGAAAAGGTAGATGGTATTTTGGCAGATTTAGGCGTATCGTCTCATCAGTTTGATATGGGCAGCCGGGGATTTTCCTACCGTTTTGAAGGACCTTTGGATATGCGTATGGATAAACGCTATCCACTCACCGCAGCAGATGTACTCAATAAGAGTGATGAAAAAAAGCTGGCCGATATTTTTTTTAGATACGGCGATATTATCGCTTCCCGAAGACTGGCTCGAGCCATCATAAAACAGCGTTGTAGGCAGCCGTTTGCTAGGTGCGAAGAACTGAAAATGTTTTTGGATCGGGAGGAATTTGGCACGGATCCATCCTATCTTTCCAGAATTTATCAGTCGCTGCGCATAGCCGTAAATGAAGAGGAAATGGCTTTAGCAGAACTGCTGCCCCAATGTGCGGAAGTATTAAATACCGGAGGTAAGCTGGTGATTTTGAGCTACCATTCGCTGGAGGATAGAATGGTAAAAAATTTTTTCCGCTCCGGCGATGTCTATGGCGAAGAAGACAAAAATCTTTTTGGATTGCCCACTATTTCTATGCGTGCCATCCATAAAAAACCCCTTGAGCCCGCACCGGACGAAATTATTAAAAACCCTCGTGCCCGCAGTGCAAAGCTGCGCTCAGCGATAAAAATATAATAAAGATAAAATGGCCCAGATACCTACTTATAAGAAAGCCTCGGCTGAGGAAAAGAAAAGCCGCATTTTGCCGCCTGCGAAGAAATTACTGCGCAAGCAGTTTTCCATAGATGGTTTTTATAAAAATTTTCCCTTCATCCTTTTTATGTCATTTCTTACCATACTCTACATTTTTATGGGAAATTTTGGTGATCGCAAAGATCGCCAATTAGTAAAGTTATATAAAGATGTGGAAGAACTGCAATGGTCCATCGCTACCGAGAGAGCTAAGCTCTTAAATAAAAGCAATTACACCGAGGTATTGAAGCTTTCTAATGAGATAGGATTAGCTAATTCTATTTCACCTCCTGATATCATTATAGCCGACTAATAAAATATGAGTGAGAAAAGAGACATCTTATTAAGAATTAACCTCATCTTCGGTGCTATGTGTGTTATTGCTGCATTGATTTTTATCAAAGCAGCTAAAATACAGATTATAGAAGGAGAAAAATGGAGAAATATAGGCCGAAGCTATTCGAAGATAGATACCATATCCGGTAAGCGTGGAGATCTATATGACTGCAATGAAAAATTGCTTGCTACCTCTATACCCAGCTTTGAAATTCATTTTGATGCCGCAAATAAAAATGTGGATGATGAAGAATATCTTAATGCCATAGATAGTATAGCCCTGCTTATGAATAAGCGTTTTACTATATACAGTAAAGAAGAGTATAAGACCCGGTTTATGGCTGCAAGAAAAGAAAAAAATAGATACTATCTGTTATTAAAAGAAGCTGATTTTACCGATGTAAAAGAAATGCGCACTTGGCCCCTTTTTAGAGATGGTAAATATAGGGGAGGACTTATCGTACACCAAAATAATGCCAGAATACGACCCTATGAAAGACTGGGAGAACGCACAATCGGATACAGTCGTGAATATGCCCAAAGTGTAGGTATAGAAGAAAAATTTCATGACTTTCTTCGCGGCGAAAAGATGAGCAGGGTCATGCAAAAAGTGAGTGGTGGAGAATGGATACCCGTATATGAAATTAATGGTGAGCCGCAGGCAGGCAATGATGTGATTACCAATATAGATATTACCCTTCAGGATATAGCAGATAAGGCTTTGCAGCAATCACTAGTAAAGAATAATGCCGATCACGGATGTGTGGTCGTAATGGAAGTGAAAACAGGGAAAATAAAAGCAATGGTAAATCTGGGAAAAGAACGAGATAACTATTATGAAAATTATAACTATGCCATCGCCGAAAGTGCAGAGCCGGGTTCTACCTTTAAAATTGCCAGTATGCTCAGCCTCATTAAAGATAAAAAAGTAGATGCTTCTACGATGGTAGATGTGGCCAGTGGCAAAGCTAAATATGCCGATATCATCATTAAAGACGATCATCCTACCTATGATTCATTAGATGTAAGTGGTATTATAGCTAAATCCTCTAATGTAGGTATAAGTAAGCTTATTATAGATGGATATAAAAATAATCCTCAGCAATTTATAGATAACCTTAAGGAAATGTATCTCCATGAAGTTACCGGTGTAGATTTAACCGGAGAGGCTGCTCCCTATATAAAGGAAACCACTGATAAATTATGGAATAAGAATGTGTCGCTGCCGGTTATGTCCTTTGGTTATGAAGTGAAACTGACCCCGCTGCAAACCCTTTCTTTTATAAACGCCATAGCCAATGATGGTGAAATGATGAAGCCCTATCTTATCTCCGAAGTAAGAGCAGGTAGGGAGAGTTTAAAACGATATGGTCCTGTATCTAAAGGAAAGATATGTACAAGAACAGAAGCTGAATATATGAGAAAACTGCTGGAGGAAGTAGTGGTGAGCGGCACAGCCTCGGCTATAAATAAAGGAGCCTATCGCTTTGCCGGCAAAACCGGTACTGCTAAAGTAGCTTCCGGCACAGAAGGATATAATAAAGTTCGTACCTACCAATCTAGTTTTGTGGGTTATTTCCCTGCTGATAGTCCAAAATATTCCTGTATCGTAATCGTGCGAAATCCTACAAATGGAGATATCTATGGTGCCAGTGTAGCGGCACCAGTTTTTAAGGAAATCGCCGAAAAATATCTCTCCATTCAAAAGGATATTCTCATGTCTCAGCCGCCATTACTTACAGATAGCGAATCTATACCCTCGCCTATGAATGGCTACAAAAAAGATATATGTAGTATCTATAAAGCGATAAATATATCCGTAAAAGGAAATCCGGTAACTGACTGGGCGCAGGCTACCATATCAGAAAAAAGAATAAAAATAGAAAACCGTGTGATAAAAGATAACCAAATACCGGATGTGAAAGGTATGGGGCTGCGAGATGCCATCTACATTCTGGAGAATATGGGATTGAAGGTAGTATTTAATGGAAAGGGTAAAGTAAAAAGACAATATCCAGATGCTGGTATCCCTCTGGAGAAAGAAGATGTTATAAGCCTAGAATTAGGATAATGAAAAAACTCGCAGACATAATAGAAAATGTGGTACTAAAGCAAATTTCTGGCAAGACGGAAATATTTGTTTATGGTCTTACTGAAGATTCCCGCGAAGTGAAGGAGGGATATCTCTTCGCAGCTATCAGCGGTACCCGGCAGGATGGACATCTATTTATAGACAATGCCATAAGTGCTGGAGCTGCTGCCATTATCTGCGAGGATATGCCTGCTAATAAAGCTGATCATGTATGTTATATTCAGGTAGAGAATAGTGCTGCCGTACTGGGATGCCTTACCTCTGCTTTTTATGGTCATCCTTCCAGGTTTATGAAGATAATAGGCGTTACAGGTACAAATGGTAAGACTACCATAGCTACACTACTCCACCGTCTTTTTATGCAGCTGGGTTATCTCTGTGGTCTTATTTCTACAATAGAATATAAAACGGGAAATGAGAGTTCTGTATCTACACACACCACACCCGATGCGATAAAGCTAAATGCACTACTCGCGCAGATGCTACAAAGCGGCTGCCAGTATGTGTTTATGGAGGTAAGTTCGCACGGATTGGTTCAGCACCGGGTCTCTGGTATTCGTTTTGCCGGAGGGGTGTTTTCTAATATTTCTCACGATCATTTAGATTTTCATCACAATTTTGATAATTATTTAGATGCAAAAAAATCTTTTTTTGATCAGCTCACACCAGAGGCATTTGCTCTAGTAAATAAGGATGATCGTCGAGGATTAGTGATGATTCAAAATACCTCGGCTCGAAAATTTACTTATGCTATAAACACCTTCGCCGATTTTAAAGGCAGGGTATTAGAAAGCTCTTTCGATGGTCTGCTGCTGGAATTAGACGACATACAGTTGCATACTTTTCTTATTGGCGATTTTAATGCTAGCAATTTGCTCGCTATATATGCCACTGCCATTCTTCTAGGGGCAGATAAGGATGAAGTACTGCGAGCTATAAGCACTCTTAAAGCAGCCGAAGGCAGATTTGATATAGTAAAAGATCCCAATGTAGGTGTCTATGGAATAGTAGATTATGCCCACACCCCCGATGCCCTCGAAAAAGTAATAGATACGATTAATAACATCCGCACACACAATGAAAAGCTCATTACCATTATCGGATGTGGGGGCGATCGCGATAAATTAAAACGGCCTAAAATGACCGCTGTAGCCTGTGAGAAAAGTGATAGGGTCATCCTCACTTCCGATAATCCGCGTACCGAAAACCCGGATATGATTCTCGCTGATATGAAAGCCGGCATAGGGCCCCAGTATGTGCGCAAAACCCTATCTATCACAGATAGAAAAGAAGCTATTAAAACCGCTTGTATGATGGCGGATGCAGGCGATATAATTTTGCTCGCTGGTAAAGGACACGAAAAAACCCAGGAAATAAAGGGCGTGAAATATCCTTTTGATGATAAAGAAATATTAAGAGATTGTTTGGCACTCATAACCAGTAAAAACTAATATGCTATACCATCTCTTTTCCTATCTGGATACACATATTAATTTGCCGGGTATCGGTGTATTTCGCTTTATCAGTTTCCGTGCCGGTATGGCTATGATTTTCTCTCTTCTCATAGCTCTCGTTTTTGGAGAATTATTTATAAACTATTTGCGCAGCAAACAGATAAAGGAAACCGTACGTACATTGGGACTAACCGGCGAAGAAAAAAAACAAGGCACACCTACTATGGGAGGGCTCATCATTCTCAGTGCTATTATTATTCCTACACTGCTATTGGCTCAGCTTCAGAATATATATATACTTCTTATGCTATTAGTCACAGTAGGGCTAGGGGCCATAGGTTTTATAGATGATTATATAAAAGTATTTAGAAATAATAAAGCTGGACTGGCGGCTAAGACTAAGCTGATAGGACAATGTGTGATAGGATGCATCGTAGGTGCCACCATGTATTTTCATCCGGATATAAGGGTGAGAGAGGATATTACCCACACGCCAGAAATAGCTATGAAAAATGAAGTAGGCCGCAAGGTTATTCAAGTGGATGATGGAAAGCGTCTCATAATGGATTATAAAGCCCCTGTTACTACCATACCTTTTATTAAGAACAGCGAGCTTAACTATGATAGGTTACTGGGATATGTAAACAGTGGCTGGAGTGCATACGGATTTCTTTTTTATATTCCTTTTATAACCCTCATCATTATGTTTATTAGTAATGGTGCTAATCTCACCGATGGTATGGATGGGTTGGCTACCGGCATATCAGCCATTATAGGTATTACCATAGGATTATTTACTTACTTAAGTGGTAATTATATAACTGCCGAGTATCTGAATATTCTATATCTGCCAGACACTGGAGAATTGGCTGTATTTGTAGCTGCCTTTATAGGTGCCTGTATAGGATTTTTATTTTATAATGCCTTTCCCGCCAGTGTTTTTATGGGTGATACAGGAAGCCTAGCTATTGGGGGCATCATAGCTTCTCTGGCCATTATCATCAGAAAAGAATTATTGCTGCCGGTGATCTGTGGCGTATTTATCATTGAAAACCTTTCAGTGATGATGCAGGTGAGCTATTTTAAATATACTAAGAACAAATTTGGGGAGGGTCGCCGTATCTTCCTTATGTCGCCATTGCATCATCATTTTCATAAAAAGGGAATGCACGAAGCTAAGATAGTAGTGAGATTCTGGATAGTCGGAATTTTACTAGCTGTACTCACATTTCTCACCTTAAAACTCAGATAGATGAAGACACTGGGCATATTAGGACAAATGAAAAGTGCCATAGGCGCAGCTCTACTGGGTACGAAAAAAGGATATTCCGTTTTTCTTTCTGATATGGGTGCGATAAGCCCCGAAAATAAAATCCTGCTCCATGAATGGGGCGTAGAATATGAGGAAGGAGGACATACGATGGATAAATTATCTGCCTGTGAGGTTATCGTAAAGAGTCCCGGCATACCGGATAAAGCACCGGTTATAAAATCCTTGCGCAATATCCATAGACGCATTGTTTCCGAAATAGAATTTGCCTCCTGGTGTACCGATGCGATGATAATAGCGGTCACCGGTAGCAATGGAAAAACTACTACTACCAGACTGCTAGGGGATATATTTATAAGAGATGGTAAAAACACCGCTGTAGGCGGAAATATAGGTGTGAGTTTTGCCGCACTGGTTGCCGAAAAACAGTACGATTATTTTATTCTCGAAATAAGCAGTTTTCAGTTAGATGATATAGAATCTTTCCGTCCTCATATCGCTATTCTACTAAATATCACCCCAGATCATTTGGACCGATATAATTACTCATTCGATGAATACATTGCCTCTAAGTTTCGCATTACCCAAAATCAAACAGAAGAGGATTATTTTATATTTAATCAGGATGATGAGGCTATTGTAAAGTATATGCATAATCATTCCATAAAAGCAAAAAAAATTCCATTCACCCAGGTAGAACTATTGAGCGGTCCTGGTGCGTATAAAAAAAATAACCACATTATGATAAATAACGAATCATCTCATTTTGATATGAGCATAAACGAACTAAAGCTCAAAGGTAGGCATAATGTATATAATTCTATGGCTGCCGGTATAGGGTCTTCCTATGCAGGTATAAGAAATGAAAGTGTAAGAGAAAGTTTCTGCTCTTTTAATGCACTTGCTCACCGCTTAGAAGAGGTGAGTGATTTATATGGCATCGCATTTATAAATGATTCTAAGGCTACAAATGTAAATAGCACTTGGTATGCACTGGACTCTCAGACGAAGCCGGTGGTATGGATAGCCGGCGGTATAGACAAGGGAAATGATTATAGCGAAATAAAAGAATTGGTGGCTAAAAAAGTGAAGGCACTTATCTGTTTGGGATTGGATAATGAAAAGCTTTTGAGTTATTTTAAAGACATCGTACCGGTTATAAAAGAAGTGCGTTCTATGCGGGAGGCTGTGGGCGAAGCTTATAATTTAGCTCAGCACGGCGAAGTAGTGTTGCTATCTCCGGCTTGTGCGAGTATGGATTTGTTTAAAAATTATGAAGATCGCGGCGAGCAATTTCGAAAAGCCGTAAATACACTGGGAATCTAGTATGGAACTTATAAATCGCTTTTTTAGTAATATTAAAGGAGACCGCGGTATCTGGGTAGTGGTTATACTCCTGTACTTGGCTTCTATAATAATGGTGTATAGCACCAGTACAGCATTGGCTTACGCCGGAAGAGTTCGCAGTACTGAATCTATTCTTTTTTCTCAGATTTTATTTGTAGCCTTGGGTATCACGGCTTTATACATTGTACATAAGATCAATTACAATCACTATGCCAGATTTGCCATCTTATTGTTTGCCATTTCTATTCCTCTTTTATTCTATACAATGATATGGGGTGTAGAGATAAATGGTGCTCGCCGTTGGATACGTGTTCCTTTCGTGGGTATTATGTTTCAGACTTCTGATTTGGGTAAATTGGGATTAGTGATGTATCTCTCCTATATGCTCAGCCTAAAAAAGAAAAAAGTGACCGCAAATTTTAAATCTATGTTCTGCTACATAGGCCTTCCTGTACAGACCATTGTCGGACTTATAGCTCCCTGGAATATGTCCACTGCTTTGATGGTCTTTTGTTTGAGTATGTTGCTTTTCATAATTGCCAAACTGCCATTCATTCAAATTTCGAGATTTATGTTGCTCAGCTTGAGTATGTTTGCCCTATTTATAGCTTGCTTAAAATTTACTGGTACTTCCCGTTTTAGATTAGCTACTTGGGAGAAAAGAATGGAACAATTCATAGGCTCTGTACTATCGGATAAGGCATCCACCGATAGAGACTTAGATACTTTTCAGGCAGATCAGGCAAAAGCAGCCATTGCCAGTGGAGGACTCTTTGGCGTAGGTCCTGGAAATAGCCGAGCAAAACATTTTTTATTTAGTGCCCATGCAGATTTGATTTATCCCATTATTATCGAAGAACATGGATTGCTCAAAGGCGGATTTCTAATTTTGATTTTATATCTGCTGTTGTTTTATCGCTGCATTAAGATATTTAAAGTAAGTACGGGCAGATTTGGTTCATTTCTTGCACTGGGTCTGGGACTTATGCTTTTATTGCAAGCCCTTCTTAATATGGCGGTATCGGTAAATCTGCTCCCTGTAACGGGTGTGGCACTTCCGCTCATTAGCAAAGGAGGTACTTCACTCTTGTTTACATCTGTGGCCATAGGCATCATACTGAGTGTGAGTGTATATATAGATTCTAATGCGAAGAAAGAAAATGATACCAGAGCTACCGCATCATCCCGATCAATAAAGATGGCATGAGAGCAATAATAAGTGGTGGGGGTACTGGTGGCCATATATATCCGGCTATCGCTATCGGTGAGGCTATACAACGAGCCATACCGGCTGCTGTCCTGCTATTTGTAGGTGCTAAGGGGAAAATGGAAATGAAGAAAGTACCGGAGGCAGGATATAAAATAATCGGTCTATGGATAAGTGGATTGCAGCGCAAGTTCACTTTAGAAAATCTACTATTTCCTTTAAAGCTCATGGTGTCCTTGATAAAATCGTTTTTTATTATAAAATCTTTTCATCCGGATGCTGTGATAGGAGTAGGTGGCTATGCCAGTGGTCCTCTGTTACAGGTGGCTACCTTGCTACGACTGCCTACGATTATACAAGAGCAAAACGCTCTGCCCGGTATTACAAATAAATTGTTGGCAAGCAGGGTAGATCGTATATGTGTGGTGTTTGAAGGAATGGAAAAATATTTTCCGGCAGAAAAAATAGTGATTACCGGCATACCGGTGAGAGCTAATATTATGGCACCACCGCCACCATCAGAACAAGCGCGCGCTTTCTTTGGGCTGCCTGAAAAGGGGATAGTAGTACTGGTGACCGGCGGCAGCCTCGGTGCCAAAGCCATCAATGCCTGCATAGCCACTCATATTCATTTTTTTGAAGCCCAGGATGTATATCTTCTCTGGCAATGTGGCGATATTTACTATGCGTCCTATGTACCTGTGGTGAAAGGAAAAGAACATCGGATAAAACTGATGCCTTTTATAAAAGACATGAGTATGGCTTATGCCGCAGCAGATATTATTATATCACGTGCAGGTGGAACTATCGCAGAACTGGCCATTGCCGCTAAGCCTTGTATCCTTATGCCCTCTCCTAATGTGGCAGAAGATCATCAGGCCTATAATGCAAATGCGCTGGTAACTCAGGATGCGGCTATTATGGTGAGAGATAAGGAGGCAGATGATAAATTGTTTGCTACGCTGCTAGATCTTATTCATGACCGGGATAGAAGAACAAATCTGGGTATAAATATAAAAAAAATGGCGATTAAAAATGCCGCAGACCGCATTGCTTCGGAAGTGATAACCCTGGTAAAAACAAAGAAAGCGAAGGCGTAATAATGAAAAAAAACAATCACTTTTTTTCCGAGTAATGTAAATAGCGGGAATATACAAATGATAGATGTAAAAGACATATCTAAAGCCCATTTTTTGGGAATCGGTGGCATAGGGATGAGTGCTATAGCCAGGTATTTTTCAAGCCTGGGAATAGTAGTATCCGGATATGATCGCACTCCTACGGATTTTACTGCTTTGCTGGAATCGGAAGGTATGTCTATTCATTATACAGAAGATGTGACCCTTATACCGAAGGATGTAGACATGGTAGTATATACGCCCGCCATCCCTGCAGATAATGTTGAATTAATCTATTGTCGTTCCTTGAATGTGCCAATGCTCAAAAGGTCTGAACTGCTGGGTATTATTACTCATAATAAAATTACGCTTGCTATAGGAGGCACTCACGGTAAGACTACCATTACCAGTATGGTAGCGCATATATTGTATTCTTCAGGTAGGTCCTGTACCGCTTTTATAGGGGGTATCTGTCTTAATTACCAAAGCAATTTTATAGCCAGTGGAGAAGAAATTTTTATAGTGGAGGCAGATGAGTATGATCGCTCATTTCTGCATCTTTTTCCTACTGCTGCCATTATAACTTCTACAGATGCAGATCACCTAGATATCTATGGAACGGTGGCGGATATGAAAGCGGCTTATTGCCAGTTTGCCGCCCAGATAAGCCATAAGGGTATCCTTATTACCCATCCGCGTGCAGGGATTAAATCTACTTCTGCAGAGACCGCCTTATATAGTATGGATAGTGAGGTTACCGATATCACCATCTCCGGCTTGCATACACAAGGAGGTGATTATTGCTATGATATCATAGATAAGCAGCGAAATACGAGTACCGCCATACACCTGCGCATAGGAGGTCTGCACAATGTAGAAAATACGGTAGCAGCTTTTGCCCTATGCCGGTTTATGGGGATAGAAGCCGAGGCTATTGCCACAGCTTTGGATAGTTTTAAGGGTATTCAGCGCCGTTTCGAATATCTGCATAGAAGTGAAGATCTCACGGTTATCGATGATTATGCCCATCATCCGGAAGAGCTTAGTGCCACTATAAGGTCCGTGCGTTCTCTATATCCACATAAAAAGATGACGCTTATTTTTCAGCCTCATTTATATTCTCGCACCCGCGATTTGTGCGCAGGATTTATAGAAAGCCTCCATGAAGCAGACCAGGTATTGCTTATGGAGATATATCCGGCCAGAGAATTGCCATTGCCCGGCATTACGGCTGGTATCATCTTAGATGGCCTGGAAAATAGCACCGGCGAAGTGTATGATCATCTGACCATCTATGATGCCTTAGAGAAATATAAACCAGAATTGCTGGTTATTACTGGTGCTGGAGACATAGGGGAAGTGAGAGAAAAATTAACTGCTTTTTTATTAAATATCAAATCAAGTTCACTGTTATGAAAGAAAAAATGAAAAATCCGGCTGCGATGAGAATACCCGGATTCTTTATGTATGGAATTGCTGCGGTACTCCTCTTTTTATTACTGAGTGCGTCTATCGGGAAGCAAAAGATGATCTATTGTGAAGAAGTTCACGTAAGTATCAATGCTGAAGAAAGTGAAAGATTTGTAAAGGAATCTACCGTAGAAAAATGGGTAATGGCATATCTGGGTAATGGCAAATCCCGCAAAACCATTAAAGACATTAGCTTATCCGATCTGGAGACCTACCTCACTGCTAAGCCTTATGTAAGTAAGGCCTATGCCCATTTTGATATCCGGGGGCGCCTGTCTGTTCAGATAGATCAGGATCTTCCCCTGGTAAGGGTTATAGATGGAATGGGCCTGAGTTATTATATCACCGAAACCAGAAAAAAAATGCCCTTGGGCATAGAATATACCGCCCGGGTACCTATCGTTACAGGACATATTCCCGTGTCTCAGGGCGACTCTATACCCACCAGTGGGGTGCTTTATGAGCTATTTAAATATGGTAAATATATGCAGAAAGATCATTTTATGGAAGCGCTTACCGAGCAGATTTACATCTCAGATAAAGGTGATATGGAAATTATTCCTAAAGCAGGCGACTTCAGTATTAATATAGGTGATGCCGGCGAGCTGGATAAAAAATCTAAGCGCATACTTTCCTTTTATAAAAAAGGTGTCCTTTCGAGTAAATATGAGAATGTGCGATCTATAAATGTCAAGTATGATCATCAAATCATCTGTACGAATTAATATAAAATTAACCAATCATAAATCCCCCACTAAGTATGGAAGAATCAAGTATTATTGTAGCTTTAGACATAGGTACTACTAAGACCTGTGTAATCGTAGGCCGTCGCAATATGGATGGCTTATTGGAAATCATCGGAGCTGGAAGAGCTCCATCTATAGGTATGCAGCGCGGTGTAATCCACAATATCAATAATATGATAGATGCCATACAGCGAGCAGTAGCCGAGGCTGAGCAGGATGCCGGCTATAAGATACGCGAAGTGTATGTGGGTATAGCCGGGCAGCATATAAAGAGTCTCCGTCACCGGGGATATAAGATTAGGAGCAACTATACCGAGGAGATCACACAGGAAGATATAGATTTGCTCAAAGCAGATATGCACAGAATGGTTCTGCCGCCTGGCGAACAAATTATTCACGTTATACCTCAGGAGTATATCGTAGATAATGAAAGTGGCATAGTGCAGCCTATAGGGATGGCTGGTAGTAGAATAGAAGCCGATTTTCATATCGTTACCGGCCAAATTACTTCTACCGCAAATATCTATCGCTGTGTACAAAGGGCAGGATTAGAGCTAAAAGGTCTCATATTAGAACCCATCGCTTCCTCCTCCGCTGTACTCACCGCAGATGAAAAAGAAGTGGGCGTAGCACTTGTAGATATAGGAGGTGGTACTACCGATCTAGCTATCTATCATAATAATGTTCTGCGCCATACTGCCGTCATACCTTATGGTGGTAATCTTATAACCGAGGATGTAAAACAGGCCTTTATGCTGCTAGGCAGAAATGCCGAAGAGCTCAAGGTAAAATGTGGATCTGCCCTTTCGGTTTCTAAAATGGCTTATGAAATCATTAATCTGCCTGGTCTTAATGGACGTCCGCCTAAGCAAATAAATGTAGCTTCTCTGGCTAAAGTAATACAAGCTCGAATGGAAGATATTCTTATGCTCGTTAATAATGAAATTACCCGTAGTGGGTTTAATGGAAGACTAGCAGCGGGTATCGTAGTTACCGGTGGCGGTGCACAGCTAAAGAACCTACCTTATCTTATTGAGTATTATGTAGGATGCGATGCCAGAGTGGGGATTCCTAAAGAGATATTAGCACCTAATTCCCCTAAGTATCTTTATAGTCCCGTTTATGCTACATCACTCGGTTTGATTTTTCAGGGATTGGAGTATGAACGTTTACTCAATACAAGATTGTCTGTAGAAGGTGTAGAAACGAAGACAGGTGTTACTGGTAGAGAGTCTATATTTAGAAAAGTCTTTGGCGGTATTAAGCAAACTTTTAATCCGGAAACGGATGAGATAAAAGATTGGGATCAATAATATTAAAGTAATAGTTGAATGTGTGAATAATCTTGTTTACAAAAATGTTTTCATTTTTTTGGCAGTTATTTTCATTTCATCTAATTTTATGACCAAATAAAAATAAAAAGATAAGTTATGTTAATAGAGTTTGATATGCCCAAAGGCAAGCAACACATCATCAAAGTGATAGGTGTGGGTGGTGGAGGTTGTAACTCCGTAAAGCACATGTATAGTCAGGGTATCATAGGTGTAAATTTTATCGTATGTAATACCGATGCCCAAAGTCTGGAAGACTCACCGGTTTCTATGCAAGTAAAGATGGGTCCATCTATTACTTCAGGACTGGGAGCCGGATCAGATCCCGAAGTGGGTAAGAATGCCGCGATGGAATCGGTAGAAGATATTAAACGATCTATAGGTAGTGACACAAAAATGGTATTTATCACCACAGGGCTCGGTGGAGGTACGGGTACCGGTGGCACCCCGGTAATAGCCAGAATCTGCAAAGAAATGGGCTTGCTCACCATCGCCATCGTTACCACTCCCTTTTTATTTGAAGGATCACAGCGTATGAACAAAGCTCTCCGAGGTATAGAAGAGTTGAGACCTTTTGTAGATAGTATCATCGTGATCTCTAATGAAAAAGTGAAAGAGGTTTATGGTAAGCTCTCCGTTAAAGAAGCTTTTCTTCGTGCCGATAATGTAATAGGAGTAGCCGCTAGGGGCATTGCCGAGATTATAACCAAGCCGGGTATGATAAACCTGGATTTCTCCGATGTGAAAAATGCGATGAAAGACAGTGGTGTAGCCATTATGGGTATGGCATCTGCTAAAGGTGATGATCGCGCTGAAATAGCTGTAAAAGAAGCCCTCGAATCTCCCTTGCTTAATCATAATGACATCACAGGTGCCAAATCTGTACTCGTAAATATTACCACCTCACCTGAGCATCCGCTCGAAATGGATGAACTGGAATACATTACTAACTATATTCAAAAAAGTACCGGTGGAAATGCCGATCTCAAACATGGACACTGCTATGATGAAAGTGTAGAAGATAATCTGATAGTTACTTTAATAGCTACAGGATTCGATGCCAATAATCGCAAAAGTCTGCCCGGAGAAATCAACCAAACGGTAACGATAAATCTGGAAGATAAAATGGTAAATACGCACATCACCGAAATACTGCCCCCGGAAATAACCCATGTGCCTGCCCCTCCAGTCGAAATAATAGTGGATTCAATAGAACATCCTGATTTCCGCCAAGCTACAGAAGTAAAATTAGAAGAGGTAACCACCTATCATACCGATATTATTAATGATATGGATACTACCCTATCCCAAGAGGAATTTAATGAAGTAAAGGATGGTAAGAAAAGACAAAACCGGCTAAAAGGCTTAAGCACTTATAAGGGCCATACCCTTACCTTACCTGCCGAGATGGAAAATGAGCCGGCATATATACGTAAGAATATAAATTTGGATGAGGACATTAGCGTAAATGAAACCCAGGTTTCTAGATTATCCTTATCGCCATCTGCAGATAATCCCGATAAGGCAGTACTAAGAAATAAGAATGGTTATATCTTTGATGGGGTAGATTAATAAAAAGTATTCCCGAGGATAGTAGCCGGATTTCTTCCAGAAGTCCGGCTTTTTTATGATTCATCCTTTTGGCGCATCCTATCCCAAAGCGGATCGGTAGGCGGATCGGCGATGATAGTTATAGCCTTGTTACTCACCGGATGTGTAAAACTTAATTTGCGGGCGTGGAGATGAATAAATCCCCCTTCATTGCTACGCGGAAAACCATATTTGAGATCGCCTTTTATAGGGCATCCTATGGAAGATAGCTGCGCCCTTATCTGATGATGTCTGCCGGTGGCAGGCAGAATTTCCAGCCCTATATAATGATCCATTTGGCATAGGATATGATAGCTGAGTTCTGCTTTTTTTGAACCGGGAATTTCTTGGATATAGGCACGGCTTGTATTCGTCTTTTCATTTTTTTTTAGATAGTGAATAAGTATCCCCTCTTTTGCTGGTGGCCTCTGTTTCACGATGGCCCAGTAAGTTTTTTGGGAGGCTTTTTCCTGAAATATTTTATTCATTCGCGCCAGTGATTTGCTCGTTTTCGCAAATATAATAACCCCCGATACCGGACGGTCCAGACGGTGCACCACACCCAGAAAAACTTCTCCCGGCTTATGGTATTTTATTTTTAGATATTGTTTTACTTCTTCACCCAGTGGATCATCGCCTGTTTTATCGCCTTGGGATAGCGCGCCAGGTGGCTTGTTTACCGCTATCAGATGATTGTCCTCATAGAGTATTTCTAATGATTCTCCGTATCGCATAGCGGCAGCTTATAAAGATAATAAATGCCGGACTTATAGACCAGCCACTCATTTAAATAGACCTGATCGCCTTTAGATACGATATAAGAATGAGGATAAGTCAGGTGCATAGATAAGACCGCTTCCGGGTTTTTATGGATGGCTTGCTGGGCTAGTTTTCTTTCATACCATTCCTGCATACGCCACTTTTCTATGGGACAGAGTTTATTGCTAAAATATGGATCACGCTCGGCTTTGCGCATAAAAGACAGCCACTCTTCTTCCCATCCAAAACCCAGAAAAGCAAATACATATCTGGCCTCACTATGTGCTTGAGCGTATTCGCACAGGGCATCAAAATCCCTTGTAACATTAAAATAAGATTTTACATTTACGATCATTCTATAGGACAGGATGGGTATGGCCAGTAAGAGTAAGACCAGTGATGTTTTTAGGGGCGAAATTTTTGCAAAAATATATTTAGATGTATAATGAATGATAAGAATATAACTAAATAATGCACCCAGGGCGCACTGTCTGTAGGGATAGTAAATCTTAAAATTTCCCTCCTTATCTGCATAACCGATCGCTACCCAAATTAATACCATCGCCAGTATCACCATCGTAAGACGGGCTAGTGAAATCAATGCTTCCTGTTTTTCCGTTTTTATATAATAGAGCGTAAAAAGAAAGGCCACCACCGTCATCATCACACCGGTAAAATGCGTGTGTAAAAATAAGAAAAATCCCGCCAAATGCCTATATGGTGGGGATTTCGCTCATAGGTGATGATCTTATTGAGTGGATAATGGATAGCTAGGTTAGTAGGTTTTAATAGGATGTGATAAATGAGGTAGAGCAATACCGGACTCATAGCCACAATGCCTGCTAGTGCCGATAAAAAATGAGTCTTACTTCGCTCAAAAAGAATACCATAGCCGTCAAAAGCCATAAAAAACCATCCGCCTACTAATATGTGAAGCCAGGCCGCCAAGGCTATGCACAAGTAGGTTTTGAGATAAGAGCCGCACTGCCAAAAATATAATGCCCAAAAGATAAACCAGTAAGCCCATATCTTAGATTCTAGTCCTCCAAATATTCATTCGCCGACAAAAAAAGTTTGGTGCGTAAAATATAATAGTTGAAAGAGAACAAATACTTGTACATAATTCCATTGCCATTTTTTTAGCAATAAGCCCAGTGGCCAGGCCAATCCTGCAAAGCATATAACCTTACCCAGGTAGGCTACTATATCAAATGAAAAATATTGTAGCGCCGGTCCGGCAAATAGCTGAAAGAATATCCTATTGGCAGGTATATCATTGAGATAAAAGTATTGAGGCATCCATTCCTGATCCCACCATTGCTTTGCCAGAGGCAGATACATCTCTTCATTACTAAGTATATCATACCTCAAAAAATTTAGACAAGCTAAAATAAAGATGAACACTGATGGATGAAGCTGTGTAGCCGCTAGGTATATTTTTTTATATAAGTCTCTCATCCCAGCATTTCAAAGTTCCAGTTCTTTTCTGAATCATAGTGAAGAAATCCATTTTTTACCTCGAGCGGACAAGAAAAATTATGGGCATAAAGTTTTCCGGTACCCAGGCCCTGATGCGGCATAAGCGCATACCTTTGGCAGATATCATAAGTCCATTGTGCTATGGCCTGGAGGCCTATGTTAGATTCCAGGGCCGAGGTGATCCACCATTGTACCCCATAGGCAGTGGCCAGTTTTACCCATTCCTCACATTGGCTAAAACCTCCCAGCAGACTGGGTTTAAGTATGATGTATTGAGGAGATATAGCTTCCAATAGGGCGGTTTTATCCGTACATGATAAAAGCTCTTCATCTAAGGCCACGGGGACTATGTTTGCTTTACATAAAAGCTGCATTTTTTCCCATTGTCCTGCAGCTATGGGCTGTTCTATGCTATGAATATCTAAAGCGGCTAAGTCCTGCATGACCTCACGGGCTTGGTGATAGTTATAAGCACCATTTGCATCTACTCGGAGTATGAGTTCACAGGCGGTATATCTCTGGCGAAGCTGCTGAAGTATGGATTTCTCCAGCGTCCAGTCTAGGGTTCCTATTTTTAATTTTAAACATAGGTAGCCCTCTTGGAGTTTTTCTTCGGCTTGTTTCATCATAAAAGCATAATCGCCCATCCATATCAGGCCATTGATGGGGATATCGGCTTTGCCAAGGGTAAATGGACTGGGATAGTGCATTTGCGGTGCATCTTGCCCACATTGTAGGTGTAGCATTTCCAGCGCAAAGGCCAGGGCTGGATATCCTGTGGTGTCTTCCTCTTTGGGCCATATACCTCTATTGAGCATAGAGATGATTTCGCATATTTTAACTGGCAGTAGAGCCGGATTGTCTCTGCTGAGACCGCGGATGAGGCTGCATTCTCCGGCCATTATTTCCGGCCCGTTTTTTTCCTCAAGAATAATAAACCAGCTCTCCTTTTCTCGAAGGATGCCTCGAGATGTGCCTGCTTCAAAGCGAAAGGGAAAAACGATTTTTTTCCATCGGGCTACATAGTTTTGTATGTTTTTTTTCATCCATTTACCATATAAGTATGCAAAGCCATACAGATGGAATAAAAAAAACAGGTGAGAGCCATAGGCTTTAGCAGGAGATCAAAATCCTTTTCTTCCCGGGTTTTTTTTACCGCAAGTAGGATACCTAGTAGCATAGGAAGGCATAACAGGAGTAGCCATCGCGAGGAGCCGGAGGACTCTAAGGAAAAGTAGCCGATAATACCTATTATGCCCGCAATGAGGAGAAAATAGAAATAATATTTACTTCTCTCAAATCCGAGCCGCACGGATAGGGTAGTCTTATGTACTCCTGCATCGTTTATACGGTCGCGCATATTGTTTAAGTGCAGTACTGCCGTACAAAAACTACCGATGGTTAATGCCGGAAAAACAATTTCCCATCGCCAAGTAGCGGTCTGTAGATAGTAACTGCCAGCTACCCCGACGAACCCAAAAAACATAAATACGAATAAGTCGCCATAGCCTTTGTAGCCATAGGGATGCTTACCGGTAGTATATTTTACTGCCGCCCATATAGCCCCTAGGCCCAATAATAAAAACAGCAAAGCTATATGCCAGGGACGATGCCGAAAAGCTGTCCAAAGCAGTAATAAGCCGCTTATAAAGGATAACAGAGCAGTGGTTACCATTGCTGACTTCATTTTTGAGGCACTTATCCCACCGGACTGTACCGCTCGCCGTGGTCCTATTCTCCCTTCATTATCGGCACCGTGAAAAGAATCGCCATAGTCATTGGCCAGATTAGAGAGTATCTGAAGGAGAAGGGTAGTCGCTATGCTCAGTATGAATAGGCCGGAATTATAATAGCCATCGGATGCCGCCGCTGCAGTACCTGCAAGGATACAGGAAAGTGCCAGCGGTAAGGTGCGAAGTCTCAATGCGCTCAGCCAAGTAGAAAAGGACGGCATAGATAGAAGGCGATGATATGCCAGCAAATTTAATAAATAATACCCGCTCAGTTATCTGCAAAAAAAATCCCGCCAATATCTTTGCAGGATATTCAGTCTATAGGCCATCTACGAAAACACATTTACCTATCCTTATTATTTACACAAAATATTGAATACCAGCTATATACTTGTTGTGTTTTAGGAATTCGGGGGCTTTTAGAACTGCTCTATATAAATAATGATAGATAAAAATGGAATTATAACCACCTCCATTACCCATAGCCGAGACGGGGTGAGTATAGTGGTTCGGATAGAGACTATATACGAGATGTGGTGGTAAAAAAAAAACTTCCAATCATCTGAATATTTCCCTTGCTTATTTGCTAAAGCTATCCAGTAAACGACTTGAAGATGGCTCCCAGCAACCCCCCAAAAACTTATAGTGAAATAATCTCTGCTGTGCAGCCAGGAGAACTTGTACTTATATCCATATAGGTTTCGAGCGATAGCTAGAGGAGAAGAGATAAAATGATATGGCTTCCCATTTCCATATTTTTTTACCTATAAAGGAAAAATACCTTATACACACCATCGTCCACTTTAGTGCGCCCTATCCACTACCCCTTACCTCCGCTCTTTCCAGTTACTGTATCACTATCTTCTTTGTTACTGAAATCTCACCTTGCCTGAGTATGAGGAAATACATTCCAGGAGCTAAAACAGATAAATCTAACTGTTGGTTTTCACCGGCTTTTTGTCCGGAATAATGTAATAATTGCTGTCCGGTGAGGCTGCATATTTCTATTTCACTTAGATCTTCCATAGCTGTGTATAATGCTATCATTCCACCCGTGGGATTGGGATAGATATCGGTGGTATGTATAAGATTATCCTCTATTCCTGAGGGTACATTGGTAAGCCAGCTTACGGCGGTTACGTTTCCATTTTCATCGGTAACCAATGTGGCTAAAAAAGGGCTGTTTTTTCCTTGCCATTCATAATTAATGGAGCTAGTAGTTTGTATAGGACTAGGCGATAAGGACCAGCTTCCATTCATGTGTATATAAGTGCTGTCTGTCTGTGTTCGGGTCATCTTTTGTCGGAGGGCATTATAGCTTCCGGCGGGAGTGATGAGAGTGCCCCAGCCATCTATGATGGATTCATAAGCTACTGTCTGTACTAATTTAATTGAATCTATAGGTGGCTGCGAAGAGGTTACTAACATTACACCTGTGCTGATGCCATCAAAGGAAGAATTATAGGTAATAGGAAATACCAGCTGCTTCAGTGCCGGCGTATAAATAAGGGTACTCACCGAAGGTGGAATAATAGTACCACAAAACCCCAAATTCTCTATCGCATTATTATCTCCATGAATATATTAATTTCGGATGTAACTAAAGCCATATTACCCTGTAGAAATTCATCTGCACATAACGTACCTTCCGAACTTTCAAAGGTAGTAAAATTATGAACATCGTCATCTAAAACGCCTAGATTCCAAGTCTGGTTTGGTCCCATTCAGCCTGGTGTAAACCCAGAAGGAGGAAGAGTATCCGTAGCCTGATCATAACTGACCGCCGTAAAATCCCAATCGCTAAATTGAATCCTTATCTGCCCCAGGCAAGACCATCGGATGATAACAAGGAATAATCCTGTAAGGAATATTGTTTTCATATTGTTTTGGTTTTGATACATTACTTCTTACCCGTTTAGCATTTCAGAAACGCCCTGTATTTATTAGTAAACCCTAACTCCACCGATAACTAATCCGCTCATCGGCTATTTTCACCATCTATGAAAAGCCTTTTGCACCATAAGAATAGCCCTGCTCTGCTGCTAAACTTATGCAAAGATATGTCAATAATAATCCAGATTTATTGATTATCATCAGAACGGATATTGATTCTTATCGGGTGTAGGGTTCTTTTTTTTTAAAGGGAAAATTCCTTCCTATACATACAAGACATAAAAATATATAGAAAGAAAAACGGTCTGTCTTTTGTAGGTATCCAGTTTATACCTTTCTTTTCATAATGCCATAAGGCACTGCCATACATATAAAAAAAAGTACTTACTCGGTGATAAACCGATAAATAGATTTACCTATAACCCTGCTAAAGAAGACGCTCAATACAGCTTACTATCCAGACCTTTTAATTCGGTGAAGGGCGCTGTATCTCTTTCTGTTTTAATAAGTATGGGCATTCAGGTATAGCTAAGAAGGCGGGATGAAATAATTGTCTATTTTCCTGAAGATAATAATTGGTGCCGGTAGGCATTCACGGGAAAAGGGTAAATTAGCTGCAAATTATATCGAAGAATTTTGCTTTTTACCCAGCCTCACTGCCTGCTCACGGATTACGATATCCGTCTATTTAAAGATGGAAGACATTACAGTCTTTATGAAAAGATGGGTGCTCATATCCTTAGCTTAAATGGGGTGGAGGGGGTTCAGTTTTCTGTTTTTGCCCCCCGAGCGGCTAAGGTGGAAATAGTGGGCGATTTTAATGGCTGGGATGGGCGAGCTTATCAGCTTTTTTTTCGTTTCGATGAATCTGGCATCTGGGAGGGATTTATTCCGGGAGTAAAAGCCGGTCACCTCTATAAATATCGCATCTACAGTGAGCTGGATCATATCATTCGCGATAAGGCCGATCCCTTTGCACGGGCTACAGAACTTATGCCCCAGTCTGCTTCTGTGGTCTGGCACAGACAGTTTAGCTGGCAGGATAGGGACTGGCTAAGATCCAGAACCAAATGGAAGGTGCTGGAGAAACCCGTAGCCATCTATGAAATGCACCTTGGAAGTTGGAAAAAACAAGGAGATCACTCGCTTTCTTACCGCCAATTAGCGCAGGAGCTCACGGCTTATCTGCTGGAGATGGAGTTTACTCACGTGGAGTTTTTGCCGCTTACAGAGCATCCCTATTACCCCAGCTGGGGATACCTACCCACCAGCTATTTTGCCCCTACCAGCCGCTATGGCTCGCCGGATGATCTGCGCTTTCTCATAGATACCCTCCATCAGAAGGGCATCGGCGTATTGATGGACTGGGTGCCGGCCCACTTTCCGGGCGATGGCTTTGCCTTAGCCGATTTTGATGGCTCCTGCGTCTATGAACACCCCGATCCCCGCAAGGGGTTTCATCCGGATTGGAATAGTCTTATCTTTAATTATGAAAGAAACGAGATTCGCTCTTTCCTCATTTCCAGTGCCTATTATTGGATTAAAGAATTTCACTTAGATGGACTCAGGGTAGATGCCGTAACCTCTATGATGTTTCTCAATTATTCGCGCCAGCATGGACAGTGGGAACCTAATGAAATGGGAGGAACAGAATACCTGGCTGCTATGGAATTTTTGCGCGAGCTCAATACTTCTATTTATAAAGATTTTCCGGGAGTGATGATGATAGCCGAAGAGTCTTCTTCTTATCCCGGTATAAGTAAGCCGGTATATACCGGAGGACTGGGTTTTGGGTTTAAATGGATGATGGGATGGATGAATGATGTACTCACTCATTTTGCCCGTGATCCTATATATAGAAAATACCACAGAAATGAAATTTCTTTTTCTTTTTCTTATGCCTGGAATGAACAGTATATTCTCCCTCTTTCTCACGATGAAGTAGTACACGGAAAAGCTTCGCTCATCTATAAAATGCCGGGAGATGAATGGCAAAAATTTGCCCACCTGCGCCTCCTATTCGCTTTTATGTACACCCATCCCGGACACAAACTCCTCTTTATGGGTAATGAAATAGCACAGACTAAGGAATGGGATTTTAATAACCAGGTAAGCTGGGAACTTCTGGCACACGAAAGTCATAAAGGAATGAAAAATCTGGTCAAAACCCTTAATCATATACTCCAAAAAGAGAAACCCCTCTATGAATTAAGCTATACGCCCGAGGGATGCGAATGGATAGACTATTCGGATCCGGAGTACGATGTACTTTGCTTCCTGAGAAAGTCTAAAACGGATACCCTGCTTATTGTCGCAAATTTTGTTCCCGTTACCATTTATCACTATAAAATAGGTGTGCCTGCTTATGTAGAATGGCAGGAAATTTTTAATACAGACCATTCGGATTTCTGGGGTTCTGCTATCCTCAATAAAGGTGTGCTAAAAGCCCGAAAATCTCATCGTCACCAGCGACATTATGAAATAGAAATTACCATTCCGGCACTGGCTCTCTGCATCTTTAAACCCCGAGGTACCAAAATAGCGGATAGTGCGACGGCAGATAGCAAATAGAACCTTTTAGTCCTAAGATAAAATCCGGCGGAGATGTTTATAAGATATCTCTACTACAGGGGAATATGGCACCCTTAATAGCTAATTGCTCGGCCCCATGAATCGTATTTAATGGCTTATAATGACGAATACATACGGCGGTTTTTTTGCCTATATGGCGTGGAAAAAATGAATTGGCCGCTACCCTCCAGATATTTATATCCTATCTTTGTAGCTCATACCCGTATGAAAAAAGTATTGCACGTAAGTACAGAATGTTATCCCGCTGCTAAAGAGGGCGGAATGGGAGATGTGGTGGGTGCCCTGCCCAATTATTTTCAGGAGCTGGGCTTTGAAGCCTCCGTTATTATACCTCGCTATAATCTTCCTTGGTTTAATAATCAAGAATTTACATTGGAGTATAAAGGGTTTTTCTATCTCGGCACCGTTCTTATAGGATTTAAGATTCTTAAATTAATGGAGGGCATGCTTTCTTACCCCTTTTATTGTATAGATATACCCGGAAAATTTGACCGCGATACCATTTATCTCAATAAGAATGGCGAGGGCTTTGCCGATGAGGCCAGCAGAAATATTTGTTTTCAGCGAAGCGTAGTCCTGTGGCTCAATCATATACCGGATTTTTTTCAGATCATTCACTGCCACGATCACCAGACCGGACTCATTCCCTTTATGATGTATAAGTGCATAGAATTTGAAAGCCTGCGTCAGTTACCCACCTATTTTACCATACACAATGCCTCCTATCAGGGCCAGATGTCCTGGCAGGTGAGACCTATGCTGCCGGCCTACTGGGACAATGATTATGGCTGGCTGGAATGGGATAATCGCATAAATTCTATGGCCTGCGCTATTAAGTGCTGCTGGCGATATAGCACTGTATCTCCTTCCTATCTCTATGAGATAAGAGATAGTATGCCATCTATTAGCGGCCTGTTACAGTCCGAAGCCGCCAAGGGTAGCGGTATTCTCAATGGGATAGATGATGTATTATGGAATCCTAAAACAGATGAAAAGATCCATTTTCCACTTAAAAAAAATTGGTTAGAATTTAAATCCAAAAACAAAAATCATCTCTGTGAAAAACTAAAATTAGATCCCTCCCTGCCTTTATTCAGTTTCATAGGCCGTTTAGTCTATCAAAAAGGTGCGGATATTATTCCCGGTGCCATAGAAGCCCTCTTTGGCAGCGGGATGAAGGCCAATTTTGTAATTCTCGGATCGGGTACTAAAAAAATTGAAGAATACCTCGGCTCCCTGCAGCAGCGCTTTCCGGCAAATGTACAGGTGCTCATCATGTATAATGAAACAGCAGCCCATCAGATCTATGCCTCTTCAGATTTTTTACTCATGCCTTCGCGTTTTGAACCCTGCGGTCTCAATCAGCTTTTTGCTATGCGCTATGGCACCATTCCCCTGGCCCACCATACCGGAGGCCTTAAGGATACCGTAAAAGATGTTTCTGCTCCGGATGGCACCGGATTCAGTTTTAATGACTGCAATGCCCACGCCCTAGCTCTCACCATGATGCGTGCATTAGTGCAATATAATGATAAAAAAAACCTCGAAATCCTTATGCGCAAAAATGCCGACCTCGATTTCTCCTGGCGAAAATCCAGTCAAATCTATGCCGATGAATATGCCCGCATCAGCGGATAAATACCTAGTACTTGTATTAATCCCATAAGTACATTATCTTTGAAAATATGGATGATCAAAGAATAGAATTTTATGACACCATTATTCGAATGCATAAAAAATATTGTTTTCTTTTCATTAATTGAAACTAAATTCATATATTTCCGTACTCAAGCTTCGATAGTAAAAAAATGAATTGTTTCCACCATCAATTATAAAATATGATAGATAAAGCGATAGGAGTAATCCTCGGCGGCGGAGTAGGCTCACGATTATATCCGCTCACCCAGTTTCGTTCTAAGCCCGCCGTACCTATAGGAGGAAAATACCGCCTCATAGATATCCCCATAAGCAATTGCCTAAATAGCTCACTGAGAAGGATATTTGTACTCACCCAGTTTAATTCGGCTTCACTCAATAGGCATATTCGCCGTGCCTATCATTTTGATATTTTTCGCAAAGGGTTTGTAGATATTCTCGCCGCAGAACAGACCCATGAGAATGCTAATTGGTTTCTGGGTACCGCCGATGCGGTGCGGCAGTCTCTACCCCATTTAGATAATCATGAGTATGAATATACCATTATCCTCAGTGGCGATCAGCTCTACCAAATGGATTTTAGTGCTATGCTGGATAAACATATTAAAAACAATGCCCATATCACCATCGCTACCATTCCCGTGATTGCCAAAGATGCCACTGGTTTTGGCATTTTGAAAGTGGACGCAAAAGATTGCATACAAGATTTTATTGAAAAGCCGGGAAAAGAGATATTGCCCCAATGGAAATCTCCCCTCGAAGAAAAATTTACCAAAGAAGGCAAGGAATACCTGGCTTCTATGGGTATCTATATCTTTAATCGCCGATCGTTACAAGAATTGTTTGAAAAAATGCCGGTAGCTAATGATTTCGGCAAAGAGATTATCCCCACAGCTGTTCACGATAAAAAATATACTGTAGTCTCTTATCCCTTTGGGGGCTATTGGACGGACATCGGTAGTATTTCATCCTATTTTGCTGCTAATCTATACCTCACCCAGTACTTGCCGGAATTTAACCTGTATGACAATAATAATCCGGTATATAGCAATGCCAGGATGCTATCTCCCTCTAAGTTTTTTGGCACTAGGCTCATTCATGCCCTCATCTCCGATGGATGTATTATTCACGCCGATATCATAGAACATAGTATTATAGGTATTCGATCCCGCATAGGCAGTGGTACAGTCATAAGTAGGTCTATTATTTCGGGTAATGATTATTATCAATCCCTTCGAGATATTACTGCCGAGCAGCAGCATAAGCTACTGGGCATAGGTAAGGGCTGCCTTATTAGAAATTGTATCGTAGATAAAAATGTGAAAATAGGCAATAATGTTTCTATCATAGGCGATAGCTCATTAGCCGATGCAGAAACGGATCTCTATTGTATTCGCGATGGTATCATCATTGTAAAAAAAGATGTGAGCATACCTGATTTTACTAAATTAGGTATCGCCAAATAAGACCGCTTTCTGCCGAATATCGGAACCCTAATTAGGGCTTGCTCCATAACGGTTTGGGGGTTTAAAAAAGTGGCGATTTTGAAGCACTAAACTGTCTGCCCAGCACTGAACTTGATACGAAGTACAAAACTTCATGTAACCACTGAATAGCCATTTTCTTGTAGGTGCTGTTACCACCAGTGCTTCCTTGTATGCCGTGGTTTGTCGGTCTATTTGTTGCTTCGTTTTTCATTGTCTTTTGTCGTGCCGTGGGACATTTTTTAAAATTTCTTTTTCTCCTCGGTCGGCTTTGCAAGCTCTTTGACAAAGCTTTGGTCTGCGGGTGGGCTTGTAGCGGTTTGCAAATGTGCTTGCACCTGTGGGTTGCCATTATCTTGCTCCTTTTTCTATTTCCATAATTTCAGGCATTTCGTCATAAGTCCGTCCGTTTAAAAGTCGCCCTGCTGCCTTTTTATTTCGTCCGCCCCATTGCTTAAAGAAAAAAGCTACGTCTGCTTTCTCGCATTGTTCCTGTATGTCTAAAACCCAGTCAGGGTTCATTGGTCTTGGTTTGTGTCCGCTTTCTCCGCCAACAATTACCCAGTCAATTTTTCTTAGGTTTAATTTTTCCAAAGGTCCGATAAGTGGTTCAAGCGATAAGAATTTAACTTTTGCTTTTGTCTTTCTTAAAAAGTCAATGCGGTCAATTACTTTGTCATTTTCTACAGAAACTCCCATCCAAATATTATGCGTCCATTTCAGTTCTTTGTGTAACTCAAATAGTCGTTCTGCTCTCTTTGTCAATACTTGAAATACGTGTTGCGGATTGTCATTCATTACGTGAAAAACCTGTTTGATAAAGTCAAGCGGAATGTCTTTATGAAATAAGTCGCTCATTGAATTTACAAAAACAACTTTTGAGGATTTCCAAGTGTATGGAATATTTAACGCTTCGGGGTGAACACGAACTTTAAAACCGTCTTTGTATTTGTCAACGCCCATTGCTTTCAAGCGTTTTGACATTACTTCTGCATAGCAAAATTTACAACCAGCAGAAATTTTTGTGCAACCTGTTGTCGGGTTCCAAGTCATTTCAGTCCATTCAATGCTTGATTGTGCCATTGTTATTTCAGTTTAAAACTTACTTTTTTGTTATCGTCTCGGTAATAATTATACGATACATAAAACGATTTCTTACGAGCTTTCTCGCCTGTTGCTGTTAGCACTTCAATTTTGTCATTGTTCTGCCAATTATAGAGTATTTCGTTTGTATGCTTCGGCAAAAAACCTTGTCTTAATGTGAACTCGTATAAATTGCCATTATAGCGTTTTCCGCTTTTAAAAAATTCTTTTAGCTTTTCTTCTAACGGATTAGTTTTCTGTACGTGAAACAAACTCGGTTGATTTCCCGCATAATCCCAACCCTTGCCTTGCTCGGTATCAATTTCCCATTTCGCGTCAAGCATTTTTTCAAAACCTTTGATATGGGAAGTGAAAAAGAAAAGGCAGAAAACAGTATTTACATCTTTTTGAATTGTGAAAGTGTCCACAAATAATTTATCTCCTAAAAATGCTTGAAAACCTTCTTTTAGTTGATGCACAAAATCCCAAACACTGTTACTCTGTTGCCAAGATTTGAATAGCTGTAATTCTTCGATAAAATCTTTTAAAGCTTCGGGTGTTCCATTATTTGAAAAGCGATACATAAATTGTGTGGGAAGCCATAGCAACACCTCTGCATTTCCTTTTGCCATCAGGTTTTTAATCTGATTGGTTTTAATGTGCTTGTATTCGTATGGGTCAATGAAGATGAACGCCTTTTGTGTTTGTGATTTTAGTTTTGGCAGAATAGTGAGAAGATTATCGTATTCCACCTGATAATCATTTGTCGAGTATTCAATCTCTCCAAATTCGGGATAGTAAAGAGATTTGTCTTTTACGGCTTGCTTAACTTTTTCAACTTTATTCGAGTCAATATCGTTAAAATGAAAATCAATTTTAGGGATACTTACTGACTTTGCCACGTTCACAAAGTGAATATCTTTTACCTGTCGCAGTGCAACAAGTGGACTGCCTTCGCCTCCATTATCGTAAAGACCTTCACCGCAAAACAAATCGTAAATCTTTATTCGTTTTGTGTAGCCATCGTTGCAAATGATATTCAAATAGCGTTTCAAATATTCGCCAAGTAGCCGAACTTTCGCCTCTGAATGATTGAGTAGGTTTGTTTTTACATCTTTCTTTGCCATAATTAAAACGCATTAAACATATCACCCAAATAATGTTTAAAGTTGTATTTCTTGGTTGTGTCTAAGGCACGTTCAAGGCAAATGAATTTTTTGTCTGTGTGCTTTTTGAAATACTCAACTGTGTCGGCTTCAATGGTAACATCCAAGCAAATCAATGTTTCTTTTATGCCGTCTGTGGCTAAAAGAATTTCATTTTTCTTAAACTGTTCTTGCTTGTCAGCTTTATAGTTTAACTGAAAACCGTTCTTTAATAAAATCTCGGTCAGCAATTCATTTCTATTGAATGCAGTTATCAATTGAGCTTCTTTGTCGGCAATGTATTTTTTGAGTGATGCAATATTTTCTTCGTCTGTTTTCTCCACATCGGGAGCCCATTCAACTCTTGGGAAATTTGATTTTACTAATTTGAAAACTTTGAAACCTAAACCATTTATTGCATCGTCTTTGTATCCATTTGTAAATAAGTCGGGTTGTTCATTTTTCTTTTCTTCAATGATTTTTGCAATAGCTCTTTTGTTACGTTCAATAGTGATGTCGCTTATTTTTCTATATCCTGCTTTATAGGCTGCACTTTTTTCATCAGGAATTTCAGGAAGTTGAACTAAGATAAATTTCCTATTTCCATTGTCAATTTGATTTTGTTGCATAACTGCTTGTGCAGTTGTTCCACTACCTCCAAAAAAGTCAAGGATAATATCATTTGAATCAGGACTTGTTCCCATTTCAATTATTTTTTGAATCATCTCAACTGGTTTTGGAAAATCCATTACTTTTTTACCATCAAATAATGATTTAACCAAGAGAGTTCCTTTTTCTGTGTTATCTTCTTTGTCCCACCAAACCGACCTTGCCATTTTGGTTTTCTTACGATACTTCTCTACGATTTGAAAACCCTCATCCTCCATTTCTTTACCAGCAATATTAATATTGCTATTTTCTAATGCTTTTGGTTTGCCCCATCTCCAAACGGTTTTAAAGCCTTGAGATTCTTTAGGATATAGTTCTATCCAACCCTCTTTGGGTTCTAATCCAATTTCGTAAAGTCCATTTTCATCTTGGTTATTAGGGTTAATGTAAAACGGATAATAAAGATTGGGTCGGTTTTCACTATTAAATGCAATATTTCTATTTCTTAATTCTCGAAGTTCATAGCCACTAATTGAATCCGTGAACGGAAAAACTTTATCAGGTTCGTTTAGGTCATTGATTTCAGAGTCCTCTGACTTGATGTAAACCATTATATACTCGTGCATTTTTGCAACTCCTCCGTAGTCCCTGCCACGTGGATTGCTTACGACCGTTATACAAGAAATGAAATTTTGTTCTCCAAAAACTTCATCACAAAGTTTTCTCAAATGGTGTATTTCATTTTCATCAAGAGAAATAAAAATTACTCCTTCGGGTTTCAACATTGTTCTTGAAAGGAGTAGACGACTATACATCATATTCAGCCAGTTGCTATGATAGCGACCGTCTGAATCAATGTTTGTATCAATCTTAACTCCGTTTTCTGTTACACCTGTTTGTTCCCAGTATGGTTTTTTATCTTCTGTGTAATTATCACTATAAACAAAGTCTTTTCCTGTATTATATGGTGGGTCAATATATATGCACTTAATTTGCTCCCTGTAACTGTCGCTTAGTAACTTTAAAACTTCAAGATTTTCTCCCTCAATTATCAAGTTCTCGCTTTCGTTTGGGTTAACGCTTCTTACTTCATCAAACATTAAAGTGGCATTGCTTGGCGTGTATGCGTTTCTCTTGGCGGCACTTTTCCCAAACCATCTAAATTCGTAGCGTTCAGTTTCTGAAACGCTTGCAGGGTCAACCACCTTTTTGAGTTCTTCAATATTCAGTTTGCCCTCGTTTGTAAACAAATCAGGAAAAAGATTTTTTAGTTGCGTTAATCTTTCCTTATTCCAGTCCATTGTCTGGACCTTGATTAAAGGATTTTCGGGATTATCAGGATGTAAAATATTGTTATCGTTGTTCATTATTGTTTAAATTTTTTGTTGAATAATCGTTTAAATGTTAGTGATTTGCCACCAAAGTTCAGGAGCAAACCAATTTCCATATTATAGGCTTCAAGGTAATTTATGGCTTGTGCTAAATGGACATCTTCTAATAGAATAATGGCTTTTACTTCAACCATAATTAAGTCCTCTACAAAGAAATCTACTCGTCTTGTTCCTATCTGCTGCCCTTTGTAGAAAATAGGCATTTCCATTTCACGAACAAAAATTAATCCTTTTCCTGCCATTTCTATTTCTAACGCTCTTTGGTAAATTACCTCCTGAAAACCATTGCCCAATATTGTTTGTACCTGCATTGCACACCCAATAATTTTTCGAGTAATTTCATCATATTTTAGTTTGTCATTTTCCATCTTGAAAATCTTGATTATCTGTTTATTCCTGGTTCCGACTATTAATTGTTTTGTCCGCTTCTTTTTGGAAGTAGTGATATTCCTTAACAGGAGCTTTGTAATGGACTTCCACACCCAAAGTTTCAAAGTGTTTCATTGCACATTTTATTTTATATACTTCACTTTCGGTTATTGCTTTTTTATCGTTGATGTCGTTCGTTCCTTTGGTTTCTATTACAAAGTAATATTCCGTTTCATCTCCTGATTTTAAACTCTTACGTTTCATTACTAAACCAAAATCGGGTTCGTATTCACCAATTGGTGTTTTTATTTTGTAATAGCTTGGAAGTTTGAGGAAACAAATTATTTCATCATCGAGGTCGGCTGTTTTTGCAAAGGTTCTTTCTACATCACTATCCACAAGCATTTTATCAAAAACGCCTCTTTTGGTTGTGTCCACATATGCCTGTGGTGCAATGTTTCTTACAAAATCATCAAACGAAAAAGGAAATGCTTCACCCGTTAAATGGTAGTCAAGTCCTCTTATCATTTGGTCTAATTCAATATTGCGAATGATGGCTGCTGCCTGATGAATAAATTGCGGTGGATTTTTAATGATATGGTCTAAATTTGTTATGTTGTTTACAATTTTGAAAAGCGTTGTATAACTCAATCCTGTGTTTTCGCTTAGTTCTTCAACTAAATCTAAAGGCGTAAATTTGGCTTTCAATCTGTAAGTTTCAGTTCCTCCAAAACTATCCTCAATTCCTTCATCTGAAATTGTTCCAATATTTCGACTGATCACTTCGGCAACATAATCTGAAATGGTTATCAGGTTTATTTGTTCAGTACCTTTTGCAATTAAACTTTCTTCATCAAAGGCAATTACATAATCGGTTTTCTTGGCTAATGCTTTCCAGAAGCGTTTAAATGCTTCATCATTTGATGAATTGGTATTGCGTTTAAAACTTACTTCGTTTTGTGGTTTTCCTTTGTGTGTATGCGACATTCCCGCACCGGCAGAAGCAGTTCCGTAAATATCTTTTATCTCTTTTTGATATTGGGTTACAAAGGTTTCGTAAGTTTCGTTTGGTATAACAGTTAATTGGTTTACTCTGTCTGCATCTTCTGCATTTAAGGCATCATAAACCCTTTGTCCATTTTGATTTACACAAATACGCAAACCTCTACCAATTTCCTGGCGTTTACGAATTTCTGAATAGGCAGTATTGAGTGTGGCGATATTGAAAACATTAGGATTATCCCAACCAACACCCAAAGCAGAGTGAGAAAACACAAACTCAATCGGGTTTCCGATGGTCAATAATTCAACTTTCTTTTGTAAAATGAGTTCGTAGATTTTCTTTTGCTCCTTTAATCCGCCCTCGTTGTCTGAATATTCGCCTTTTGCATTTTGTGCAAAATAATATCCTTGTAGCTCATGAATTTGTTGGTCTGTTGGAATTTTGCCATCGTTATATTCGGGATAAATAGCTTTGTATTTTTCAACGAATAGGTTTTTAATTTTAGGGTCTTCGCTTATATAGTTTAAAACTTTGTCTATGAAAATCAAACTCAAAACCTTAATTCCTTTCGGTTGTAGTTTTTGAGATTTTGCAAAGTGGCGATGTATAAGCCACTCCAACTGCAAAGCCCAAATATTTTCTACCTTTCCTGATGCTTGTTTTTCTAAAAGTTCAACGCCATTGGTAAAAGTGATGCTCCATTTTTGAGTTTTTAAACTCTTGTTGATGCGTTCAATTTTGTAATTCAAATAACTCGGGTTATTCGTTTTCTCTCCCAAGTTGTCGCCAACTTTCAACCAACTCGTTTCTTCAAAAACAAATTTCCCTGCTTTCAACTTCCACGCTTTTACTTTTGCCTTTGGTTCGCTTGGTCCGTTCTGAGTTGCTGTAAGTTCAATTTTAATTGTTGCTTCATCGTTTTTCTCTGTTACTGTCAGCACTTCAATTTTCTTCACCAATCCTTGTTTGTAGCTGTCGTAAGGCGTTAAGCGATACAAAAGATTTTTAACCGTTTTGTGTGTTGCTGAATAACGAATTTTAAAAAGTGGGTCAAGTGTTTTAAAGATGGTTTTTTCTCTGTCATCTACTTTTTCGCTGTATCGCTCTTTTCTTTCTTCTGCTGAAAGTGTTTTTAAACGCTCCATCATATTATCGCTATCCATTCCTTCCTGTGGTTCGTCCATAAAAACAATTGGTCGCACTTTGGCAATAGCGTCAATGTATGGGAGATTATTAAACAAATCTTCTCTTTGAGTTCTATTCAATATTCTGTCGTCAGAAGCAAACGCAGCCGTTGTCATAATCATAACTTGCGGATGCTGTTCTTCAATGAAGTTGGTTACTTTATTAAGTTTCTTGCTGTCATAGTCAAAAGCCGAAACCTTGAAGCCATAAATACTTTCTAATTGCTTTTCAAAAGTTTTGAATGTTCCTAATGTTCCTTGTCTGATTGCAATTGACGGAACAAGTATGATGAATTTGGTAAAAGCGTAGTGTTTGTATAGTTCGTAAATAGTCTTGATGTAAACAAGTGTTTTACCTGTTCCAGTTTCCATTTCAATACAAAGGTCGTTGTCGGCTGAATACTTTGCTGTTTCTTCATCAATGCCGTTTTCTTTTGCAATAGCTTTGATATTGTCGGCTAACTGCGAAGCAGTTAGTTTACAAAAATTAGAACGTATTCCCTCGATGCAAGCATTGTCAAAGGTGTTTTTCTCCGTTCCGTCAAACACTTTAATGACAGCCTGAATAGCGGTGTCCTGATATTTTAAATTCTCTAATTGTAACTCCATTACTTTTTACCGTTCTTTTTGGTTAGGTATTTTATTTGCTCACCTGTTTTTTGTTTTTTCCTGGTGTTCGCGATTTCGCATAGCTCAATTCTTCCTCTGCCGCTATCAAAATGTCTTTGGCGTATTTCTCGTCTGCCAGTTGATAAGCCACTTGTTTGCTCATAAATTTTATTACAAGTTCTTTCTCGTCCACTTTGAAAGTCTTTGCAATGATTGGCAACATTTGTCTGCTTACTGGTCGTTCTCCACGTTCCAATTTACTTAGTGTGCTTTGGTCTATGTCGAGCAATGCAGCAAGTTTTCGTAAGGGCATTTCCGCCTGTTCTCTTAGCTGTCTGATGTAGTCGCCTAAATTTTCTGTTTGCATCTTGAATTGTATTTCTTGACAATCGTGTCAAAAATAGTAATAGAATTTCAAATTCATATCAAAACAAGTTTGAAAGTTTTCAACATTTTTATTTTCGTTCAAAGTGGGTCGGAAAGATTGCACTCTTTGGCAAAGTGTCGCGTTCAGCCATTTACCATCGTGCGTAGAATTTTTCTTCGGGGCGGGATGGCCGTAAAGCTCGTGTTATGGGATGTTATTTTTTTGACCATAGCATTTACTGATCACAAAGATCTATGGTTATTACTTTTGTGCTAAATTATGCTTCGATAATGTCCCATAACACCTACTTATACGCACGAAAGTTCGCATTTTTATCATTCATTAGGGCATCTAAAGGGCTCTGTACCCTTTGTATAGTCCTATTGCTCACCTGCGTATATCCTTAAGTGGTCTTGGTGCTAGCAGATCCTCAAAGTTTTTGAATGATACGTATATCTGTCCCTGCCTCAGGCAGGTGTGCAGCGAAACTAGATTGGAGTGTGCCGCATTTATCTAATTTTTCCTTGATCGAAGGCTCCATATGGGTCTTTGCGCCTATCTTTTTACTTTCTTCCTTAAAGCATAATGAGTGTATCTGCCTACGCGAGTAATTCTGCCTTTGTAGCGGTAAATATAAAAAAACATTTCCGCTTATTTTTTTTGTCTAAAAGACCCTATTTTAATTTTATTTTTTTTACATCGTTGCCTGCACTTCGCTGGTTTCTGCTCCGCTCAGAGATCTATGGGCGGTCACTGAGCGTAGTCAAAGTAGGCGGTCACTGAGCGAAGTCGAAGGGCAGACCGATGCGCTATGCTTTTGCTTCTCGCCATCTCGGTATCCACCTATCTACACCCGACACAGGAAATTTCCAATTCTCCATTCTCCATTTTCCATTTTCCATTTTCAATTCCGAAGCTTAGCTGGGGGGTGACGATACTATCCCTTCTTCGCAAGTAATCCAGTGCTTTTACATTTATTAGTATCCACCAGTTATTTGGCAGTGCCATTAACTTTTGCTCAAAAGCCAAAAACAAGGTTTTTTCGTCGTATTTTATAATGTAGGAGGCAAGCTGTTTGGCATTTATTTGCCATTTTAGGAATTAATCCTTGATGAAGATAAGTGTTAATACGGACTCTACTAATGGCTTTATAAGTTTTTGAACTAGCACTAATGAGCTCGAGGTAGGAAGGTCTTTTTGCCTGAATACCCCCTCGCCCACTTATAACACCTACCGTATCAAAGATCTGTATTGAGGACCCGGACTAAAATTGACTTATTATCTTTGGTGCATTTTCGCTAAATGGCTCTTAGGTATGTACCCTTAAAAACCACACAAAACAGGAGGGGAAACTAAGTTTTTTTTCTAAAATCGAGAAAGAAAAATTTTGTACCTTTGCGGCCTCAAAAAAAACAGGTGAAAGAAAATCTTCTCAAATGGTATTCTCCCTCACTAGGATTAGATACCGAAATGCTAATTATAGGCCACGCCGGATATCCCATTATTATTTTTCCTACCACCAAGGGTACTTATCACGAGAATCGCGATTTTAAAATGATGGAAATGGTGAGATGGATGGTAGAACAGGGAAAAATTCGCTTTTATTGCCCTTCCAGTGTAGATAAATACAGCTGGTATAATAAAACAGTACATCCTGCCGAGCGTGCAAAAAATCATAATTACTACGATTCTTTTATCCTGCGTGAAGTGGTAGAATCCATCACCTTTCATCACGGCTATCACCGCGTATGTGTGGCAGGTCCCAGTTTTGGTGCCTTTCACGCCCTCAATTTTGCCTTTCGCCATCCGGACAGAGTGAGCCACCTCATCGCTATGAGTGGCAATTATGATATCAGTACCTTTATGGACGGATATTATAATGATGATGTGTATTTTAATAATCCCGTAGATTTTATGCCCGGAAATAATCACCACGATCTCTGGAGAATGAATATCGTACTGGGTGCCGGCGAACACGATATCTGCCTCGAAGGCACGATACGGATGTCTGAAATTCTGCGCCGCAAGCATATAAAACACTGGCTGGATATACGCCATAAAGCTACCCACGACTGGCCCCTTTGGCGCCAAATGCTGCCGGATTATCTCCGCTGCTTCGCCTGAGTTTCTTCATATTATCATAACATAAATAATCAATAAAGATGAAAAAAATTGGAATTTTGTTTGGTCGCGAGGATAGCTTTCCTTGGGCTTTTATAGAAAGGGTAAATGCCAAAAATATCCCCGGCATAGTGGCCGAAAAGGTTACGGTAGATATGGTAGAACAGGGCAAAGCCACTGAATATTCGGTGATCATAGACCGCATCTCTCAAGATGTGCCATTCTATCGTGCCTATCTTAAAAATGCCGCCCTCACCGGTACGGCGGTAATTAATAATCCATTTTGGTGGAGTGCCGATGAAAAATTCTTTAATAACTGCTTGGCTACCAGCCTGGGTATTCCTGTACCTAAAACGGTAATATTGCCATCGCACCTGCGTCCGGACGACACCAGCGAGCAGTCTTTCCGCAATCTTAAGTTCCCTATAGACTGGGAAGCTATCTTTGATTATATCGGATTTCCTGCCTATATGAAGCCCCATGCCGGTGGCGGATGGAAGAGCGTATATCGCGTTACCGATCCGGCCGATCTTTTTGCAAAACATCGCGAGACCGGACAGTTAGTAATGATGTTACAAGAGGAGATCACCTTTGATCATTATTTCCGCTGTTATGCCCTCGGTGGTACAGCTATTCATATTATGCCCTATGAGCCGCGCAATCCTCATCACCTGCGCTATGTAGTAGAAAAACCCTGCACTGATAAAAAATTACTTGCCCAGGTAAAGGATCTGGCCATCAGAATAAACCAGGCTTTAGGTTATGATTTTAATACCGTAGAATTTGCAGTGAAAGAGGGTATTCCTTATGCCATAGATTTCTGTAATGCGGCTCCCGATGCCGATGTGCATAGTGTGGGCGAAGAAAATTATGAGTGGATCGTAGAGCACGCCGCCCTCCTAGCCATAAACCGCGCTAAAAAACATAAACCAGGACAAATGAATCTCACCTGGGGTAGCTTTATAGCTAATAACTTTATGGGAAATGCCGATACTGCCGAGGCTCATAGCGGCCATGGTACAGATGCAGCCGCTAAATCGGCTTCTGTAAAAACCAGTCCCGCTAAAACCCCTGTGTCCAAAGCTCCTGCCGCTAAAAAAGCCGTGGCCAAATCAGCTAAAAACAGCATCACTACCTATGCAAAAGATGATCTCAAAAAAATAGAAGGGGTGGGCCCTAAAATAGAAGAATTGCTTAATAATGCCAGCATCTATTCTTTCCAGCAGCTTGCCAATACGAGGCCGGATGCGATCAAAGAAATTCTTAACAATGCAGGGTCTCGCTATCAGATGCACGATCCCTCCAGCTGGCCTAAACAAGCCGCTCTGGCCGCTAAAGGAAGCTGGGATAAGCTTAGCCAGCTTCAGGATAAACTGAAGGGAGGCAAGTAATATTCCCGCTTTATAGTATTTATAAGCCGCTATCTGTCTTATCCTAGATGGCGGCTTTTTTTATGATGAAACAGAAAGAAATAAATAGCAAGCTGTTTTTATTGAATCAACTCCACGGTTATATTATCAATAAGAATAGGAATTTCGCTGCCGTTATTTACAAAACTTATCTTTATGGCATCCCAGGCGACTTCTTTTGGTATCTGTATGTCAAAATGCAAATTCTTTTGTTCATCATCCATTAATACTCTGAAGGGTTTTATATGGGCAGTTTTTACTATTTTTTCGCCCTTTAAAAATGTGAGTTTAAAATCTAATCCCAACCAAGAATACCATTCTTTTTTGGCAATTTTAAAATCCGCGGATGCCCTTAGCCAATCCCATTCGTTAGTTTCTAGGCCTGAAAACTTAAATTCAGCTAAATGCGCATTTTTCCCTATACATAAGCTATGATCTCCAGCTATGGGAGGCATAGGGCAGCTTTGAAAAGATTGTGTGCTATCCATCTCAAAATCATTAAAATAGATAAGTTCTGATCTTATCATTTTCCGGCCAAATTCTTCTTGATGATCTAGGTAAATTTCATTTTCCGGTATTCGCTTATGGGTTAAAACTACCTTAGAAAAATACTTCCCGGTAATATCTATACCCTTAAACATACCGCCGAGGTGTGCCTGATGTATCCACCACAGATTATAGTACAGAAAAAACAGAAAAACCGACCACAATGCGTATATAAAACGCGGACGCAATAAAATAGTATTCAGTAAATAAGCAAAGGGTAGGGCTAAGATAGGATAAGTCTGAACCATCGTCCGCTGTCCTATACTTCCTCCATACCACCAACAATGCCAGGCAGAGGCGATATAGATATATAATAGAAAATAAAAAATAAATAGAGCACTATTCTCTGCTTTATTTTTACCCATAAGTAACAATCCCATAAGTCCAAAAATTACCATCGGCGAATAAACCAGCCAGCCGGCCTGGAGGCTAAATAAAAAATTAAAAGTATGAGGTCTGAGCCAATGAAAACCTTCATCTTTATAACTATATACGATCCAATCATTGGTTACATATTTCCAATAGATGAATTGGATAGAGCCGATAGCGATGGTGATAAAACCGGCTAATAAATACTTTGGCAAATGTTTTGCGATAAATAAAACCCTATTGGTGATAAAATCTTTTATAGGCAACTTAATACCCCAAAACAGGGGTAGTAAAAAAGCAATAATATCTGGTGGGCGAGTGAGTCCGGCAAGCCCTATACACAGTCCTGTGATAATGGCATACTTATAGCTCGCGCGCTCATAAAACAAAAGGGTAGCGTATAACATGATCGCCATCAGCGCAAACAAATAATTGTGCACATTAGCGGCTCCTACCGTGGTGTATTCCAATAAATTAGTACCTACATATAGCAGCAATAGCGTGAGCGCCGTTATGCCCTCGCTATAATATTTTAGGAGTAATTTTCGTAAATAGTACAGCCCCAGCAGCGCATAGAAAAATGCACTCATTACTATCCCCGCTTGATAAGGTGTAGAAAAGCCATCGGCATCATAGTGAAATATTTTTGCATACAAATGGCTTATGAAAAACAAGGGTGCATTTAATAGGGACCATCCACTGGAATATTTTATTACATATTTTCCGCTTTCGTGTAATAAAGCCTGATCAAAGGCGCCGCTCGGGTGATATTTTTCATAAATAGTTTGTCCAAATTTTTGATCCTTTATATCATCATATATAAAAATGGCCGGTAGATACCAATAGTATCCGCTTATGTCCCAGGAAATAGTGGCTTCAGATCTATATTTCTCCCATCTGGGATAATAAAAAAAAGTGAGGTAAACTAAAAAGGTGACTATGATGAGATAGTAAAGTGAACCCAGCGTCTTTGAGATTTTCATTTTTTTGTAGTAGATATATAATTGAATTTATATGCAAAGTACGGAAAATTATTCTTAGCGAAAGTAGGATAAGATACGAGCGGTTTTTACTTGATAGGTAAGGAAAATATTATTCAACTAATAAAGTGCAATATTTTTTTCACGATACAACCATTTATTTTTCCGACATACACAAACAAATTTCCTATGTGGACATTTTTTTGTTTGTTTACCTTTCGGCCCATACCGTTCTACTTCTACATTTTTCTTTTAGGATTTGAAGTAATAGTTTCACAAAACAAGCCTATTAATGGCCAGTCGCCTGGGCCAGTGTCTTAAGCTTAGGGTACTAGAGATTAGGCAGTTATTTTTTCACAATGGTTTTAGTTTGTTTATCTGCTCCCTGGAGGTAATGCAAATAATATATACCTGCCGGTAAGTGGCTCATATCCCAAAGCTGTTTATGATGACCGGCCGGCATAAAGCCGTTAAAGATGGAGGCTAGGAGGTGTCCCTGAGGGTCGTAGGCCATTATGCTCAGCGGTCCTTCCATACTGGTATATTCTATGTGCAGGACATCTAAAACCGGATTGGGAAAGCAATGTAATAGGGCTGTGCCTGCCTGTTGGTTTTGAATATGGTCTATCACTGGCACACAATCTATATTGCTAAAGAGCGGCAGAAAGGGATGGTCCTGCAAAGTAGTGAGAAGGAGCTCTTCCTGTGGCACACAAAACCAATCGCGCAGAATAGTGGCATAGATAGATCTAAAATCTTGCTGCATAGCCACATTGGTATCTTCATCGGCCTCGGCGGGTATTTCCGGATTTTCTCCTAGAATGCCTGCCTCTACGGCGGTGCCAAACATAAACAAGGGTGCTGCGGCACCGTGATCAGTGCCTCTGCTATCATTGGAGATGATGCGGCGGCCAAATTCGCTGAAGGTCATCCCCATTACGCGATCTGCTATATTTAAGCCTTCCAGATCGGACTGAAAAATTTGTATGGCCTCGGAGAGACGGCTGAGCAGGAGAGCGTGCTCGCCCAGACTGTGGTTATCATATTCTACCTGTGTATCGTGGTTATCGAATCCATCTAAATGCACCAGATAGATACGCGTTTTTAGGCCTCCGGCGATCATACGAGCTACAATGCGAAGCTGCTGGGCCAGCTCATTTTCATCGGGGTAGGCGATGCTATTATCGGAGCCATTATAGGCATTTATCATTACCTGGCCATAGGCATTGCTCTGCTGGGCTATGAGGCGTACATAGCTGAGCTGCTCACCGGCAGGGGTATCAGGTACCGGGCTTTGAATACCATTAGCCAGATTATAAAAGGATTCAGCATCGGAGAGGGTAACGGCCATAGCAGTAAGCGGTCCTTGAAAAACATAGCTCTGCGAAAAACCAATTTCTATAGCCAGCGGATCGGTAACCTGCGCATTGGGATAATCATAAGGAAAATTAGGGTATTCGTTATGGAGATATCTTCCGGCCCATCCGGTTTGCAGATATTCATTTTCATTGGCTCCACTCATCCAGATATCCGTAGATCTAAAGTGTGAATAATTTTGATTTGGATAGCCCACCCCTTGCAGGATTTTTAACTTTCCATCATTAAAGAGTTGTTGCATCCCGGTCATAGCTGGATGTAGTCCCACATTCTCATACGCACTAAGGGATAACAGCTCATTTTGCGGAAGGATGACTTGAGGTCTCAGAGAGGCTAAGGTATCATAGGCATCTAAGGGGATCACCGTATTGAGCCCATCATTACCACCACCTAATTGTATCATCACCAGAACTCGATCGGTATCGGTATTTTTTTGCTGTAGCGCATTAAATACCGGCGAAGCCGAGAGCGCTTTAAACTGGAAGCCATGGATAAGAGATGGAATAACTATACCCGTGGCACTATATTTTATAAAATGACGTCTTTTCATTGAATGGTAGGTATGTAAAAAAGTTAGAAAAAAATTACATCAGCTGATATTCTTCCAGCTGTAGGAGTACCTTCATAAAAGGGGCTATTCGATAGAAGAGGGTATTATAATTATCTTCATTAGTGGGGTCATCGAGATAGGCCTGGCAGGCATCGGTCCAATAGTAGTCACCGATTTGCCCGGAGAGCAGGATGTTTTTAAGAAGATATTTAGATTCATCATTTATGGGCAGTGGCATGAGCCATTTTGTGAGATAAGTTATAAGCTCATCGGGATCTTGTGCCTGGGGTATGCTTTGCAAAAAGGGATAATAATCCAAAAATAATCTAAGGGTATCCGTAGGATAAAATCCAAAGGAAGTGATGACTTCGGAATAAAATCCCCGCCGTGGGAGCGTATCAGTATTGATCCAGTTTTTATCGTACTGGGGCACTTGATAGTAAGCCGGCCAGCCAGCCACATTAGGCGGATCGCCAGGGTCTTGATTAAGTCCCGTTAATAGATACCATAGTGTGATGCCGGAGGCAAAATGTTCATCGCTGGCCTCATCTGGTGGAAAGGCTATAGCCAAGTCTCTAAACATTCCTATCATAAAATCCAAGGGTGATTTTAGCATAGACCCTAAGTTAGCAGCATCATAAAAATGTACACTCTTAAAAAGGGTATCCAGCACCGGCAGTATCTCATAGTTATTGGTTCTAAGGATATCGGCTAATGGTATGATTATGTTTTCTTCTGTATTTTCATCTATCTGGTGATATACAAAAAAACGGTAAAGCTTTCGACAGAGAAAGCGGGCCGTTTCTTCGCGGGTAAATATGATTTCCAGCAGACTATCCAGTTCATTTTCTCCTTCTGCTCCGGGAAGTCCGGCAATGATAGCATTGTCAAAATAAGCAGAAAAATGTTTATCTTCGCTATCGTGCACATTACTTTCAAAATAAGGCTCTAAGGTATCGAAGTTTATTTTGTATCCGGTGAGTATGCGGGCGGCTTCCTGTACATCATCTTCAGTATAGCCGGTGCCTTGTCCCAGCGTGAAGAGCTCCATAAGCTCCCGCGCATAATTTTCGTCCGGTGCTCCGGCTTCATTAAAATAACCATTGAGATAGATCAGCATCTGTGGATCCTTGGTAATGATTTTCACCATCTCTTTGAAATTTCCCAATGCATATTGCCGCAGCTTCATCCAGTGTCTGTACCATAATCGCGCTTCAAAAACTTCCGATGCCTGCGTGACCAGATGATTAGACCAGAAGAGGATCATCTTTTCTTCTAGGCATAGGGGCTGGTGTAACATGCGATTTAGCCACCATATTTTCATAGAGAACAGTCGCATAGCGCCCAGATCACCATTTTCTGTGTAGGGGGCATTTATCCAAGTTTCTCCAGGTGCCACATCGGGATCAGGCTCTTCTAAATATGCCGTATAATTATTTAAAGGCTCACTTAGGGGATTGCCGGTATTATAGAGTATGAGATTGACAGCATCTTCGATACTCATATCTAATAGCAGATCGGTATCTTCTCTTTTAGCGCCAAATCCTGTCCTCCGCTGTAGGTGTATAGCCTGAAGCTGGGTCCAAGGACCACTATAGGGTTCTAAACCGGCCGAGAAACGATGGGTGTCCGTCTTTATCGCCACTTCTATCTCGGTATTTCGAGAACTAATAAAGCGCGGCCGTCTAAGGGGTAATTTCATAGGTAAAACGATTATAAACTGAAGTAAAAAAAAGGCTAGGACAGGCTTACCGAAGGCAGATTTATGCCGTTTTTTATACAAAAAACTTTTGTAAATATAGCGTATTATTAAATACTATGCTTTTATAAATAAAACTATTTTCTGCCAACTTTTTTAGCCTATTTATACTTTCTTTTATTTGTTTAAATCACCAGATAAAATTAGTTATTCCTCAGCTCGGCTACTAGGGCCCAATGAAGTGGCAAATAGCTATTGATTACGGGCAATTTAGATGGGTCAAATTTGCCTTCGGCTATTTTGTTTATGCATCTAATGGCTTGGTCATTATGCTTGAATCTAGCAATCATCAGGTTTCGGCAATATATATACTCGGATTGCGTGTCGTACTTATTTATTCGGTATAGGATATGTAGCATAGATAAGACTTCCAAAGTATGAAAAAAACGGATGGGCTGGTGCAGATGAAATTTATATTTTTCTAACAGGTTTTTATCTTTATCTCCTATATATACTTCGCCCAATATGGCATACTATTCTCGATTATCTAAGGCGAGTATATGCTCCAAGAGTTCTTTCTTCATTCCTTCTAGTGCATAGATGGCAGAAACAAGGTGTTCGTGCCCTGGCCATTGGGTTTGTACGGCATCTATAAAATAGGATCTATCTTTTTTCCATTTATTTTCACTAAATTGCTGACGAACTAATTGCAGGACCTCCTCCGTATTTTGAGGAGTAGCTGTGATGGATAATGGTACTATTTATTTAGATTTTTGTAGGATAGCGATCTTCAGGAGTAGGGTTTTTAAGTAACCTATTAATTGCGTATTATTTCTTTTATTGTTTAGGTATTCATAGGCCAGATTTTTTACTGCTTCCAGCTTGTCTTTGACCATTAAGTATTCTGCCAGTTCTTTTCTTACTTCGGAAAAGCATTTGTGCAGGGAGGGCTTAGTAGCACTACCGTTTCCACACGCACAAAAGCCAATAGAAAGCACAAAAGTTCAATTTAGTACGTCTGTCCACCTTGCCACAAATGCAATGTTGGTGGCTGGCGTTTTTGTTTCGCTACTTGAATTTTTTGAAATACTCGTCTATTTCTTGTTGCATTTCTAACTCTGCCAATTCAAAACGATCCAACAAATCGTTAAAAGCACCTTCACCACCTAAGTAATTCCAAAATTCTTCGGCAATTTTTAACTCTTGGGGCAAATCTAACATTCCTTTCAATGTCCAACGCTGATAAGGTTCAGGGTAATAAGGATTGTAAGGAATAGCAATGTAAGAATGAATTTTTGCTGTTGGCATTTGGGCTAAAATAATGGCTACCCAATCCAACAAAGTTCTTTTGAAATCCTTAAAGTTGCTGAGGTTTGGTTTGGCGGTTTTTAAGTCAAATAAATGAATTTCAGTGGTTTGTGTTTCCAAATACAAATCCACTTTTACTGTTTTTAGTTTTTGCAGTGTTCCTTTTTTGCAAACTTGACGTATTCGTTCTATCTCTTTGACTTTATCGGGTTCTGCACCCATTGAAAGTTCGTTGATGATAATCTGAATTTCCTTTTGGGCAAATTCGCTTATTTCGCTGCCCACCACAAACTGTGCTTTTGCCGTTTTGAAATTACCCTCCGACAAAGCCACTGCAACGGGTTCAAAAATTGAACTCCCAAATGTTGTATTCAAAGACTGAATAAAAGAAAATAACGCCATTCTGTCCTTGCCAAGTAAGGCGTGATGAAAAGGCATATAATTGCTTTCAGGCTTGTAATTTTTGAACTTGCTTCGCAGGCAAGTTTTAATAACTTCCTGAATATGTGTATGTTGAGTTTCTGTTAAAGTCATTTTGATTGCTCTTTCAAATGAAAAATAATCTCCGAATATGCTCCTTTGTCTTTTTCTGTTCGGTTCAAAACTGGTCGTTTGTATTGATTGACAATTTGCATACCTGCCATTTCTGCAATTTGTGGGTATAAGTTATTCTTATCGTTTGCCACTAAAAAAATATCATAATCATCAGCCAAAAAACGCTTACAATTATTCAGAACATTAGCAATTCCTTTGGCGTAGTCTTGTTGGGCTTGGTTGGTTTGTTTTTTAGCCATTGAGCCTATTTCTTGCTCATCTTTTCTTTCAAACCCAAACAAATCATAAGCATAAGCGTGTTGTTCGTGGTAATCAATCAAACCCACATATGGCGGGCTTGAAAAGATACCTTTAATTTTTTGTTTTTGGGCTAATTCATAAAAAGAAGTGTATTTTTTCTCTAATTCTGCAAAAATATCTATCGTTTCCGAATTACCATTCAAGCAAAACTGAAAAGTATTAGTACGCAATTTAGAAAATTCACCAAAACGCTGAATAGTGTCTTTGCAATACCTTTCCCACCACGAAACCATTGAAAATAAAGGCTTACAAATTTTTCCGTGTTTGGCACAATAATAAGTCGTTGTTACAGGTTCTACCAAAGTGGCTAAATCAGCGTGAGTGGTGGATCTGCAAGTGCGAATAGTACGGCTCAAAATTATGGTAAGTACTTTTTTAGTGTGTGGATTTTGTACTTTTTTGATTTGCTCAAATACAAAGTCAATTTCATTGCGAACTGTTTGTAAATACCATTTTCCTAAAAAACTATCTTGTGTTTCTTGCTTAATTTGTAGGTTGTATTTTGTTACCAATTCATCAAATTTTTCCAAAACAACTTTTTCGTGGGCTTCTGTGTACGACTTTTCGTCCATTTCCTTTTTTCTTACCTTAATCTTAAATTCGGGTGAGGGGAAATACTTTTTATCATATTCCGTTAAAAATTCAGAAAGTTCTTTTTCAAAGGCAAGATGCGATGAGTTGGCTACAAACTTTTTGAGTGATTTACCTATCTGTTCGGTTTCTTGGAAAAGGTCTGCTAAATCCACTTTTGAAACTTTTACATTGCCTATCAAAGCATTAAAAGCCGAAACATCAATACCAATAGCGTGAATACCTAATTCGTTAGACTGTACTAAGGTTGTACCACTTCCGCAAAAAGGGTCAAGCACAGTGTCGCCTTTTTTGAAAAAAGTTTGTCCTTTAAATTCGTCTGTATGATTATCTAAAAAATACTCCACTAATTGTGGAATATATTTGCCTTTGTAAGGGTGCAGACGGTGTACGTGTTTGGTTGTTTCGGCTTCTTTCAGGTGTTCAAAACTCAAAGCCCAATTCAAATCACTACCTAATTTGTCTTTCCAATCCAACTCACGACTGCCATAATAGCCTTCGTAATATTTGATGAGTTCCTGCTTGTCAATTAAAACTGTTCCGTTATTTCCTGCTTTTGGTATTCTACCATAATTCACCAAATAGGAAATATTGGAAGTTGTTACGTTTTTACTGATATGTTGGCTTGCAAACTCTGCGGCTTCTTTGAGAGTTAATAGGTTTGTTTTTGCAATCATTCTATTTCGGTTTTGCTCTATTGCAAAGTTACTATTTTTTTTGGATTTTCTTTTTTACGCTGGCCACCAACGCTTATTATTACCTATTTCCACATCAGCGCATTATAGGCCTTTTCATCTAGGTAGGTCTTGGAAGCTTTGAGCATATTTATCGCCATTCTTTTGTTTTCCGTATAATGGGGATTTTCCTCTAAGTATGTTTCAAAATGATGAATGAGCAGCCTCATGTCTGGCTTAGAAGTTGCCATCTGCAATGCCAGGAAGGACATTTCCTGGGTTATCGTCTCTTTATAAGATTGTCCAGAACTAATAGAGGTGAGCGCATGGTATAAAATGAGGGAATGAAGCTGCGGCTCATTGGCTAAATGAGAGAAGTAGTGGAGCATAGATAATACTTCCTTCCGCTTAGCAAGGGTACCCTGCTGGCTATTGCACTGTTTTTGTAAGACCATATCTATGCCGTCCAGCATACCAAAAGCACATTCTACTGCCTGCCTATTATTTCCTTCTGCAATATTATTTTGGGTTTTAAGGAGCAGTTTTTTGATGGCACTATTTATACGTGATATTTTTCCGGTCACTATTCTCTTGCCGGAGCTATTGGCTTTGAAAATAGAGCCAAGAAATTCACGGTAATATTGCCTGTCTTCATTTTGCAGCAGATGAGAGAAATCTTTTAATACAAGGCTTTGGAGTTCTTTTTGTTTAGTGAGATGTTTTAAGATAACATCGCGCAGCTCTTTTTCACCCAGATTCTTTACGATTTCTTGGGACTGCTGTAAAAGGGTTAGGATTTTTTTATTCGGCTCTTTTTTACCGATTTTTTTGGTGGTCTAGGCCAAGTGGGTTTTCTACTTCAGAAGCAAATAAGTTCTTATTTAGTTCAAAGAAGATGGCTGCTATATGGGCACGGATTTGCTGTTTTATGGTAAAATCCTTACAGCTACAGTGGCAGGCCACCATTTCTTTGTTTTTTAGCACATAGGCGATAGTATAGATTACTTTTTCGTTTATTTCCAATAGATATTGGTCGGTATCTATACCATCTGTGTGGCCCAATGCAGATTTTTTGAAAAGCGCAAATGCGCGTCTTAGTACAGAATCTGAGAAAAAGGATTCGAATTCTGATAGCGGTATTTTCATTTTTTGCACAGCACAAATATACCTATTATCTACTTCTTTTGGCTTATCATTTAGCATCCGAAGTCACCTAATACCCCCTTTAAAATAACTGCCCAATAGGGGTATGGCTGGGTGTGTTATTAGGATCATTTCTGTGATATGGACAATAGCCAGGCTTATTATTCGAAAATTGATGACAGGACTTCGGATGGAAAGCGGATTTCATAGGGTTTGGGTAAGGGAGTTGAGATGCTTTGAGTAAATCTTTAGTTTTGGTAAGAATAGATGTGTCAATAGACTAGCAAGGTAAAAAAAATTTTAATGATTAAACTTTAGGCTACTTTTGTACTCGTAAAATAGCGATGCTTTTCATTTCCCCCAAGGCTTCTTTTCTGCAGATGATGATAACTTCCCTACTTTTTGTGTCTCATCTGGAGGCACAAAAACAGGAGGCGGAGATTTTTTTTAAATCATCTAATGAAAAATTTGCCAAAAATGATTTGAAAGGTGCTTTAGAGGACATCAATAAATGTCTGGCGATGAATCCGGATTATAAGGAAGCCTATTTTAACCGGAGTAATATTCATCTAGCACAAAAAAAATATTCTGCTGCCACAGCGGATCTGGACCGGGCTATAGAGCTTGATCCTTTTTACACCAAAGCCATTTTTAACCGGGCAATTGCATTGGCAGAGTCTGGCAACGAAGAAAAGGCCAAAGAAGATTATTTGGATGTGCTTAGGGTAGATCCCTCATTTTATAAGGCTTATATAAATTTAGGATATATACTCTTTAAAGAAAAAGAATATACAGAGGCCATCAGAAACTATAATATGGCTATGGTATATAAAAGAGATTATGTCCTAGCACTTTTGCTTAGATCAGAAGCCTATATGGAAATGGAAGACTTCGATCAGGCGGCTCAAGACATAAACCTGGCCTTAGCACTAGAGCCGGATAATGGAAAGGCTTATTATAATATGGGATTGTGCAAATATCTGATGGCAAATTATAAGGATGGTCTGCGGTTTTTAAATAAAGCCCTCGAATTAAAATATATTACCAAGGAAGTCTATTTCTACCGTGGAAGAACCCAAGATTATCTGGGCAAGTATCAGGAGGCACTCGCCGATTTTACCAATGCCATAGAGCTGGATCCAAAGTATAAATATGCCTATAATTATAGGGGAAATACGTATTATAATATGCGAAATTATGAGCTGGCGCTTACTGAGTATAATAAGGCGCTGGCCATAGATAAAAACTATAGCCGTCCTTATAATAACCGCGCTAATATACGACTAAACAAGGGCGATGTAAATGGGGCATTGGAAGATTATACAAAGGCCATACAACTAGAAGATGACCTAGATATTACCTATAATAACCGCGGAAATCTTTATCTGAAAAATTTGCAAGACCCCGAAAAAGCACTGAGTGATTATAATGCTGCCCTTGCCCATAATCCGGATAATCTCTCTGTATTTGCTAATAGAGCCCGTACTAAAGAACAAATGGGTGATTTTCGCGGTGCGATTGCCGATTTTAATAAGGCTATAAAAAATGATCCTAAAAATGCATCGCTGTATAAAGACCGCGCTAATGCCTATCTAGGACTAGAATTTTTTGTAGATGCCTGTAAGGATTTTCATTCTGCTAAAACTTTTGGCGATGTCAATGTAGATTATCTCATTAGAGAGTATTGCGCTGAGTGAGTATGTAGCAAGCTTGGCGATTCTATTTTTTTAGGGAATGAGAAATTAGGTCACTGGTGCATTTTTTATTCCTCCAGTATGTATGGCTATCACTACATCTCCGCGGTTAAAAAATCCTCTTGCCATCAAATCAAATAGGGCATACATCATTTTACCGGTATATACATAATCTAGTGGGATCTGGTGCTGGCATAGAAACCGGCGGATAAAATGTAGCAGATTATCATTGTAGCGAGCATAGCCACCGAAATGATATTGATGGAGAATTTCTATATTTTTGGATAATGGTGTATGTCTATTAGTGGTATAAAAATCATATCCCTTTAGTACAGCTATGCCGGTCAGTTTTTTTTCTGCTTGTAAGGCCTCATAGATGCCTTGTAGGGTGGTTCCTGTGCCTGCAGCAGCGATTATATGGGTAAAATCCCTATCTATTTCGCTGAGGATATCTGCACAGCCCAGCCTGCCTAGTGTCCCTGCTCCCCCTTCAGGAATAATATATGGATCGGCAGCATCTACCTCCTCTGGAAGTTTTAGGTCATAAATACAGTTATCGAAATCTGATCGGGAAAGGAAAATAAGCTGCATCCCCATAGCTTCTAAATCGCGCAGAGGCTCTGAAGGGACTTTTGGCTGTTCGCCTCGGATTATGCCGGTGGCAGACAGGTCTGCTGCCTGGGCATAGGCGGCTAGTGCTCGCAGATGATTTGAATAGGGACCGCCAAAACTGAGCAGGGAAGACTTTCCACTGGCCTGAAAAGCGGCGATATGATGTTTTAGCTTGCGCCATTTATTTCCTGAGATATCCGGATGTATAAGGTCATCTCTTTTAAGCCAAATTTCTATGCCCGCCTTTTCTATCACCACATCCCGTAGCTGCTGTAGCGGAGAGGGCAGAAAAAATATGTCTTCTGGCTTTGTGATCGGATTATTTTATGGGGGAAATAAAAAAGCCGTTCTGCTCTGGTCAGGACGGATATAGGAGCAGGCATATCGGCGGTTAAGCCTATAATGGAATGGTTCTGTATATTTTTAGGAGCAGATTATTCTTTGATAAACTTATTAGCGAGGGTGGGGCCCCGGCCTTCCATTTTTAGGATATAAAATCCTTTGGGCAGATCGCCCACATAGAGTACCGGATCTGAAATAGGACTGTTATCATCAGCTTCTATTATTAGTTGTTTTATAAGAGCACCATTGGCATTAAATATACTTATGTGTTCATAATGGCTTGGAGTAGCAATAGAATGAATATAAAGGGCAGACTGGGCGGGATTTGGAAAAAATTCCAATGTGCCGGGGGAAGCTGCAGTAATGCCGCTTACAGCTGAGGTATCTAGATTAGCCAGGGCAGCTATAGAGCCGGTGAGGTATTGGCAGAATAATCCCTGCATTTCGTCTTCAGTAGTAAGCCCAAAATTGGTGACGGTAGATCCGGTATTCAGGTAACTGGCTGTGGTAAATATGCCTCCCGCACGGGTAGTGGCAGCAAAGCCATCATTAAAGAGACGAGTAGGCGGCTCAGACCAGTCATAAAATCCCTGATTTATAGTATAGTCAAAATTATAAAAGCCTTCATACACTTGCTCGCCCAGGGTGCCATCGCTATTGCGCAGCCACATGTCATAGTCGGTACCCCATTTATGGGTGTGTCCTCCGAGCAGGTAAATGTATAGCGAATCGGGTTCTCCTGGGGGAGCGGGTTCAAAATCGTTGCCTGAGACTAGGAGGTCTATCTCTTTAGGGGTATTAGGTAAAATAAAATAATCCAGATAATTAATATTTATAAAGAAATCGGCGTGCATTTCTTTGAGGGCAGTTCCTATGGGCTGTGTATATACATTCATATATATCTCTGCACCCATTACGGAGGTGGAGCTATAATTTTTTAAGTGATAATTATACTTGAGAATGGTGTTTTCATCCCAGGTATAGGCGGTGCCTGCCGGCAGGTCCAGCACGCCGTCATTGGCCCAGCCTCCTATCATTTTAGTGTCGCTGGTGATCGCACTATTGCCGGTAAAAATTCCCACTTCCAGCAGTCCATTATTTTGATTGATGCTGCCATCGCGATCTTTAAAAAAGAGGAGGTGATGAGAGAAATAATCTAAGGTGGTTTCTATTTTTGTCACTTCAAATCCTACTGCATTATTAAGGGGATATTTATAGATATATTCGGTTTCTGCATTAGGGGCAAGAAATATTTTACCCAGATAGAGTTGAAATCCCTCACCGGCGGCAGGAGGTTCTGGTCTTTCTATGGAGGGGGTGCCATTGCCGGCATAATATTGTTCTATCAAATTATAATCTATGACGGTAGCCGTCTGTGGGGCATTAAAGAAAATCCATTGACGCACCAGCTCTCTTTCGGAATCGGTGAGGTCCGGTGAGCCATATCCGCTGGGCATATTTTCGCCGGGAGCTTCACCGGCAGGCAGGGTGCTATCGTGATAGAGTCCTTTATTTATTTTGCGATAGAGAAAGCTACGGTCTGGGAATCCGGGTTCTACTAATTTCATCCCTTGCTGTTGTGCCCATACGGTTGTGGCATGTTGGCCTACTAATTCCTGGTAGATGGAGCCGGCATTACCGCTGAGATTGAGACTGGCGGAGGGAGTATTGCCCCCGTGGCAGGAAGAATTTCCGCATTTGGCATTGAAGATGGTGGCTATATTATCCAGGGTGCCGGCCTGCAGGCTTATGCTGATAAAAAAGACAAGAAATAATAGAAATATAGGCTTCATATAAAAAATTAAATGGCAAATATATTGCATCGGCACGGATGTTAGAAGCTAAGGTATGATTTAGACCCAGAAAAAGGTAAATATTTATTAAAATCGCAACTACTAAGTTAATATGAAATGAGTTTGTAGGTAGGATAGACAAAAGCGATAGGGATAGGAGCGGATATCCTTTTAGGGTGTGAGGAAGAAATGGAGAAACGAGGAAGAATGAGGAGTAAACAGGATACCTTGTCATTCGAAAATACAATGGAAACACCCTAAAAGATAGTAGCGTATAGCCCGGGCCTGCCCTTCGACTACGCTCAGTGACCGCCCATCTCGACTAGGCTCAGTGGCCGCCCATAGATCCCCGATCGGAGAGGAAGCCGACGAAGGGCAGGCATCGCCCACAAGATAATGTTTAAAAAGGGCAAATAGATACCTACAATCAAGTATAAAAAAAACGAGGTAGGTAGGTGATGGCAGCCCTTATTGTATATTTAGTTTTTCGATGGCCAGCCTTGCAGCCTCTTTTTCGGCGTTTTTCTTATTCGTGCCTATACCGGTACTTATCTTTTTATCATCTATCAACAGATCTACCCAAAACTGTTTTTTGCGGCCAGTTCCCACTTCACGCACGCAGTGAAACAGGGATTTTTTTCCCAGGCTTTGGGCCCACTCCAGTAGCTTGCTTTTATAGTTTATCTCATCCAGCATAAGCTGATCCATATTTATATACGGGGCTATGATCTTATCTAATACAAAATAGCGGCAGGCTTCATAGTCCTTGTCCAGATATATAGCGCCTATGATGGCTTCTAAGGTATTGCCTAGGATAGTTTCATTTATGATAACCTGATTTTCATCTAGTGTGATCATTTCATCTAATCCCATGCGCCGCGATATTTCGCCCAGTTTTTTGCGACTTACGATCTTAGATTTTACTTCGGTGAGAAAGCCCTCTCCTTTTATCGGATATTTTTTAAAGAGAAAATCGGCTATGATGGAATCTAGTACGGCATCGCCTAAGAATTCTAAACGCTCATTGTTTTTAGCCGGATCGGGGTGGAGAGAAATATGCTTGAGGGCCAGATTATACACGGCCATATTTCCCGGATAATAACCCAGTAAATTATGCAACTTGCCATACTTTTTTTTATCCGTGGCAAACCATTTTTTTATCCAACCTATTATCAACAGGCTATTTTTTTTTGCAAAGCTACAAAAGAGTAAAGCAAGGTCCGGTGCTGTGGCGGCATCCTTTTTTTTTAAGGCAATATAGGGCAGGGAGCCGAGTCCTATACCGGACTATTTCACTATTTCAAAGAGATCTTCGCGTTTTACTTTTTCTACTTCCAGGCTGTCTTTAAGCGTTTTGCTGATGAGGCGATAGGGGGTGCTCACCAGTTCCTGTCCTTCTGATAGTCCCTTGCTCACTTCTATATGGGTATCGTCCTGCAGACCGGTTTTTACCTCTTGGCTATATACGCGCCCTTCTTTATAGAGAAAAACTAACTCCTTACTAAGGCGTTCTTTTTTGTTTTGGATGGTAGAATCTTCGCGGGTGGTAACGGCCTGTATAGGAACGAGCAGGATATTATCTACAGTATTAGTATATATATCCGCGCTGGCACTCATACCCGGCTTAAAAGGGAAAACCCCATTCATCTGCAGAAGATCGGCATAGGAGGAGGGCAGGAGTTTTATATATACGGTAAAATTAGCGGTCTGGTCATTAGAGATCAGATTTTGTGATTTAGCCGAGCTGGAGATACGGGTTACCATCCCTTTAAATGAGCGATCCAGAAAGGCATCAAGTTCTACGCTGGCACTATCGTCCACACTCACTTTGAGCACATCGGTTTCGCTTATTTCTATCTGGGCTTCCATTTCATCGAAGGTGGCAATGCGCATTATCTCCGTACCCTGAAACTGGGTGGTACCGACTACTCTCTCGCCCTTTTTTATATGGAGGAGAGATACGATGCCACTCATAGGCGCATAGAGATTTGTTTTGCGCAGATTTTCGCGGGCTTCCTTTAGATTAGCTTGTGCGCTAGCGGTATTATATTGGGCTCCTTCGATTGTTTTATTTATGCCCTTCATATTATCTAAAGCAGATTTATAAGCCGTTTCTGCATTATCGAGATCAGCTTGTGAGAGGACCCCATCGCCATAGAGTTGTCGCGCACGGTCTAGGTCGCGTTTTAGTTTTTCACTTTGGGTCTGGAGCTGGCTCAGCTGAGCCTGCGTAGATGATTCGCCGGATTTAGCAGCATTCACTGCGGCTTCAGCTCTGGCCATAAACGATTCATAGGTTTCGGGTTTTATACGTGCGAGGAGCTGCCCTTTTTTTACCGTATCTCCTTCCTCTACCAGCAGATCTATCACTTCGCCGGAAACATCGGGTGTGAGTTTTAGTTCGGTTTTGGGATAGATTTTTCCCGTGCCGGATACGGTTTCTACTATTTTGCCCTTGGTTACTATATCCGTAGCTACTTTATGCCGATGGGTTTTGCCTATCCATCCTTTATTCTTGCCTAGGATAGCATAAGCGAGGAGTACAGCGAGTAGGGTGAGAAGGATCCATAGCCATTTACGCGATTTTTTTGCCATAAGTCAGATTTGCATGGGTTTGCCCTGCAGATAGTCTAGAATGGCTCGCATAAAGAGATAATTGTACTTAGCCGATTCTAGGTTTAAAAATGCAGTTGTGAGGTTATTTTGAGCGAGATTATATTCGTATTGATTAATGAATCCGGCTTTAAATTTTTTTTCGGTATTGTCAAAAGCTGCAGTAGCGGCTTCTACGGCCACTTTCGATGCGTTATAAGCTTGTAGCGCATTATTGGCATTGAGGAAAGCCTCTTTCAGGGTTTTGTGTAAATCATTCCTAGCAGACTGGCGGCGGAGTTCGGCTATCTCTACTGCTATTTGGCCACGGGATACATTGTTTTTCACCTGGTGCTTATTGAAAATAGGTATCTGCAAGCTGAGTCCGCCACCGAGGTTAAAATTCTCATTTAGCTGGGAGAAAAATGAAGATTTAGTATAAGTGGGCTGTGAGATGGAAGAGAATACTAATTCATTGGTACCGGCTACATAGCCTATGGGCAGGGTAAGGTTCTGTTCGCCGCTTATGTGCTTGCCTAGGCTGGAATAGCGGGTGATGGCATTTATTGCTAGCTGTAAAACGGGCCATTTAGTACTGCGGGCAACGGCTATATTTTTTTCGGCTAATTTGCGCTCCACATCGGCAGCCAGTATTTCGGGACGGATAGCAGAGGCGGTTTCAAAAACGGCATCGAATACCAGGATATCCAAATCATCCATTTCAGTTGTTTTGTCTGGAATGACTACCCTGAAAGGTTCAAAATAATTCATAGCCTGAGAGAGCAAAAGATAAGCGGCAGAAACGCTATTTCGGGCTCTTATTATGGCTAGCTCATCATTGGCTTCCTGAGATTTGAGCGGGAGGATGTCTCCGGCAGGCATAGATCCTGCTTTTATGAGTTTGTCCGATTGTGAGAGCCGGTCCTGGGTGATGCGGGATTGGCTTTTTAATACATTTTGCTGGGCTTCTGCCTGTAATATCTGCAGATAGGCATTGATGATGCTGAGTTCTAGGCCTTGTATGAGGGTCTGTTCATTTATTTTGGACGCATCTATTTGCAATTGTCGCTGCTGAAGGGCGAGTTTCCTACGGCCACCTTCATAGAGAGAATAGGCATTACTGAGCCCTAGGTTTACGGATTGTATGCCCTGGGTTACCACATCATAAGTCACAAAGTCCACACTGCGACCAAAATTGAGATTATAGCCGCCACTACCATTGAGGGAGGGGAGAAAATCATTTTTGCTCTGGGTGAGATCTGTCTCCGTAAGGCGGGTATTGGCCGCTGCCTGTTGTACACTGAGATTGTGGGTGCGGGAGTAATCTAAACACTGTTGCAAATTCCACACTTCTTGTCCATACACGGCAAGGGAGAGGGCGAAAAATGAAGATAATATGAATCTGTGCAGAGACAAGGCAATACGCTTCATACCTATAAGATGGGAGGTGCCAAATAAAGTGCGAAGATAGTTTTTTTTAAGGAATTGTAGCCACAGGTTTTTTTTCGCATAGGTGGTATGTAGCGAATGCCTTTCCCGACAATTGTATAAATAGCTCCGTATGGGGCTAGGGGATTTAAAATTATTTGAAAATAAAAAAAAGGATTGGAAGATAAATTTTGCCATGTTTAACCAGGGAGCCCAACACTTTATCACGATCCCTAAAATACGTAACCAATAATTTTAATCGTTAGAAAAAAAATAAAAATCTTTATCTCTGTGTATAAGCTGGCTACTTACTCCTACTATTCTGTCTGGCCGGTCCTGCCGGAGACGGAAAGGCCTATGGATATTACTGAGATAGAAGAGGTATATAATACTGAGGAGATGCTTAGCGCGGAGAGCGGTCAGGTAGTCTATTTTGCTACTAGTATCTATGCTTGTATAAGTGATCACCGCCCCGATAACTACGTACAAGATGCCACCAGTACCCAGGCCTATAACCGCTATAGCTATGCCCTCAATAATCCGCTGAAGTATAGGGATCCGGATGGAGAGAATCCGCTTATTATAGGTGCTGCCATAATTGGTGGAATAGTAAACGTAGCCACCCACTTACATCAGATAGAAAGCCCTGTTGACGTGTTAGTCGTTTTTGGAATAGATGCGGTAGCTGGCGGGATTGCAGCGGCTACATTTGGAGTTATAGCGGTTCCTGGAGCAGGGGTGTTTCTATCTAATTTTACTACTGGCCTTGTGTCTAGTGCCTATGCCAATCCAATACGTAATATAGGGAATCAATTATATTTTCATGATCCATATCCCTCGTCTAAGGAACAATTAAAACAGATTGTTTTTGATGGCTTCACATCAGGTGTGTCTGCTTCGGCTGTTGATGCTTTAAGTAAGGCCTTTGCCAAAACCGTAGCCACTAGGGTGCCTGCTCAATATGCTGAAATGACACCCGGACAAGGGAAAATGCGCCTAGATGATGGATCCTGGATGGATGCCACAGAAAGTCAGTATTATTCATCTATTGATGATGGTGCCGCTAAGACGAGTACATCGGTTTTGGAAGGTGTAGTTAAGTACAATTAGGGAAGATTTATAAGCAAAATCCGTGCAAACTCTAAATCGAGCGCTTCATTCCAGTTATTGGATGATGGTAATTATTATTCCAAGCAACATCTCCATGTAAGATGCCAATTTCAATTGCCCGATATCAAAACTGCGCAAATCCACAAGGCAAAACCTTTAAAATGTTGAAAACGACATTTGCCCCTGATGGTAGTATCATTCATATTAAACCTAAATAATGTGATATGAGAAACAGGAAAGATATTTTAACAGATTTAGTTTTTTTTAAAGCAGACTTGTCAGCGTTGCAAAGTGAGTTATCTCAATACTCTTGGGACAGCGAAGAACCTATTTTGATAATAAGTAAACAGGATTTCTGCAATGTTTTACAAAGGTGTGTAGAGAATGAAATCAACTTTGAAGATTTAGTAAGTTGGGCTAATGCTATTGAATGCAGGGACGATTTGGACTGTGAAGTAGAAGAAATTCAAGAAATAGTTTTTGAGTTAGCCAATCCCGAAATAAATGGAGATATAACAAAGGAACGATTACAGAAAATCATTACTGAACTACAAGAGGAAATCCCGATTTAGTCGGCCTTTTGCTCTATTCATAAATATTTTTTCTGTGTCCGAGAGTGATAATATCTATGAAAAGCTCGGTATCAAAAATATCGTAGATAATGCGGTAATCAGCCACACGAATACGATAACCGTCTCTGCCTTTTAGTTTTTTATATCCTGCGGGTCGTGAATTTTCTTCCAATCCAGCAATAGCGTCAATAATAGGTTCGGCAATACTATCAGAAAGATTATCTAGCTGCTTTTGTGCTTTTTTAGATAATACAGCGGTATAGTTAGGCATTTTTTGCTTTTCTGTTTTTTAAGTATTCAGAAAATAAAATGCGATCGCCAGTATCTTCTTTTTTAGCTTCGTCATAAAGCTTTATATCTTCTAACTCTTCTAACTCTTCCATAATGGCTTTAAAATCCTTCATAGGAAGTATCACAGATATTTTTTTACCTGCGTTGTCTGTGATGTATTGCGGTTTTAATGTAAGCATATTTTAATTATTTTATTGCAATGATTTGTTCAAAAAAGTATGAAACTTATTTTTAGTGAGCATACCGTCAATAATGCGATAGACTGCATTTTTGTCTTCATCATCAAGTTGAGAAATCAACTGAATTTTTTCATTAGCGGTTTTGTCTTCCACTTTTACCTCTTTGGGTAGTTTGTTGTTTGGGTGTACCAGTTCATCAATGGTAAGCCCAAAGAATTTAGACAGTTTATCAATGACCTCAATCCCAAATTCTCTTTCGCCCTTTTCCATTTTGGAATAGTTGGAAGGATGTACCCCAACAGAGTTAGCTACTTCCTTTTGCATCAATCCCCGTTTTTCACGGAGTTTTTGTATGTTTTTCGATATATCCATACTGAACAAAGAATTTAACGGCACAAAGTTAGTCAAATTTTTCATAAAATACAATATTATTAACGAAATGGATTTTTTTACTTATAAAGAGGGAATTTATGTTATACTTTTTCATTTTTCAACATGTCTGAAAATAAATCTCAGTATCGGAAATAGCATAAATCATCAACTCATTATGCATCCGCACGGTTTTAGAACACTACAACCTCAAACCCAACCGCAATAAAATGGTATGCTGTCCCTTCCACGATGATAAAAACCCCAGTATGCAGGTTTACACTGATACGAACACGGTATTTTGTTTTAGTGGCAACTGCAAGATGAATAGCAAAAAAAGATAGATGCTATACAGTTTATACAGGACAAGGAAAATATCAGTAAACACAAAGCGATTAAAAAAGCGGCAAGCTATATATAGTCAAGTCTATAGCCAATATAA
>Ga0209398_1000114_pt1 | contig 61662 bp, 48 predicted proteins | sample AshMeaBigSpring_FD_184125 | JGI IMG/M metagenome (GOLD analysis project Ga0209398, IMG submission 184125) | Groundwater microbial communities from Big Spring, Nevada to study Microbial Dark Matter (Phase II) - Ash Meadows Big Spring (SPAdes)... | ecosystem: Environmental > Aquatic > Deep...
ATAATAATGATATACGCAATATTTCAAAGAACTTTTTTCGGGTTATTTCACCCAATTATATGACTTTTTTTAAAACAAATTATTAATCAACTAAAATCGTCTGCTCGGACTTTTCGGAGTGGACTCAAAAGATGCAACTTATTTTTTAGAATTGGAATTTCCGGGTATTTCGAACTACATTGAAGTGGTTGATGTGGCAACGCCCAAAACCAATGTATATTACACAGGTGTAAAGGATGGAGCTTATGAGGGTTTTATGCCAACCAAAGAAAATATGATGAAAACCTTGGATATGCAGTTGCCAAAACTTAAGAATTTTTATATGGTTGGTCAATGGCTTTTCCCGGGTGGCGGACTTCCTCCTGCAGCCCAAACAGGTAAGTGGGCTATTCAACTTATTTGTAAAAAGGAAAAATTGAAATTTACTTCTAACAAGTAATTTATTTTAAATCAAGAAAATTAAACATTTAACACTGTATTTTTACTCATTTTTGTGAAAAATCATTATATTTGCAAAAATTTGATTTCAATTCATTTAATTATTAATCTTACTAAAAAGCAGTGTTATGAAAAAAAAGAATAAAAAAGAAGACATTCAAAAGTCTATTGATTTAATTAGTGCACTTAAAACTAATTTAGAACAGCTAAAAGCAAAAAATCAAGACATCTCGATTATTAAAACCCTTGAATCATCGGTTCGTAAAATTGATAAGGCTGTAAAAGATATTGAGGCATTAAAAGTAAAGCTGAACGATAAAAAAAGCTTTCTCAAGCAAGAGAGAGAACTGAATCTTGAATTAAAAAAGGCTGCTAAAAAGTTATTGAAGGATAAACCTGCAAAAGAAGAAAAATCAGGCAAAAAAGTGAAAAAGGAAAAAAAAGTGAAAAAAAATATTGCGGAGAAAGTTGAGATTGTTGATGATACTTTAGAAATTACAAAATGATAGTTATTGGGATATACAATATAAAAGGTGGTGTAGGAAAAACAGCAGCAGCAGTTAATCTTTCCTATCTTTCGAGCCTCGATAATAAAAGAACACTCCTGTGGGATCTCGACCCACAGGGTTCTTCTTCATTTTACTATGACGAAGAGTTGAAGAATGCTGCTAATTTGAAAAAAATATTTACAGGTAAAACTGAACTCGGAGATACAATTTCAGAAACTAAATACACTCGACTTGATATTATTCCTTCACATTTCTCGTATCGCCATATCGACACCATTTTAGATCAAGTCAAAAAATCGAAAAAGAGAATCAAGGAAGCATTGAAAGACATTAAAAACGAATATGATTATGTATTTTTAGATTGTCCTCCAGGTATTTCAATATTAGCCGAAAATATATTTCATGCCTGCGATTATATACTTGTTCCAACAGTACCAACTCCTCTCTGTTTACGAACCTACGAGCAAATTATCTCTTTTTTTGAAGAAGATGAATTGGATACATCTTCTGTAATTCCATTTTTCTCTATGGTAGAAATACGGAAATCGGTTCATCAAAGTTTGATGAAGGAACTTAAATTGAAAATGCCCAATCTGTGTACATCCTATATCCCTTTTCTGGCTGATGTGGAAAAAATGGGCTTATTCAGAAAGCCCTTAGCAAATTTCTGTCCAAATTCAAAAGCTTCTGCATCGTACAAGGCACTTTGGAATGAAGTAAAAAAATAATCCAAAATTGTCAAATAAGAATTTTTTCTACTCTATAAACTTCTATCATATTTATTAATTGTGTATGGAACATTTACCAAACATCAATAAGGTCATTATGCGTCCTTTGCAAGCGGATGACTATAATCAGTTATCTCAATCATTCAGAAGGACTTATACCGATAGTAGTGATGTGTTTTGGTCGCGTGTGCAAATTCAGAAACTAATAAATATTTTTCCTGAAGGTCAGATTGTAACTGTTGTTGACAATTTAATAGTAGGATGCGCGCTATCCATTATTGTTGATTACGACAGGGTTAAAAACGATCACACGTACTCTGATATTACAGGAAAAGAAACATTCAGCACACACAATCCGAAAGGGAATATTCTCTATGGTATTGAAGTTTTTATCCATCCCGGTTATCGCGGACTCCGATTAGCGCGCCGCATGTACGAATATAGGAAAGAGCTATGTGAAACCCTCAATCTGAAAGCGATTATGTTTGGTGGTAGAATTCCAAATTACCACGAGTATTCAGATAAATTACGTCCGAAGGAATATATTCAGAAAGTTCATAAAAAAGAGATTTACGATCCGGTTCTTACTTTTCAACTTTCGAACGACTTCCATGTACGCAAAGTAATGACCAATTACCTTCCTAACGATGAAGAATCAAAACACTATGCATGTCTATTACAATGGGATAATATTTACTATCAAACTCCCTCAACGGATTTCATTCCACAAAAATCATCGATAAGGTTAGGTTTGGTACAATGGCAGATGCGTACGCACGAAACCATCAAAGATGTATTCGAGCAAGTTGAGTTTTTTGTTGATGCAGTATCGGATTACAAAAGTGACTTTGTGCTTTTTCCAGAGTATTTTAATGCCCCGCTTATGGCAAAATTCAACCATTTGGGCGAATCGCATGCTATTCGTGAATTGGCTAAGTTTACCGAAGAAACTCGAAAACGCTTTGTTCAATTAGCTATAAGTTACAATATCAACATTATAACCGGTAGTATGCCGGAACTTCGCGGAAACGATTTGTACAATGTTGGATTCCTTTGCCGACGCGATGGTACGTACGAAACGTACGAAAAAATACATGTAACTCCCGATGAAACAAAAAGTTGGGGACTTTCGGGCGGAAAAATTATTAAAACTTTTGATACCGACTGTGCCAAAATTGGAATTCTTATCTGCTACGATGTTGAATATCCCGAACTTTCGCGCATAATGGCCGATCAGGGAATGCAAATATTGTTTGTTCCTTTTTTAACAGATACTCAAAACGGATATTCACGTGTGCGGATTTGTGCACAGGCTCGCGCCATCGAAAACGAATGCTATGTGGTTATTGCAGGGAGTGTTGGCAATTTACCGCGTGTTCATAACATGGATATTCAATATGCTCAGTCGGGAGTGTTTTCGCCTTGCGACTTTGCTTTTCCTACCGATGGTAAATGTGCTGAAGCTACTCCAAATACAGAGATGATTTTGGTTTCGGATGTGAATTTGGATTTACTCACTGAACTCCATACCTATGGAAGTGTTCGTAACCTGAAAGACCGAAGAAACGACTTATACGAGTTACGGCTTAAAAAATAATATTGACTTACAAATACATCGGTAACATTTTTCTCCAGTATTTAGCACTGTGAGCCAGACCGTCCCATTCGTAAAAATTGTGGTTTATGCCCTTGTTTGCCAAACACTGACTGAATTCCTGGTTGTTTTGAAGAAACACATCTTCTTTGCCACATACAAAAGTTATTTGGAGGCTTCGGATTGCGTTCATTTGATCGCCTTCAGGCATATTAGGCATGTAATGCGAAGGCGAATTATAATACACATAATCTGAATAATAGCCATCCATTAAGTCGTAGAACATGCCTAAGTTCAAGGTTATGTCGTACCTGCCACTCAACGATACAATTTTTCCGAACAGATGTGGATGTCGTAAACCGATATTCATAGCATGATAAGCACCCATGCTACAGCCCACCGACATAAAAAACGGTGTTGAATTATTGTTGTTGGCAAATGGAATTACTTCATTCAAAATATATTCTTCGTACTCAATATGACGCTGGATACGTCCTTGTGGGTGTGCCCAAAAGCAATAGAAACTTTCCTGATCGATACTATCGAGCGCATATACTTGTACCCAACCTTGTTCGATATGCTGTTGTAGCGATTCGATAATTCTCCAGTTTTCGTAATCGTAGAATCGGGCTGTACGGGTAGGGAACAACAATACTTTTGCCCCAGCATGACCGTAAACCAATAACTCCATGTTTCTTCGTAGGTTAGGACTAAACCACTTATGATACGCTCGATTCATTGAAATAAAAACAAAATTTGCATAACTATATTTGTCAATTTTATTGCAATGATTCAAAAAACTGTACCTCTAATTCTTTTTTCCACACTTTATATCCTTTGGGGCTTAGGTGTAAACCATCCGGTTCGAACATTGTTTTATCAATCGAACCTTTTAGTTTCATTTTTTCTACAATATCTACAAATGTGCAGTTTGGATAACTCAAGGCAATTTTTTCCCGAATAATTTTATTGGTAAATTGAATGGAATTGTACAAATTTAATCGTGCAATAGATTGTTTTACCGAAATGTAAGCTATAGGAATGCGTCCAAAATGCTTTTCGATAAGACCTATTATGTAAATAAAATTTAAAAAAACCTCTTCGGGGTGGCGACCATCTCCCAAATCGTTATCGCCTGTATAAAGTACAAAAATATCGGGCTCAGAGCGAGGAATAATACGCTCGAAAAACCAGCAGCATGCCGCTAAGGTGGAACCTCCAAATGCGAGGTTTATTACTTCAAATTGCGGAAAATCAGTTTCAAGTGTATCCCACATGCGAATAGAGGAACTGCCATAGAATACGATTCGTTTTTTATCACCTTTATCAGGAATGTTTTTTTGTTCAAGTTCCTTTATTTCATTTTCGTACCAAAACATGTTTCGATTTTTTTTTGAATTTAGCCGCAAAGATGCGTATTATCTTTGGTTTACTTGTGAATGATACATTAAATAACTATTATAATTAAATTTCATTATATTTAGTTTAATTGCAAAAACATGCTTTATAATCAATTTTTTAATACATTTAATTGCTATGACATATTAATGTAATTACATATTCATGCTTACGAAATGAATAATACATTTATTGTAATGTATTTGCATTATAACTGAAATATGCGTTACCTACTTTTGCAGTTGTAAAACAATACAATATTGTAATGATTAAATTCTTATTTACTTCCTTCTTTTTACTTTCTATAATAGCTTCGTACTCAATTAATATTCAAGGCGTTGTGCGTGATGCACAAACCGGCGAATTGCTGATTGGAGCTAATGTGTTTCTCAAGAATAATAAATCGAATGGTACTACATCGGGCTTGGACGGAAGTTTTGTGCTGAAAAATGTACAAGCAGAGAAAGTAGTTTTAGTTTGTAGTTACATCAGTTATCAAACACTCGAAAAAGAAATAACCGTTCCTGCAAGTGGCGTTCAAAAAATTTCATTGAATCTTGTTTCTTACGAAAATGAACTAAGCGATGTGGTTGTAACTGCTTCGAATAAAACAAGCGATGTGGGCGTTCGGGCAATAGAACGTTTGTCGTCAAATATTTTAAATGTAGTTGGTGCCCGTTCAATCGAAATTTCACCCGACCTTACTGTTGCGAATGTATTGGGACGCATTTCAGGCGTAACAATGGAACGAAATAGCTCAGGTGAAGCTGAATATGCAATACTTCGTGGTATGGACAAGCGCTATAATATTACACTCGTGAACGGAGTAAAAATATCCAGCCCCAACAACAAACAGCGTTTCGTACCTCTCAATATCTTTCCCAGTGAATTGCTCGATAGATTAGAAGTTAGCAAAACACGTGGAGCCGAAATGGAAGGCGATGCCACTGGTGGTGCCGTAAATATGGTGATGAAAGATGCACCTTCGCGAATGACAGTCAGAGCAAATGTTGCAACGGGTTATAGTATGATTTTTTTCGACAGAGAATTTACCTCATTCGACAAATCAAAAGTTATAAATACAGCTCCTTATGAGCAATATGGTAATAATTATGCTGCTACAATGTCCGATTTTGGAAATGCAATGAATGCACCTGTAAACTACCAACCTTTGCCCAACGTGATAGCCGGGTTTTCGCTGGGAAATAGGGTGTTTAGCAAAAAATTAGGATTTATTGTGGCAGCAAATTATCAAAATCAAAATAAAGGGACAAATAGTGTTTTCTTCGAAGATGAAATGGTACAGACCGAAAGTACTTTACGACTTACTTCTGTGAAAAAGCGATTTTATTCCGAAAATCAGATTCAGTATGGTATACATTCGAAACTTGATTATAATTTTACGAAAGGGCATAAAATTGAATGGTATAATTTTTATGTAGCAAACAACAACATGCAGGTTCGTCAATCTAATTCTACTAATTTTAAATTGTTTTACGAACCTGAAAAAGGGAATTTTGATATGTCGAATCAAACGCGAATGCGTACTACAAATCAATATATTCTTGCTACTACATTACAGGGAGAGCACATTTTGGGCGATAAATTTGATTTAAACTGGACAGCTGTTTACTCGAAAGCAGGATTACAAAGGCCGGATCAGACTTATGTAAATTTGGATAATTTACGTCAAAATCAGGTGGATAATATTGTAATTGATGGTGATGGTTCTGACCGCCGATGGGAACATAATTCCGATCAGGATATGTCTTTTACTACTAACGGAAAGTATCATTTTTCGGTATCAAAATTCAATATTAAATTACAGGCAGGTGGACTATTCCGGAATAAAGTAAGGGATAATTTTTACATAAATTATAAACTTAAGCCGGTTGATACCAATCAGGAATTCGAATCAATCGACCAGATAAACTGGACAGTTTATACTCCAAAAGGCAGCGTTGGTCCACTAACCTTTAAAGCTTCTGAAAAAATAGGTGTGGGTTATTTACAGAGTATTGTTAAACGTGAAAAGTTAGAAACAATACTTGGATTACGGACCGAATATACAAATCAGGGATATCACATGTATTATCCTAACGCGGGCGAATCACCCGATGGGAGTCAGTCGTATTTCGATTTTTTGCCAAATGTACAGATAAAATACACTACTGCTCAGAACCAAAACTGGCGTATAAGCTATTTTAAATCTATAAACCGTCCGGGTTATTTCGAAATTGTGCCCTATCAGATTCAGGAAGAGGAATATACAGAATATGGAAATAAAAATCTGAAAAGGGCTGTAATAGATAATTTCGATTTACGGTGGGAATTTTTCCCAAAACCAACCGATCAATTATTGGCAGGAATTTTTTATAAAAATATTAACGATCCTATTGAGTTTGCTTATTTTTCGGTAAATCAACGTCAATCGGGTTATGGTCTACAAAACCTGGGTAACGCTCAAAATGTAGGGTTAGAAATTGATGCTATTAAGTACATTCGGATAATTGGGATAAAAGCCAATTATACCTATACTCATTCGTCGATAACCACTTCAAAAGTATATTACGGCAAGGATGAATTTGGAAACACCAAAACACTCTCGAAACATCAAACACGTCCATTGGTAGGGCAGGCAGCCCATGTAGCAAACTTGTCTTTATTGATTAAAGATGTGAAAAAAGGGTGGGATGGTCAGATAGCCCTATCGTATTCAGGCGATAAAATTGTGATAGCATCCCGTTTTTTAGATTCTGATTATTGGGAAAAAGGCGCTGTTCAGTTAGATGCCTCTATCGAAAAAAAGTTCAAAAGCGGATGGTCGATTTTTGCAAAAGCCGGTAATTTGCTTAATACGCCTAAAATTGAATTTCTGAAGTCACACAATGCCTATAATGATAGTTTCGAGTTACAAAGCTTATTGATTGGTGAAACACTTATTCGTAAAGAATTTTATAATCAATCATTTCTGTTAGGTATTAGGTACAAATTATAAATTTCTAATTTAAAAATAAAATAAAAATGAAAACAAAAAAAATGAATTTGCTTTTTGCTGCTATTATTACAATTGTAGCTTTTTCATCGTGTGACCCAAACGAAGATGTTCAGGAAAAAGTGTATCCTGCCGGTGCTATTGTTTGGAAAAACGATACTACCATTACTAATCACGTAATTATTCCTAAAGGTAAATCACTTTACATTGAGCCGGGGGTTACTGTAACAATGAACGATACTACCGTTCGTCCTGAAATTGTAATTCTTGGAAACTTGTATTGCGAAGGTACTGCCGAAAAACCAATAAAATTCACTGTTGCAGAGCAATATCGCACCGAGGCAAAACGATTTAGTCGTTATTGGGGCGGAATTATTTGTGGATACGATTCGGAAGAAGCTTTGCTTAACTATGTTACAATTGAATATGGCGGTGCTCAAACTACCGAACAATCAGCTTCGTTCCAAAATCAGTTATTTAAAACAGTTACAGGTGAAGGAGTCCCTGCATTCCATTTCTGTAACACTGCTGGTAAGTTTATAATTCAAAATTGTACTTTCCGCAACAATGCCGAAGATCAAATTTACATCACCGGCGGTAAATCAATTGTTATGAATAATAAATTTATTGCAAGTGGTTTCGATGGTGGTGAAGCAATCAATTATAAATCGGGATGTTTGGCCGATATTGCTTACAACCTGATTTACGATGCCAACTCAAATGGTTTCAAATTATCAAACAACGGTGCTCTCGATCCTCAAGCTCATTTATTTGTTTACAACAATTCAGTTATTAATTGCGGTTGGAGACGTCCGAAAGTAAAGGGTGGTTCAATTTGGTTGGAAATGAATGTTTATGCTGAACTTTATAATAACATGCTCTTCGATTGCCGTTGGGGAGTAAAACGTGATGCTTCAAATGTAGAAGATGCCCGTTCGATAATTACGCCAAATTATTTATTTGCTTCTACTGCTACTGGTGTAACACAATATCAGGCTGATGCTGCTAAAGGTCAGTTGGTTGGAACTAATGATAAAGTGAGCGCAAGTGCAGGTGATAAAAATCCATTGTTTGCTAATTTTACAATTCAAACAACTGTAGATATTAATGCCGGAACTACTAAAAGTGGTAATATACCGCAAGTTTACAATTCGGCATGGGATTTCCGCTTAGGCGCTGGCTCACCAGCACTTACCGGAGGTAAAACCGACTTTACACGTCATTTTGGTACAACCGGTATTACTATTAATGGTGTAGAATATAAATCACCAGCTCCTGCTGCATATTTTGGTGCTTTCGGGGCGAAATAATTTTCGATATTTTATCTGATTACAAAACTTTATATAACTCTTTTGGGTTATTAAACTCAAACCTAACAGGTTTTCAAAACCTGTTAGGTTTTTGGATATATAAACAAAAATTCAAAATCAAATGAAAATAAAAAATTATTCACTCATACTTCTTGTTATTGTTACGTTCATATCGTGCGCCCAAAAGCAAGACGAATCAAAACTTAGCTTTTCCGATTATAATTTTATAGTAGCCAACGATTTAGGCCGCAATGGTTTTTACGACCAAAAAACAATTGCAGCCTCCATGGGACAGTTTGCACATAACCACGACATTGAGTTTGTGGCAGCTGCGGGGGATATTCATCATTTCAATGGTGTGGCGAGTGTGAGCGATCCGCTTTGGATGACAAACTACGAATTGATTTACGACCATCCGGAATTGATGCTCGATTGGTATGCCATACTTGGTAATCACGAATATCGCGGCAATACACAAGCCTGTTTGGATTATAGTAAAATAAGTCGCCGTTGGATTATGCCTTCGCGCTACTATACTATGGTGAAGGAAATTAACGATAGCACCACCATGCGATTGGTTTTTATCGACACAGCTCCACTCATTCAGAAATACCGCGATGAACAAATTGATTATCCAGATGCTTACAAACAAAACGATCTAGCGCAACTTCAGTTTATCGATAGTGTGTTATCTGTATCAAAAGAAACATGGAAGGTTGTTATTGGCCATCATCCTGTATATGCTTTTACCAAAAAAGACAGTAGCGAACGTATGGATATGCAAGCTCGCGTCGACCCAATTTTGCGCAAGCATAAAGTTGATTTTTATTTCAACGGTCATATTCACAACTTTCAGCACATTAAAATGCCCAATTCGCCTGTTGATTATATTACCAACAGTTCGGCTTCGCTGTCGCGCAAGGTGGAAAAAACCGACGGCACTCAGTTTTGTAGCGACAAATCTGGTTTTGCGGTTTGTTCGGTTGAAGCAAAAAAATTCACGTTGAATTTTATGAATAAAAACGGCGAAAGTATTTATACCTATACCCGTACAAAATAAAATATTCTTATAACTTTTTAAGCTGTTGCAAATTTGGTTTGTAGCAGCTTTTTTTGTGCATTTTTTCTGAAATATTTCCGTCACAATGTCTTATTGTTTATTTAATTTGAATGTCGCTTTAACCTAATATACAAGTTCTAATTTTGCCTTCGATTTAAAAATTCAAATTAAAAAATTTTAAGGTAAAATGAAAACAAGATTACTTCGGCCAGTAGCTTTGGCTCAAAAATCAAAAGCTTTTTTAGTGTCATTATCACTTGTTTTTTTCTGTATGACAACCAATGCAGAAATCAAATCTCCTAAAAACATTATCTTCCTTATTGGTGATGGTATGAGTTACAACACAGTAACTGCAACTAACTTCTACAAAGAAGGTGTAGATGGTAATGTTAGTTATCAGAAATTTCCTGTAAAATATGGTTGCTCTACTTACAATGGTACTGCCAGTCAGGAATATCGTTCCGATTCAGCGTGGATAGATTTCGAATGGGTACGCACAGTAGGTAAATATACCGACTCGGCACCTGCTGCCACAGCTCTTTCGACTGGAAAAAAATCATACGATGGTGCAATTGGTGTAGATATGAAAAGTCAAAACTTGGAACATTTTATGACTTTTGCCAAAACAAAAGGCAAAGCAACAGGTGTGGTAAGTTCGGTTCAGTTTTCGCATGCTACTCCTGCTGGTCATGTGGCACACAACACTAGCCGAAATAACTATGCAGCCATTGCTAATGAAATGCTCAACAGCACAACCGATGTGATTATCGGAGCAGGACACCCTGAGTACGATGATAATGCTCAACCTCGTACTAATAAAGAATTCAAATACGTAGGTGGCGAAACTACATGGAATGCACTGAAAGCTGGTACATTGAGTAATTGGACTTTCACCGATGACTCTACGCGCTTAGCTGAAATCAGCAAAGGTGTCAACGTTCCAAATCGTTTAGTAGCCGTATCTCGCGTGGCTTCTACTTTGCAACAATCACGAGCAGTAGTAAATGCACAAATACCATATTACGATGCGTTTAATAGAGGGGTTAACCGCCTTCCAGAATTATCATTAGCAGCATTAAATGTGTTGAATAAAAACACAAACGGATTTGTTGTTATGATTGAAGGTGGAGCAATAGACTGGGCAAACCATGCTAATCAAAAAGGTCGATTGATTGAAGAGCAAATTGACTTCAACAACACTGTTGATTCAATTGTTAGTTGGGTCGAAAAAAATGGTGGTTGGGAGAATAACTTAGTCGTAGTAACTTCGGATCATGAATGTGGATACCTTTTAGGGCCAAATACGGATGATAATAAACCTACCACCAATCCTATTGTTAACAATGGAATTGGAAATGTACCCGGAATGAAATACAATTCGGGCAATCATACCAATATGTTAATACCTATTTATGCTAAAGGTGCGGGCGCTGAAATGTTTTCGATGTTTGCCGATCGTGAAGATCCTATTGTAGGCTATTTTATTGACAATACGGATGTGGCCAAAACATATTTCACACTTTGGAAAGACATACCAGCCACCAATCCTATCAAAAATGTAATCTATATGATTAGCGATGGTTGGGGAAAAAATACAATTACTGCAACTAATTATTACGAAGGAAAATCACAGGCATTCGAGAGCTTTCCGGTAAATGTATTTATGAGTACTTTCCATGGAATGGGTACTAAAGGAAGTACCGATTTAGCTCAATATTACACTTCCTATCACGCTGGAAAAGCTTGGAGCGATGTGAATTATATTAATTTTGGATATACCGATTCGGCACCAGCCGCTACTGCTATGGGGGGTGGTGTGAAAGTGTATGATGGCTCCATCAATAAAGATAACCAATTACTGAACGTTAAGACTTTAGCTGAAATAGCAAAAGATAAAGGAAAGGCTGCCGGAGTAGTTTCGTCGGTACAATTTTCGCATGCTACGCCTGCTGCCTTTGGAGCTGCTCACAATCAGACCCGTAATAACTATGCTGAAATAGCGAACGAAATGTTATCGAGCAATTTGGATGTTATTATTGGTGCCGGACATCCTGAATATAATGATAATGCTACTGTTCGTACAAACAAAGAATTCAAATATGTAGGTGGCGAAACTACATGGAACTCACTGAAAGCAGGAACATTGAACAATTGGTATTTTACCGACGACAAAGCACGTACCGTTGAAATTGCAAATGGAACAAACGTTCCGGATAAACTTTGTATGGTGGCTAAGGCTGGTACAACTATTCAACAAGCTCGTACAGGAACAGATGTTCAAATGGTGAATTTTGCTGATATGAACACGGCTGTACCAACACTTGTGGATATGTCAAAAGCTGCTTTGAATGTACTTGGCAAAAATAACAACGGTTTTTTTGTAATGATAGAAGGGGGCGCAGTGGATTGGGCTGGTCACGCCAATCAAAAGGGACGTATTATCGAAGAACAAATGGACTTTAACAGATCTGTTGATGCCGTAATTGCTTGGGTTGAAGCCAACAGCAATTGGAATGAAACCTTGCTAATTGTTACTGGCGACCACGAAACAGGTTATATAAGCGGAGAAACTGTACAGGATCTTGGAACTGCCACTATTCAGGATAATGGCACTGGTAATATGCCTGGAATGAAATTCTATTCTGGTAATCACACCAATATGTTGGTTCCATTTTATGCTAAAGGAGCCAATGCCGATTTAGTAAAGAACTTAGCAAGTTGTTACGATACCAAACGCGAATATTACATCGATAATACCGATGCTGCCATTATGATTAAAACAATATGGAGTAAAGCACCCGATGTAACTACTGCAGTTGACGCCGCTGAATATTCTTCATTATTTACCAATAAAGAGTTGATAGTATCAATTTCTGATAGAAGTATGATGTTAAATGCCAAGAGCATTAAAGGTCAAGCTACTTTGAAAATATTGAATGTATCTGGCAAAGTAATAATGAATAGAACTGCTGATTTTAGTAATGGAAAAGCAATAGTTTCTATACCCGCAATTTCCAATGGAGCTTATTTTATTCAGGTTTTACAATCGGATAAAGTACTATCTACAAAAGTGATTAAATATTAACAGTAATATTCAAAGACCAAAAGAGATTGCTAATGTATATTGGCAATCTCTTTTTTTTGTTGATTATCAACTGTATAGATAGTTTGAGTTTTACTGTGTAATATAAATGACATGTTAATGTAATTTATGTGTAGCTTATACTTAATACCTTCTTAACGCCGCTTTAATAGTTATTTAATTATAGCACCGTAATTTTGCTTCATAAATTTTTAAAAAAAACATCGTGGTTCAAAGAATTTTTACTTTATTGGTTTTCATGCAGTTAACGCTGCTAATTTTTTCTCAAAATTCTATTAAGGGAATTGTAACCGATGCCGATAACGGCGAAAGTGTAATTGGTTGCAATATTTTATTGCAGGGTACAACACTCGGAACAGTTACCGATTTTGATGGTAATTACGAACTTAAGAATGTTCCCGCCGGAACGTATAACATTATCTTTTCTTTTATATCTTACGATAAAAGTATTCAAAAAGTTGAAGTAACTAAAGATGCCCAAATAACACTAAACATTAAACTCAAATCTTCTTCACAGGTAATTCAAGACGTAGTAGTAACAGCTAAACGACGTACTGATACCGATGTAAATATGCTTTCGGTTACTCGCAAAGGTTTAACGATTGCTAATGGTATTACCTCACAACAAATTGCCCGCTCGCAAGATAAAGATGCTTCAGAAGTTATTCGACGTGTACCAGGCGTTACCATACGCGATGGAAAGTTTGTTATTGTACGCGGATTAACAGAGCGTTACAATTCAGTTTGGTTAAATAGCACTTCTACCCCAAGTAGCGAAAGCGATGTGCGTGCTTTCTCGTTCGACGTTATTCCCAGCGGACAAATCGATAATATTTTAATCTACAAAACACCTGCCCCCGAACTGCCTGCCGATTTTGCAGGTGCTATGATTAACGTAAAAACAAAAAGTTTGATTGATAAGAATAGTATTACTGTTTCGGCATCTTTAGGGTATAACCAACTTTCAACCGGAAAAACATTCTACACCAGCGAAGGAAGCAAAACCGATTGGTTAGGATACGATAAGACTGTACGTGTTATTCCTACTAATATACCCGAAACAAGTGAATATAAAAAACTTTTTGACCAAATAGATGCGGCTAAAAAAGAGCAAATAAATACTTTTTCTAAGTCGTTCAACTCAATAATGACACCATACAAAACTACTGCTAAGCCTGATGCCGATCTGCAGTTGGGTTTCAATCAGCGTTTTCGAATTGGTGACATTTCGGTTGGTACAATTACGGCATTAGGTTATAATTCTTCAAATACAGCCGAATCTGCTTTCAGAGCAGCATACTTATCTTACCCCGATACATCGTATCGTTACAATCAAACTACTTATCAATCGAAGGTTAGGGTTTCGGCATTATCAAACTGGACATTTACTTTTGGTGATAATCAACGGATTGAATTTCGTAACCTCTTTAATAATATGGGTGCTAATCGTACAGTGCTTAAAGAAGGTTATGATTTTTACTCACAATCTAACGACCGTTCTTATGAGTTAGCTTACGAATCGCGCTTAACATTTTCAAGTCAACTTGCAGGTATTCATACATTTAATTCGGAGGCTACAAAGCTCGATTGGGTTGTAGGTTATGCTTATGCAAACAAAAATCAACCGGATATTCGTCGCGTAAAAACTATTTCGTATGATACAGAACCTGAGACTCAATTTTCGATGGGATTCAATACGCAGGGTGCTTCAGATGCATTTGGTCGTATGTTTTTGAAAAACAATGAAAATATTCTGAGTGCAGGTGTTAATTTCTCGCAAAAACTTAATATTAATAATTTTCAACCTGAATTGAAAGCAGGCGCCTATTTCGAAAGTAAACAACGTGAGTTTACCAACAGGGTTTTTAATTATGTAAAGGGTTCAACCAGTTCGTTTTACTATACGCTTGTTGATTCCTACAATAAAACAACAGCTTTTGATGATGCTATGTTTAGTTCTATCAATGATGTAGTAAATAATAAAATTGATTATAATACAGGCTTAGTATTGGCAGATGCTTCACAAAAGGCTGATAGTTATAGTGCTGCTAATCAGAATGTGGCAGGTTATTTGGCTATGAATTTCCCTTTGACAAAATGGTTAAATATTTATGCCGGATTGCGTGTTGAAAAAAATATTCTGGAACTTAATGGACACAAAAGAGATGGAACTGATAATTCACCGGTTAATGTGGCTATTGATACGCTAAATATCTACCCATCCATGAATACAACATTTAATCTGAATGATAAAATGATGTTCCGTTTAGCTGGTGGAAGTACCGTAAATCGTCCTGAGTTTCGTGAAGTATCGCCATTTGCATTTTATAATTTTGAAGAAAATGCAACTACCTATGGAAATACTTCGGTTCGTAATAGCTATATTACTAATATGGATGCTCGTTACGAGTGGTACCCTACTTCCGAAGAGATAGTTTCTTTAGGTGTGTTTTACAAAAATTTTAAAGACCCGATCGAATCAAAAATCCTTTATACCGGTTCGGGTTGGAATTATACTTTCCACAATGCCGAAAGAGCACAATCTTATGGTTTAGAATTTGATGCACGCAAACGCTTACACGAGTTCGAAAAATCAGATAAGCTAAAATTTCTGAGCAATTTAACTTTTGTAATAAATGCCTCTGTAATTAAATCAATTATACTTACTGATTCGGTAACTGAAGGTGAAAGCCAGCGTGTTTTACAGGGACAATCCCCGTATATTATAAATTTTGGACTTTATTACAACGACACAAAACTTGGATTGATGGGTAGTGCTATGTTTAATAAAGCCGGTAAACGTATTGCAATTGTTGGAGATAGAGATATTCCTCATATTTGGGAAATGCCATTTAATTCGCTCGACTTTACTTTAGAGAAAAAAATATTCGAAAAAATAAGTATAAAATTCGGTATTAAAAATGCGCTGGATGGTGATGTGGTATTCCAACAATTTCAGAAATACAAAACACCTACAGGCGAATCGGCTGTTCGTGAGCAGATTACAAATAAATTCAAACCCGGTCGTCAGTTCAAACTGGGAGTAAGTGTGAGTCTTTAATAACTACTAAATAACTATATAATAACGATTTAATAACTAAATTAATTAAAAACAAAAAAACAAAAAATGAAAAAGAATTTACTTTTCGGAATTTTGATGTTTGCTGTAACTACATTAGTTGCACAGCCAACAATTAACAATGCTTTTTTTGACAAAGTAAACTTCCGTGGTGCATTTGGTACATCGGACTGGACACAGGGTTGGGCAAATTTTGACCCACAAAACGCTTCTTATGGCGCAACAACAGTTACTGTAAATCCGACAACAGAAGGAATTACAACAAACACAACTTGGACTAAAAACAATGTATATTTGTTGAATGGTTGGATTTATGTAAAAAGTGGTGCAACACTTACAATTGAAGCAGGTACAGTAATTCGTGGTGACAAAACCAATAAAGGTGCTCTTATAATTGAAAAAGGAGCTAAATTAATTGCTAACGGTACAGTAACAGAACCAATTGTATTTACTTCGAATCAGCCAGCTGGTAGTCGTACTTATGGCGACTGGGGTGGTGTTATTATTTGTGGAAAAGCTCCTATCAATGTACCAATCATCGAAAATCCGGCCTCTCCGGTAATCGAAGGTGGAGTTGGTTCTACTTATGGAGGTTCAATTGCAGCCGATAATTCAGGAAGTCTTCAATATGTACGTATTGAGTTCCCTGGTATTGCATTTGCAACAAATAACGAAATTAATGGTTTAACCATGGGTGGTGTTGGTTCAGGTACCACAATTGATTATGTTCAGGTATCTTATTCGGGCGACGATTCTTTCGAATGGTTTGGTGGAACAGTAAATGCAAAACACTTGATTGCACTCCGTGGAACCGATGATGATTTTGATACTGACTTTGGATATTCTGGAATGGTACAATATGGTGTTTCATTGCGCGACCCAAATGTGGCTGATGTTGCAGGAAAGTCTAATTGCTTTGAATCGGATAATGATAAGAATGGAACAAATAACACCCCATTTACAACTGCCATATTCTCAAATATCAGTTCATTTGGCCCAAAAGCTACAACAACAACATCAAGCAGCAGTTTATATCAGGCTGCCATCAATGTGAAAGCTAATACTAAATTACAAGTTTACAATTCGGTATTGGCAGGTTGGGTAAACGGTATTAAAGTAGAATCTGAAAATACAAAAACCAATATGGTGAATAACGATATTAAAGTTCGTAATACTGTGATTTCAGGTATCGCTGCAGGAAGTGAATTTACCATGGCTTCTTCGGTTACTTCATGGACAGCCACCGATATGGATACTTGGTTCAATAACGCATCTTTCAAAAATACAATCAATGCTGATAATGCTACTTTGTTGGTTGCTGATCCATTTAACATGACTGCTCCTAAATTTAATTTAGCTGCTGGTTCAGCAATGAATACCGGTTCGGTATGGTATGTTGAAAACAATACTGCTACTATTGATAATAACTTTTTTGATAAAGTGAATTTCCGTGGTGCATTTGGTACATCGGACTGGACACAGGGTTGGGCAAATTTTGACCCACAAAACGCTTCTTATGGCGCAACAACAGTTACTGTAAATCCGACAACAGAAGGAATTACAACAAACACAACTTGGACTAAAAACAATGTATATTTGTTGAATGGTTGGATTTATGTAAAAAGTGGTGCAACACTTACAATTGAAGCAGGTACAGTAATTCGTGGTGACAAAACCAATAAAGGTGCTCTTATAATTGAAAAAGGAGCTAAATTAATTGCTAACGGTACAGTAACAGAACCAATTGTATTTACTTCGAATCAGCCAGCTGGTAGTCGTACTTATGGCGACTGGGGTGGTGTTATTATTTGTGGAAAAGCTCCTATCAATGTACCAATCATCGAAAATCCGGCCTCTCCGGTAATCGAAGGTGGAGTTGGTTCTACTTATGGAGGTTCAATTGCAGCCGATAATTCAGGAAGTCTTCAATATGTACGTATTGAGTTCCCTGGTATTGCATTTGCAACAAATAACGAAATTAATGGTTTAACCATGGGTGGTGTTGGTTCAGGTACCACAATTGATTATGTTCAGGTATCTTATTCGGGCGACGATTCTTTCGAATGGTTTGGTGGAACAGTAAATGCAAAACACTTGATTGCACTCCGTGGAACCGATGATGATTTTGATACTGACTTTGGATATTCTGGAATGGTACAATATGGTGTTTCATTGCGCGACCCAAATGTGGCTGATGTTGCAGGAAAGTCTAATTGCTTTGAATCGGATAATGATAAGAATGGAACAAATAACACCCCATTTACAACTGCCATATTCTCAAATATCAGTTCATTTGGCCCAAAAGCTACAACAACAACATCAAGCAGCAGTTTATATCAGGCTGCCATCAATGTGAAAGCTAATACTAAATTACAAGTTTACAATTCGGTATTGGCAGGTTGGGTAAACGGTATTAAAGTAGAATCTGAAAATACAAAAACCAATATGGTGAATAACGATATTAAAGTTCGTAATACTGTGATTTCAGGTATCGCTGCAGGAAGTGAATTTACCATGGCTTCTTCGGTTACTTCATGGACAGCCACCGATATGGATACTTGGTTCAATAACGCATCTTTCAAAAATACAATCAATGCTGATAATGCTACTTTGTTGGTTGCTGATCCATTTAACATGACTGCTCCTAAATTTAATTTAGCTGCTGGTTCGGCTTTAAATGTAGATTCGTATTGGTATGCACCAACCGGTATCTTCACTCCAAAATCAACTTCAGTTAATAGCTTAAGAATTTATCCAAATCCAGCAAGCACTGAAGTTATGGTTGAATTACCTGAATTTAATGGGGTTACTTCAATCGAAGTGAGAGATTTAACAGGTAAACTGTTGTTGAGCAAAAATACAATTTCGATGGAAAAAGAACTTGTAAATGTATCAGAATTGCGCAAAGGTATGTATATCATGGTAGCACGTCAGGGCAACACAACATACAACCAAAAACTTACTATTCGCTAAGATTCGTTTTAACGAATAGTTATTTCGATGTTTTTAAAAACCTGTCAGGCTTGCTCGTGAGAGTAGGCCTGACTTTATTTTTATACAATTTTATAGATAAAACTCTCTTTACTTAACGTTATTTCCGAATGTAGGTAAGGGGAGTTCTGTTTATTAATAGTAATTTTGTAAGTTTAAAATAAGACTAAAAAAATATGGAGAAATTGCGCTTTCAGAGTTTTGCAAGCGGTAGTAGTGGGAATTGTTATTACATCGGAAATGCATCGCATGGAATTTTGGTTGATGCGGGAATAGGAGTGAGGACTATACGTAAGTGTTTAAGAAATATCGGATTGGATTTTGAAAATTTATTAGGCGTTTTTGTAACACACGATCATGCCGATCATATCAAATCGGTAGGCGTTTTGGGCGAAAAGTACAATATCCCGGTTTATAGTACCGAATTGGTACATCAGGGTATTAGTCGCAGTTATTGTGTAACCGAAAAACTGTATCAAAGCAAACGTTTTATCGAAAAGAATAATGCTTTTACAATAGGCGATTTTACAGTCACGGCTTTTCCTGTTTCGCACGATGCTACTGATAATGTGGGTTATACGGTGGAATACAGAGGTAAACGATTTGTTTTTGCAACTGACTTAGGCTATGTAGGCGAAGAAGCTGCAAAGCATTTGGAACAAGCGCATTACATGGTGTTCGAAGCTAATTACGACGAACAAATGCTCGACAATGGATTATACCCGCCACACCTGAAAATTCGCATTAAAGCCGATACCGGACATTTAAGCAATACACAATGTGGAATGTTTTTGGCAAAAGCGTATAAAAAGCATTTGAAATATGTATTTTTATGCCATTTGAGCCGCGAAAATAATATGCCGGATATAGCATACGAAACAGTTAAGAGCTTTTTAGATGATAAAAATGTTGTAGTTGGTTCTGATGTTCATTTAGTTACATTAAACAGATATATTCCTTCTGAGTTATACATTTTCGATTGATAAATATACAATTTTACGTATTTATGGATGCTAAATTAGTCATTATCCCAACTTACAACGAAAAGGAAAACGTCGAAAACATTGTTCGGGCTGTGTTTCAATTGCCCGAAAAATTTCATATTCTGATTATCGAAGATGGTTCGCCTGATGGTACTGCTGCTATTGTGAAGCAATTGCAAAAAGAATTTACTGACAGGCTTTTTATGGTCGAACGCAAAGGAAAGCTCGGTTTAGGTACGGCTTACATTGCCGGTTTCAAATGGGCACTGGCACATAATTACGATTATATTTTCGAAATGGATGCCGATTTTTCGCACAATCCAACTGATTTACCCAAACTGTATCGTGCCTGTTCCGAAAAAGGTGCCGACGTTGCTATAGGTTCGCGTTATATTACAGGTGTGAATGTGGTGAACTGGCCTATTGGCAGGGTATTAATGTCGTATTTTGCTTCGAAATATGTGCGTTTTGTGTTGGGAATGAAAATTTCGGATACTACAGCCGGATTCAAATGTTACAAAGCTAATGTGTTGAAAACCATTGATTTGGATAAAATAAAATTCAAAGGCTATGCTTTTCAGGTAGAAATGAAATTTACTGCCTATAAATGTGGTTTTAAGTTGGTAGAGGTACCTATAATATTTATAAATAGAGAATTAGGAACTTCCAAAATGAGCGGAGGTATTTTCAGCGAAGCGTTTTTGGGTGTTATTCAGTTGAAAATTAATAGTTGGTTTAAAAAATATCCGCAGAAGTAGATGTTTCAGGTTTCATGTTTCGCGTTTCAGGTTTAAAACTTTTTTTCTTAATTTCTTATTTTCTCAATTTCTTTATTTCTAATTTTCCATGATACTAATAAAAAACGCCACCATAATCAACGAAAACCGCACATTCAAAGGTTCGGTATTAGTTGAAAATGAATATATTAAAGCCATTTACGAAGGTGATGCACCGATTGATATAGATGGCAATTTTACCACGATTGATGCAACAGGCAAATTGCTTATTCCGGGCGTTATCGACGATCAGGTTCATTTTCGTGAACCGGGTCTGACGCACAAAGGAAATATCCAAAGCGAATCGCGTGCTGCGGTGGCAGGTGGTGTTACTTCCTTTATGGAAATGCCCAACACCATGCCGCTTACAACCACTATCGAAGCGCTCGAAGATAAATATAAACTCGGTGCTGAGAGGTCGTTCGCAAACTACTCGTTCTACATGGGTGCCACCAATACCAACCTCGAAGAGTTACGAAAAGTGGATCCGCGAAAGGTATGTGGTTTGAAGATTTTTATGGGTTCTTCGACCGGTAACATGCTGGTTGACAATAAAGAAGCACTGAGCAGTATTTTTGCCGAAATACCCATGCTGATTGCTACACATTGCGAAGACGAAGCAACTATTCAGGCTAACAAGGCGCATTACAAAGCCCTGCATGGCGACGATTTGCCCATTCAGTTTCATCCGCTTATTCGCAGTGCCGAAGCTTGTTATCGTTCGTCGTCGTTTGCGGTGGAATTGGCCACAAAATTCAATGCACGACTGCATGTATTGCATATTTCGAGCGAAATGGAAATGTCGCTTTTTGACAATAAAAAGCCATTAAGAGAAAAAAATATTACGTCGGAAGTGTGTGTGCACCATTTGTGGTTTTCGGATAAAGATTATGCTGCTTATGGCAATCGCATTAAATGGAATCCGGCAATAAAAGCCGAAACCGACCGTTTAGCTTTAATCGAAGCATTGAACAATGGAAAAATAGATGTTGTGGCAACCGACCATGCGCCGCACCTGTTGCGCGAAAAAGAAGGCAATTGCCTGAAAGCTGCCTCGGGTGGTCCGCTTATTCAACATTCGTTGGTTGCCATGTTGCAAATGGCTAAAAATGGCGTATTTACCTACGAAAAAGTAATTGATAAAATGTGTCATGCTACGGCAGAGCTATATCGTGTGGAGAAGCGTGGTTATATTCGTCCGGGTTATTTTGCCGATTTAGTGCTCGTTGACCCAGCTAAAACCACCACCGTAACTGCTGATAATTTGCTGTATTTCTGTGGTTGGTCACCATTCGAAGGCACAACGTTTGAACATACGGTGCTCAAAACATGGGTAAATGGTGAGATGGTTTACAATGAGGGTGTTGTGAACGAAAGTGTACGTGGACGGAGATTGACATTTGATTTATAATAGTTGAATGTTTAGACCCCAACCCCCAAATGGGGGGGCTAAAGATTGCAACTATTTAACTGTTTTACTTTTAACAAGAATTCATAAACTACGTCTTAAATCCCCCACTTGGGGGTTTGGGGGTCAATAATAGAAAAGTATATAAGAAATTAATCTCAATATTTTATGAGTACGTTTTCAAAATATAAAATCGGAGTTGCACTGTTCTTTTTGATTTCGTTGTTGTTGGCTGGTTGTGGTAAAGGAACAAAACCTGCTAACGCTGTGGAGTATATACACAACGAGGGGAAAGCGCAGGGTACTTATTATTCAGCTACTTACCTGCAGCCCGAAGGCAAAGATTTGCAGGCGCAACTCGACACGTTTTTCAACGAATTCGATCGTTCGCTTTCGACCTATAATCCTAATTCGTTGATTTCGCGTATTAACCGAAATGATACAGTAACTGTAGATAAATATTTTGAAACTGTCTTTCGTGCTTCGCAAAAAGTTTCGGAAGCAACCGATGGTGCTTTTGATATTACCGTTGCGCCCCTTGTAAATGCCTGGGGATTTGGTTTTGGAAACCGTGATCGTTCAAAGGAACCCGATATTTCAAAATTTATGCCGCTGATTGGTTACCAAAAAGTAAAATTGGAGAACCGAAAAATCAGTAAGGAAAACAAGGATATAATGATTGATGTAAGTGCTATTGCACAGGGATATTCAGCCGATTTAATTGCGGATATTTTTGAAAAAAACGGTTGTGAGCATTATATGATTGATATTGGGGGCGAAATTGTATGCAAAGGCAACAACCCGAAAGGAAAAAACTGGCAAATTGGAATTGACAAACCAGTAGACGATTCGCTTAACGTGAGTGGCGAACTTCAAACAATTGTGAGTATAACCAACAGAGCCATAACCACTTCGGGAAATTACCGTCAGTTTTACCTGAAAGATGGTAAAAAATATGCGCATACCATTAATCCGAAAACAGGACGACCAGTTAATCATAATTTGCTGAGTGCTACGGTCGTAGCTGCCGATTGTACAACAGCTGATGCTTTTGCCACAGCCTTTATGGTACTGGGAAAAGATAGCGCCATGGCATTATGTAAACGTACCCCTGATATGGATTGTTATTTAATTTATACAGATAAAAGTGGAAAATATCAGGTTGCTTTTACCGATGGGTTTAAAAAATTCCTGACAGAATAATTTCGCACAACTATTGATTTCGGGCTTTAAACCCTAAATTATTATATTTTATTTTTTTATTACCAATATATTAACTACTTTTGCAGTCCGAATTTTACACATGAAACGAAACGCATTTTTTCTTTTAGTAGTACTTGTTTTATTGGCTTCGTGTGGTGAATATCAGAAGATTCTGAAAAGCACCGACCCCGAGTTAAAATACACCAAAGCGGTGGAATATTTTGATAAAAAGGATTACATGCGGGCTACAACTTTATTCGACGAAATATCGACCTATTATAAAGGTACTGATCGGTCGGAGACTATATTGAATTATTTAGCAAAATCTTATCTCGGTCAGAAAGATTATTTTACAGCAAGCGAATATTTCAAAACGTATGTAAAAACCTATCCAAAAGGGAAATACATTGTGGAGTCGAAGTTTATGGTTGGCTATTGTTATTATCTCGACTCACCGGATGCGCGCTTAGATCAAACGGCCACCAATGATGCTGTTGCTGCTTTACAGGAATTTGTTGACGTATATCCCGAAAGCGAACGGGTGCCCGAAGCAATGAAATTGCTGGATGAATTAAATGATAAAATTGCCTACAAATATTTCCTGAATTCAAAATTGTATTTTAATTTAGGCAACTATCTGGGAAACAATTACGAAGCGGCGGTAATTACAGCTCAGAATGCGTTGAAACGTTTTCCTTCGAATAAATACCGCGAACAATTGTCGATGCTTATTCTCGAAGCCAAATACCAGCAGGCCGTACAAAGTTTTGAAGAAAAAAGAGTAGACCGTTACCGTTCAACTATTGATGAGTATTTTAACTTTATCAACGAATATCCCGAAGGTAAACTGCGTAAGCAGGCGGACAAAATATACAATGAATCGAAAAAAATTGTCAACGAATAAATAATCAGAATTTATGGAACATAAAAAAGTGAATGCTCCTTTGAGCACTATTTCGCGCGATATGAATGAGTTGAGCGAAAATGTGGGTAATGTTTACGAAACTGTAAAAATTATTGCCAAACGCTCAAACCAGATTTCGGCAGAAGTAAAATCAGAACTTGATAAAAAATTACAGGAGTTTACCTCGTTAAGCGAAAATATTGAGGAAGTTTTCGAAAACCGCGAACAAATTGAAATTTCGCGTTATTACGAAAAATTACCAAAACCTACATTAGTAGCAACTCAGGAATTTATTGAAGATAAAGTTTATTATCGTAATCCGATAAAAGACAATAAGTTGAAGTAAGAAATTTTTCTTACTTCTGACAATACTACTTAAAGGAACATCGTTATTTTCGGATAACTTTGTTCTTTTATTTTTTTTATTGAACAAGATTGCAAATTTTTATGTAAGTTTGTAGTACAAAAATTTTAAAAGTTAACGTTATGCTACGAGGAAAGAAAATTATATTAGGAGTTACAGGTAGTATTGCTGCTTATAAAGCGGCATCATTAGTACGCCTGTTGGTAAAACAGGGTGTTGAGGTAAAGGTGTTAATGACTCCGCTTGCAAAAGAATTTATCACACCCCTTACATTAGCTACTTTGTCGAATAATCCGATTTTAGTGGATTTCTTCAATCCCGAAAACGGCGATTGGAACAGTCATGTGGATTTGGGCTTGTGGGCTGATGCCTATATTATTGCTCCTGCCACTGCCAATACAATAGGTAAAATGGTAAATGGTGTAGCCGATAACTTGTTGTTAACTACTTATTTGTCGGCGAAATGTCCGGTATTTGTGGCTCCGGCTATGGATTTGGATATGTTTGCTCATCCGAGTACCAAACGTAATTTACAAACTTTAAAATCATTTGGTAATCAGATTATTGAACCTGTGGTCGGACAGTTAGCAAGTGGACTTGAGGGCAAAGGCCGTATGGAAGAGCCCGAAAATATCGTGCGATTTATCGACGATTATTTTACCCCTAAAAAAATGGCCGGAAAGAAAATACTTATTACTGCCGGACCTACATACGAAAAGATAGATCCTGTACGTTATATAGGTAATTTTTCGTCCGGTAAAATGGGTTTTGCTCTCGCTGAATCTTGTGCCCGTCAGGGAGCTGAAGTAACCTTGATAGCCGGTCCTGTAAAGCTGAGTGCGCGTCATCAGAATATAAAACGCATTGATGTGGATTCGGCAGAGGAAATGTACAAAGCTGTGATGAATCGTTTCGAAAAAATGGATGGAGCCATACTTTGTGCTGCCGTGGCCGATTTTACGCCGGTACACAAACTGAAATCAAAAATCAAACGCGAGAAGGATAATTTGCAACTCGAACTGAAACCAACACACGACATTGCTGCTGCTGTTGGAAAGCTGAAACGTGGCGAGCAGTTTGTGGTTGGTTTTGCATTGGAATCTGAAAATGAGGAGAAAAATGCAATCGGTAAAATGGAACGTAAGAATTTCGATTTTATTGTCCTTAATTCCTTGCAGGATCACGATTCGGGTTTCGGATTCGACACCAACAAAGTGTCTATTATTCATCGTTCGGGGCTTACCAAACGGTACGAACTAAAAAGCAAATTGGATGTGGCCGATGATATTGTAAATGAGATTAATACATTGATTTTTTAATAAAAAATTCTGAATGAAAAAAAGTGTGTTCCTTTTTGTGCTATGGCTACTTTGTATGCCTTTTTATGCGCAGGAATTAAAGTGCACAGTGAGTATAAACTCCGATATGGTGCAGGGTACCAATAAATCGGTTTTCAATACGCTGCAAAAATCGGTTACCGAGTTTATCAATACAAGGCGTTGGTCAGAAATGACATTTACAAACCCCGAAAAAATTGAATGCAGCATAACTATTGTGGTTAAAAAAGTAGAAGGTGATATGTTTACTGCTGATATTCAGGTACAATCGCGTCGTCCGGTTTACGGATCATCATACAATACCACACTTTTCAACTTTAAGGATAACTATTTTACGTTCGACTACAAGGAATTTGATCAGTTGGAAATGAACGAGAGTACCATTACGTCGAACCTGACAGCTGTGTTGGCTTATTATGCGTATATAATTATCGGATACGATTTGGATTCCTACTCACGCCTTGGAGGAACTCCGTTTTTCGAAGCTGCCGAACGTATTGTAAATGCGGCTCAGGCTGCCGACCTTGTGGGTTGGAAGGCTTTCGAAAGTAGTAAAAACCGTTATGCATTGGTCAACAACCTGACCGACGAAGCATTTAAAAAATACCGAAGCTATTTTTACGAATATCATCGTTTGGGATTAGACGAAATGTCGATAAATATGACCAATGCGCGTGCTAAAATTGCTGCCGGACTTCCTTTACTGCGCGAAGCTAACCGTGCACGACCTTCGGCTATAATCATTGCTTCGTTTCTCGATGCCAAAAATGATGAGTTTATAAATATCTTTTCGAAAGCTACGGATAAGGAAAAAAAGGAAGCTGTAGAAGTACTTACCGATGTAAATCCAACACAAGCAGAACGTTACGAGAAAATTCTGAAAAATCAATAATGCTTACTTCGCTATCTATTACCAATTATGCCCTTATTTCGGAGCTCGAAATTGATTTCGGAGCCGGTTTTTCGTCAATAACGGGTGAAACCGGTGCCGGTAAATCCATTATTATGGGTGCATTATCGCTTATTCTGGGGCAGCGTGCCGATACCAAAGCCATTAAGAATGAAGCTGAAAAATGTATTATTGAGGCTACGTTCGATATTTCGGGTTATACCAAATTAGCTGCTTTTTTTGTTGAAAATGATATAGATAACACAGATGCGACCTGCATAATTCGTCGCGAACTGACGGGTGCCGGCAAATCGAGGGCATTTATAAACGATACGCCTGTTTCACTAAATATTTTGCGCGATTTAACTGTTCAGTTAATAGATATTCATTCGCAACACGATAATCTGTTGCTTTCCAATCCTACCTATCAGTTAGATGTCGTGGATACTATCGCTCAAAATTCGGAACTACTCAAAGCTTATTTTGCGGCCTACAACGATTGGCAACAACTGCTGGCCGATTTGAAAAAGTTGGAGCAAAATGCCAAACGCTATTCTACCGAGTTGGATTATATTCTGTTTCAGTACAATCAGTTAATGGATGCCCGCTTGCAGGAAAACGAACAGGAAGAGCTTGAGCAGGAGCAGGATACGCTGGCACATGCCGAAGAGATTAAAATTGAATTGCTGTCTTCGCAACAATTGTTTGAAGAAGAAAAAGCCGTTTTGCCACTGCTAAAAGATATTATTCATTCTGTTTCAAAAATTAAGAATTTTGTGCCTGATGGAGATAGTTGGGCGGAGCGTTTGGAGTCGACTTATATCGAATTGAAAGATATAAATTCTGAATTTGGAATTTTTGCCGATAGGGTAGAAGATAATCCCGAACGATTAGCTTATGTGGAGAGTCGCCTGAGTGAATTATTTACACTGCAAAAAAAATACAAAGTAAACACCATTGCCGAACTGATTGAAATTCGTGATGAGTTTGAGCTGCAATTGCAGAAAATTGAATCGTTCGACGAAGATATTCAATTGCTTCAGGTGGAAATTGAAAAGGCTTTTGCAGTTGTAAAAGAGCTTTCGGAAAAACTAACAACATCGCGTCAACAGGTTGTAAGTCAGATTGAACAACACATGATTAGCAGTCTGACTGAACTTGGAATGCCCAATATTCAGTTTATAGTGCAACTTGCTACAACCGAAGTTTTTAATGCAAATGGTCAGAATGAAGTTCAGTTTCTGTTTTCGGCCAATAAAAACCGCGAAGTGCAACCCGTACAATTAATAGCTTCAGGTGGTGAGGTTTCGCGCCTGATGTTGTCAATCAAAGCATTGATTGCGAATAAATCCGATTTGCCTACCATTATTTTCGATGAAATTGATACCGGAGTTTCAGGTGAAATTGCTCACCGCATGGGCGAAATTATGCAGGAAATGGGCAGCAGCATGCAGGTGCTGACCATTACGCATTTACCTCAGATTGCAGCCAAAAGTGCCGCTCAGTATCGTGTTTACAAAGACGATTCGGGCAATCAGACACAGACATTTATAGAAAAACTCAACACCGAGCAACGCGTTAACGAAATTGCTCAAATGTTGAGTGGTAAAAATTTATCGGAAATTTCTTTGCTAAATGCGAAAGAACTGCTGGGATTAATTTAATTTTTAATCAGTTTTTTCGATACCAATCCTTTGCTTGTATTGATATTCAGCAAATAAGTTCCTTTTTTTAGCGGAGCAATATTTAGTTTTTGTTCGTTGCTCGAAAAAATATGCTTTCCTTCCAATGTGAAAACATCGATAGATTTGATGTCTGGTCCATTTACAAAAATTTGTGATTTTGCCGGATTTGGGAAAATTGAATATAATGTTGAAAGTTCAACGGAGTTGATACCAGATGTATTTGCAACCCATTGTATAGAAACATTGCTAAAACTAGATTGTGCACTTCCTACTAAAACACCTGTTGAATTTGCAGGGCCTTTAACAAAAGAATAGGTTACATATTTATGTCCGGTTGAGTTAACGGCGGGTAAGTTTTTGGCATCAACTATTTCTAAACATACTGTATATGTACCATCTGCAATAGTTGCTAAAGAAACGGTTTTTCCCCAATAACAGGTTCTGGTAGCATGGACTGAAAGTGTTGCTCCGGAAATTCCATCAGCATTTCTTAATGAATTTCTATTTGCAAAACTACCAATTTTTCCATTCCAAACAGATAAATCTGCACAACTATTATCACCGTTATTAGTGTAATACATCATTGTATTTACAAGTGCACCAGAACTATTTTGTACCCAAAATGCTAAACAGTTTTTTGGATTGTAACTTCCACCTGCACTCGAAGTTGTTACTGTTACAGTCAATGTTCCAGCTGTAGCCATTGTTGCAGTAGGCGTTTGATTTTGAGCACCTAAAAATAGTGAAACTATGCAAAAAGTAAATGTGGTAATTAATGTTTTCATAAAAAATTGATTTTATAATTTAATGCTTATATGTTTAAAATGCAAATATAGATATTTTTCGGCGTGAAATCTTATTAAAACTAAAATGATTACAAAAATAATCGTGTTTTGACATTAAAGTAATTCAAAACCGTTGTGTAAGATTAATAAATACTCTCTCGGTTAAATAGCTGTTATCCAGTGTGGTTTCTAAATCAGCCGAAAGCATTAGTTTTTTAGTCAGGCGCCACGAGAAACTTAAGTTAGCAATATCCTGAGCAAAAATCAGGTCCTTGCGGTATTCAATTTCGGCATTGAGTTTTCCATCCATAAAGTCTTTCGAAATTGCTCCACCTGCAATGTATCCGAATAAATTGGTAGTTTGCAATGCTGTTCCGGTTAATGTGAGCGATGCGTCAATCCAGGGAATTTTAGGAAATGCTAAATAACTTGTTGCATACATCGATTCGTGCGAAGTAGGCGTATTGATTCGGTATCCTGCTGTTCCGCCCCAGGTTAAAAATTTAAATGGTCGGTAGTTGAACCGAAACCGCAATCCCTGTCGCATTTCTTTTTCGAGCAAACTGTCGATACGGCTTTTGTACGTTTCGTAATAATAAACGTTGCGTCGGGCATCGAACGACAGTGCCAGCGACAAATTTTGAACCGGACGATAATTTAATGACAGATAAATACTTGTAAGGTCGAAATCGTTTATCGGAACATTGTTTTCAATGGCGTATAAATCAATTTCGGCCGAACCGAAGAGATCTATATTTTTCAACACCGAATTGCTATGCTGAATATACAGGTAGCGTCGATCGGTTTTCGAATTATTGGACTGATTAAAAAAAGCTACTGAAGATTGCATTATTCCGTTCTTTTTTTCGGTTTGATGACTTACAAAAGCACCGTATTGAAGTAGAGTAGGGTCGAAGCTATATGTAAAATCATTGGGTCGTGTGCCGGCCAAAGCTCCCACAGTTAGTTTTTTGAATGTTTTTTCGATTTGCAAACCGTCCACAGCACCAGTATTAGCCGTATTTACATTTATTTTTCGACCTAAAGATACGGAAGCTGTACTGTCGAATGCGTAATTGAATGCAAGATTATAAATTCGTAAATCTCTGAATTTCTCGTTTGGGTTATTTATTGTGTGCGTGTACGACATATAATTTTCAAATGAAAGTCCTGTATTTGCAATATGCTGCGCATTCAACGATAAATTGTAACGTAGCCGGTAGTTTGGCGTGGAAATGCTTAGCGGATTGGAAGAAAAATTGTTGTACGACGAAACCGAAATCCGGCCATAAAACTGTGCTTCATCCGTTTTTGTCGAATCGGTTGCTTTCTTTGTTGCAATTGCCAAATCATTAACAGACAGCGGTTCTTCTGATTTTTCGGCTTTTACTTCGAGTGGTATTTCGGTTCGTTTTTTGGCGTAAAGCGGTGTATTCAGTGCTACTTTTTTATCGTTAACAGGGCTACAAATACATGAGATCGATGATAGATTATTGACACGTAAGGCAGGCTCTGTTTTATTCTCCTTCAAAGTGTATAAAGTATCGCCGATTTGTATGCCCGAAGTGTTTACAAATTGCACGTAAATATTTTGCGAACTGATAAATGAAACACTTCCACGCAACATTGTGTCGGTATCCTGTGCAAAGAGACCAATCTGAATGCCTAAAAATATCAGTATAATTTTGAATTTCATTAGTATGTATTTTGCCCCTAATCCGTCAGCTGACGGAGGAAAAGAGAAAGATTTTTAGTGTTTGTATTTAAGGCAATCTGCCAGAGCTAAAATTATGACATTTCCTACAGTTTGCCACATAAGCTGCATCATTATTATGGCAGTCAGTACATTTGTCCCATTCTCCTTTATGTTTGCCCGAATAGATTTTTCCCCACGCATCATGTTGTTTGAAACTCACTGAATTCCAAGATTTCGAGTTGTGACATTCGTTACAACTGAATTTGGCAAATTTAGTTGCGTGAACCGGCATTGCTGCTGTGGCAATTGTTTTTTTACTGCTGTGACACGAGTAACAATCGGTCGAAAGGCGTTTACGATAATCTCCATTACTGTGACATTCATTACAGTCGATATTATGTCCTCCTGTAAGCGGTAAATAGCTATGATCAAACCCTTTACCTATGCTATTCCAGTTCATGCCGCTCATGTTATGGCAGCGTGCGCAGTCGGTATCAAAACCCAACGCTTTGTGGTCGAAAGGTTTGCCGGCAGTAGCAAGGTATTTCTCTTTATGGCAGGCATAGCAATCGGTTCGTATATTGTCGAAACGCAATTTTGATGCTGAAGTGTGGCAACGGTTGCAGTCGGCGGTGGCATGTGCTCCTTTTAGTGGGAATCCTGCTTGCTGATGTAAAGTCCTGGTATTCGGTATTATCCATGAGTTGGTGGTGTGGCATCGGTCGCAGTCGCGTCCGGTTGTTCCCTGATGCACATCTGTGTGGCAGGAGTTACATTCTGTTTTTGCATCCTCAAATTTCAACGTGCCATGACATTGCCGGCAACCGATAGCGCGATGTTGTCCGGTCAACGGAAATTTTGTTTTATTATGGTTAAATCCGTTTTCCTTAATTTTATTCCACTTATCGGTTGTATGGCAGGTGGCACAATCTAAGGTCATTTTAATTCCATGCGGAGATGTTTTGGCATTTAAATTTGTAATTGCCATCCATAATAATAGGATAAATATCAGTCTGTATGTTTTTTGCATTTTAATTTTCTACAATTTTAGTAAAACTACTCCATCCGTTTGCTCCGGCATAAGCCATTTTTGAACCCACAGGCACATACAAGGTGCAACTACTTTTATTAACTCCTGAAAATGCTGATAATGTTTCGGTTAAGTCGATGGGCGTTATTGGTCTGGCATAAATTCGTGTGAGCGATGAACAGTTTTGAAATACATACTGTCCTAGATAAAACACTCCTTCCGGAATGTTAACTTCAGTTAGAGAACCACATTCACTAAATGCATAATCTTCAATTAAAAATGCTCCTGTTGGTATGGTAACTTTGCTTACGCCACCACAGTTTGCAAATGAATAAGGCGCAATGTCGCCAACTGTTTCAGGAAGTATGAAATTTCCTGATTTTGACATAGGAAATCGAACAATGGTTGATTTATCAGCATTGTAAAGTACACCATCTAATGACGAAAAATAGGTGCTTTCGGCATTTACTGTAAAATTCCCACCACAATTTAAAAAAGCCGTATTGCCTATAGAATTCACCGTTTTTGAAATCGAAACGGAACTTATTTTTTCGCAATAGGAAAAAGCCCATGGTCGTATTTCAAAAACAGAGTCGGGAATAACCAACGTTCCTGCTAAATTACTGCAAGCCTGAAATGCCGATTCACCAATATAACTTACTGATGACAAATTAATTGCTGACAGATTTTCGCAAAATGCAAAAGCATTTTTTCCAATAGTATCCCTGACGGAAGCAGGCATTGTAATTGTGCCGCTTAGTCCGGTACTATTAAAAGCATAATCGCGTACTGATTTAAGCGATTTGGGAAAAATAACGGTTGTCAGACTTTTCTTGCCCTGCGATGTTGCCGGATTGTAAAAAGCAAATTCAGGAATGGCGTCGGCACTATAACGGTAAACCCTTGCGCCTCCTGTACCTTCGTATCCGTTATAAGCTGCAATAGTAGCATTGCTTAAATCGAGCACAGTAAGATTTGGCATTTCATCGCGCATGGTCTGAAAATCCCTGCTATCAATAGTATCATTAATTACCAAATGTTTTACAGTACCAATACCTATCAGAAATGCTCTTTCAAGACCTCCGGCACGAATATCACTAACGGTTGTTATGCCGTTTGCTGTTTTCACTTTTGCGTGAAAAATGCTATCGTCGTCACAAGCTGTGAAAGCTATAATGCAAAATAGAATTGCTATCGCTGATTTGAATATGTTTCTCATTAAAACAGAACTTTACAAACCTTATAAACCTTACAAACTTTATGAACTTTACAAACTAACTACGAATGACAACGTTTACAATCAATACTGTCAAACTTATACTCAATATATCGTCCTTTTTCGTTCATAACGGGTTTATGACATTCTTCGCATTTTACGCCTACGTGTTTGCCGTCAATTTTAAAACGACTGGTGTTGTGGTCGTATTTTGAATTTTCCCAACGGTCAAATCCATGACAGCGTGTGCAGTCGGTTTTTCCGTTTACCGCAAACTGTCCAGCGTGCGAATCGGTATGGCATTCGGAACATTCTTTCGATTTGTTTTTAAATTCCTGGAGCCGTCTTCCATTGGCATCTTTTCGGTAGTGACATTCGGCACAAGCCGTTTTGGCATGTTCACCTTCGAGCTTAAAACCAGTTTTATTGTGGTCAAATGCTTTAATTTCTTTCCAGTTTTTGGTGGTATGGCAGGCTGTACATTCTTCGTTCGGAATGTATTTTTCGTCCATAAATCCTTTGTGTTCGTTTTTATGGCAATCCACACAGCGGCTTCCCATATTGCGGAACGACCAGTCTTTTTTCATGTCCTTTTTATGACAAGCATTACAAGAAGTGGCAATGTGCGCTCCATCCAACTGAAATTTTGTTTTGTTATGTTTCTCTATGGTATATGTACTTGGTGTATAACCATCGTTGGTATGACAACGGTCACAATCCGTTACCTTCCCTTTTTCCATAAATTCACCTTTATGGTAATCGGTGTGGCAATCGTTGCATCTACTGTGTTTGATAGGAGCAGTTAACGTTCCTTTGTGACATTGCTTGCATTCAACAATTCGGTGTTTTCCTACGAGTTTAAAATCTGTTTTGTCATGGTCAAATTTCTTCATGCTTTTGTTGAAAGCGAATGATTCTTCGGTATGACATTGTTTGCAGTTCTGACCGAACTTATTTTCATGCACATCCTTATGACAAGGGGTACAGTTGGCAAAATTCAATCCGGTAAATTTTTGTGCTTTTTTGCCGTTTATAATTTCCACTTTGTGGCATTCAATGCATTCCACTTTTTGATGTTTGCCAAGCAGCGGAAAACGGGTTTTGCTATGGTCGAATCGTTCGGCATTTTTCCACGAATCGAAGTTATGGCATTCGGTACATTTCGACGATAATTTTCCCTGATGATAATCGTCGTGGCAGGATAAACAGGCCTGATTAAGACCAAGATAGGTTGATTTTTTTGCTTTTAATTTCGGGTCTTTTATCCGTTTTGGGTTATGACATTCGGTACATTCCTGTTTGGCATGTTCTCCTTTGAGAATAAAACCGGTTTTGGCGTGATTGAAGTTCTTTTTGTCGAGTTTTATGATTTTAAAATCACGACCGTGGTGGTCGTTGTGGCAGGCAGCACAGTTTTTATTCCCTACTTCAGCCGAAGCATGATAGCCTTTTTTGGCAGCAATATTCGCTTTTATTTCGGTGTGGCAGTCGAGGCATTTCTCGCGGGTTATCTTATTCCCGATTGAATGACATTTCGTGCAGTTGCTGGCACCTTCGAGGTGGGCATGACTTTTATGCAATTCTCCGGGTGAGATTTGTGCTATCGAATTGGTAGTAACGAATACTGCAATCAGTAAATAATATATTTTTTGAAAATTCATTTCTAAATGTCTAATAGTTAATTAGAATATTCACTTAATATAAATGTAGCCCCAAGCCCCTAAATGAGATGTGAAATAGTTCCGAATGGTGTATTTCTTTAAGCCCCTTTAGGGGTTTGGGGCAAATTAACTCAAAACCAACTAATGTTTCATAACTACTTCGCCCTGCTTTAAACTTACCTCAATGCCACATTTTTTCAAAAATCCGTTTGGTAATTCGCCTCCTGCAAAAATATAAATTAAATCGTTATCAATTGATATTGAATTGTTTGTGTTTTTGTCAATCAAAATCACTTTTTCATTTTCAATGGATTTTACTTCTGTCGAAAAAAGTATATTCACCAAGCCAGTCAGTTCAGCATTTTGAATCAGCTCAGTATTTCTTTTCTTTAACCGACTGAATTTTTCGCTACGGTACGACAAGGTTACTTTGTTTTTGTTTGCAAGCAATAGTGCCGATTCCACAGCAGAATCGCCACCACCTACCACCAACACTTTTTTGTTTTCAATTTGTTCCGGCTCAAGTAGTCGGTAAGCTACTTTTTGACTCATTTCACCTTCTACACCGAGTTTGCGTGGTGTACCTCTGCGTCCTAACGCCAATAAAACAGTTTTCGAGCTTATTTTTTCTCCGGCAAGTGTTTCAATTTCAAATGTATTCCCAACACGATTAATTTCCTCCACTTTCGTATTTTCCTGAATTGTAATATTATTTTCGCCCAAAACCTTGTGCCATAAATCCAGTAGTTCGTCTTTCGAAGTTTCACGAAGTTTTACTTTTCCGTAAAGTGGCAAATCCATGGGATGTGTCATAATCACTTTCGAACGCGGATAAGTGTAAACCGTACCTCCCAAGGTGTCCTGCTCAACTGTGAGCGTTTTTAATCCCGCTTTTTTAGCTGCTAATGTTGCCGAAATGCCGGCTGGCCCTGCACCTACGATAACCAAATCGTAAGTTGCGCTGTGGTTTTTATCTAACTTTTTTACGATATTTTCCACTGCTTCACGCCCCTGTGTAACAGCATTGCATATCAAACCCATTCCACCTAATTCTCCGGCAATATAAATACCCGGCACGTTTGTTTCAAAGTCGGGAGTTACATGTGGCAATTCTACCCCACGACGTTCTGTGCCAATCCATAGCGAAATTGCTTCCATAGGACAAGCCCTGAAACACGCACCGTGACCAATACATTGTGCCGCATTAATTATTGTTGCTTTTCCGTTGCGAATACCGAGTATATCATGTTCCGGACAGGCTTTTATACATGCTCCACTACTGATACACTTATTATTATCCACCACGGGATAAAGTGAAACCGGCTCGTAAGTTCCATCATTAATTGCCGTTTCAATTTTTTCGGTCACAATATTCGAATTTCGCCTGAGTCTTCGGATATAATATATTACGCTACCGGCTATGATGATGCCGAGCAATGTGTAAGTGATTATTTCTTCAATAAATTCTTCTACCATCAGAAAATCCATTTATAACCAAAAAACAATACAACACCAACATGTATCAACATAATTAGTATCATTATTACCGAAAAAGGGAGATGTATGATATGCCATCTGTGTAAGTATTCCGGCATCTTTACATAAATATACCGACCAATAACTCCACTTATCCACACTAAAATAAGTGCCCAAAAGCCAACTGAAATAATGCCGCCAAACTTAAATGTGGTATGAAAAGTGACGAAAATTGTTCCCAGTGTACATAAAAAAATGTGAAATTCGAGCCAGTATTTAAGTCTGCCTAATTCAGCTACTTTTTTCCAACGTTTACGAATGATGTAAATTGCCATTCCAAACAAAATAAGCATCGTTCCCAAAATGCCAAAGCCATGACCCAGAAAACCACTGGGTTTCAATACCTCGTATTGTAAATGAAACGGACGTTCTGATTCGGAAAGTTGATAGTAACTTTGACCGTAAAAAATCAAATATAAACAGCTGAAAAGTAATATTGCGATATATACTGTAGTTAAAACAGTATGGGTGATTCTATTCATTAATATATTAAAATGCTGTTATTTAGAGTTTTGATGAAATAAATTGTAATAAATACATTTTAATTAATAACCAAAAGTACAACAAATTATTGTATTACTAATCTAAGTCAAAGCAATTCTCCCTTATTTAGATTTATTATAAATAAGAATATAATAAAATTGATATTTTCCTGCATTCAATGTCGCGTATAAATATGTAGAAACTGCTTAAAGCAAATATAGCTAAAAGCATGAAAATGATTTTTTTCATTGTAGTAATGTTTTAAAGATAAGTGGGAAAAGAAATGCGTAAAACGTAGCAAATGTAGTGTTTTATTTTGCTAACAATTGAGGTTTGGGTTAATATTTTAACTGAAAATCAATTGTTTCTTTTTAAATTCAATTATTCGCTTAATCAAATCGTAAGGAATGGGGTTGTTCAACGGAAATTGCACCGAACCTTTTCCTTGTTTGTACCCTTTAAGCTCAATTGCAAAAGCTTCGTGCGCTACAGGAGTAGCATACAGGCCTATATGTTTTGCATATCCCGCAAAATAAACAAACGGTTTTCCTTTAAGTTTATAACCTGGCATTCCGTATGCTAATTTTTCGACTGAATTGGGAGCAATCTGAAGAATTAGTGTGCGAATCTGCCGGAGAATTTCCTGCACTTCCACCGGAAATTCAGCAATATATTTATCTACATCGTTCATTATGAGTTTGATAATTTTTCTATTTGTTTTTCTCCGCTTTGTACGCCCATCCAATAACAACAGCCAATGCTAAAAGTCCAAAATAAACTGCCGCCGGAATTGGTGGTGGTGTACCTTGTCCGTAGGAATGCATGCCCGAGAGGTAATAATTTACGCCAAAAAACGTCATAATAATGCTGCCGAAACCCAACAATGCCGTTGCGCTTAACGTAAAACGATTGTTTAGTTTGGGAATGTTGCGCAGGTGCAATATGGCCGAATAAACCAAAATACTTACTAGTGCCCATGTTTCTTTTGGGTCCCAGCCCCAGTAGCGTCCCCACGATTCGTTAGCCCAAACACCTCCAATAAAACAGCCGGAAGTAATAAGCACCAAACCGATATACAAAGCCAGTTCGATAATGTAACTTATTTCCTGGATGGTATCGCGTAGTTGTTTTTCGTTCTTTTTGTTGCGGGCAATCATCAATATCAGGTTCAGTAATCCGAGCAAAGCCCCCATTGCCAGAAATCCATAACTCGATGTGATAATGGCTACGTGAATAATCAGCCAGTACGATTTGAGAACAGGAACCAGATTGGTGATTTCGGGATTCATCCAACTCATGCCGGCCACAAACAAAGCGATAGCAGCTAAAACTCCGGTTACAGCCATTGCAACAGGCGAACGACGTGAAAAGATAATACCTGATAATGATGCAGCCCAACCTACAAACAACATGGTTTCGTATCCATTGCTCCAGGGTGCGTGACCGGATATGTACCAACGTGCTGCCATGCCCATTGTATATAGTAAAAATGCCAAGGCAAACACGTAAACCGACCATTTTAAATATTTTTGAATTATTGATTTTGGATTAAACACCGTGTACATATACATAATAAGCAGCGTCAGTCCGATAATAACATACACAATACCAAGTTTCCCGAACAAGTTCAGATTATTATAAACAATTTCCATTTCGATACGCGATTCGGATGGAATGGTGGTTGCGCCGTTTGCTTTCTGAAAATTTTTGATGGCTGCCAATTGGTTTTCGGCTGTGAGCCAGTCGCCCGACGAATAAGCGGCATTTACTGCTTGCAAATAGTTATCGAAGAGCGGATTTGATTTATTGGCTGTCATCCATTTGGCATTCGCATCTTTTGGGTCGGGAAAAAGGTGCAGCATTTCGCCAGTAAAAATCTGAAAGCAGATATTGACACGTTCGTCGATATTGATAAGCTCTTTATCGTATTTATTGCGGGCGGTTTGTTCTTTTTTATACACAGCATCCACTTTTTCGCTCAGGCGATAAACACCACCATTGTCGAAATCGAACAACTGATTGAACGAAACGTAATTATCTACAGCTCCGAGTTCTTTGGCTAATTCATCATTGGCAACTTTAATAATGGGTTCGTTTTGCCAGCTTCCGGGGTTCGAAATCATACCCAAAACCACTTCGGTTGGCGACATACCGCGAAATGAAGTGGATTTGTTTATTTTCCGGAAAACGTCCGAAGTGTAGGTGTTAAACGGTTCAATTCGTCCCTGGGCTGCATCCTGAATTAGTAAATGATTCAGCGATTCGATATGCGATTTTTTGGTAACTGTAGCGGCATAAGTTGTTGAGCTTAAAACCAATGCGCCTATTAAAACCGCAGTTTTTCCTTTCAGTCGTTTTTTCTGCAATTCGCCACTTAGTTTGAGCAAACTGCGGAAGCGACTGTTTTTGTTAAACATGGTCAACAGCATACCAAACATAAGCATAAAATAACCAATATAAGTAATGGTTGTTCCCCAATAATCGTTGCTAACCGACAGAATTGTTCCCTGCTCGTCCTGATCGTACGATGACTGGAAGAAGCGATAACCCTCGTATTTCAGGATATTATTCATAAAAATACGGTAAGGCATTTCGGTTTTCGATAGGGTGTCAATAACCGTTATTTCGCTGGCGTACGACGATGGACTGTTGGAGCCCGGATAGCGTTCGAGCACAAAATCGCGGAGTTTTATTCCGAAAGGTAAGCGAAGCGACAATGTTCCGTATTCAATCTCAATAGCTGTTCCGTTGAGCGTACAATTTGCTTTTGTTGTTTGTTGGTCGTCGCCTGCCAACAGATTAACGCGCTGTGTGGCATTGCCATCAGTTACATTAAAAATTAATGCATTTTTACCTTCGAGCATTATTCCTGCTTTGTTCATTTCGGGCGAAACCTGTGTAATGTTTTTGCGGGCGTTTGGCAAAAAGGTTTTTAATACAAAAAGCAGGTTTTCGGTTCTGAAAATAGTTTTTTGCTGTGCTACAATTTCTTTGCCGGGCAAAATCATTTCCTGTTTTTGTTCCATCATGCTGGTTTTGCTAAGTGGAATATTGGTGCTGAAAAACAGTTCGTTATTTTTTCGGTAGAAAATAATATTAGCGGCACTTGTGGAGTCTTCAAACGCAAAAAGAATGCCTTCAAACTCTTTTGTTTCGCCTTTTTGAAGTATAAAATCCATTCCACCGTTTTGGCTGTTCATGGTAAAAAGTGAGATGGCAGCTTCGCCGGTAGGGTCGGGGGCAATGGTTTCGATAGAGTTGGGGATATACGAAACGAGCTCGCAACTAATTTCTTTTCCGGCAATTTTCAGTTTTTCTTCAAACTCGGTAGTCGATTCATTTAAAACCACTTCGGTTGATTTTGTTACGGTTTCGTCCTTAGCAGTGGCGGTTAAGCGTACCGAAGTTTTATCGGAGCTTATTTCGTAGGCAGTTTCCCCTTCGCGGATATGCATTATACCTTCTGAGCCCATGTAACGCGTAATGGCTGCACCAATTAAGATTACGATAAATGCAAAATGAAACAATAAAACACTGAACTTGCGCTTGTTGAAAATCTCGTATTTAAACACGCTGCCAATAAGATTCACAATAAGAATGCTTAAAAGGATTTCGAACCAAACGGCATTGTAAACCAGATTTCGGGCTACTTCGGTACTTTCACGGCTTTCGATAAAAGTGGCATAACCAATTGCAAAAGCGAAAATTACCAGCAGAATAACGCTGGTTGTCATTGAAAATAAGATATTGTATGTTTTTTTCATTCTCCCGATTTTTTTATTGCTGCAAATTTAATCAATTAATTTTGGACGAACTACAAAGTAAAACCACCTTTTGGAATCGGAGTGCTTTCAAAAGGTGGTTTTAATGATTTTATTGCAAAACAAATTAACAGTTAAACTATAATTTTGTGGTTGGTGTCCAGGTCAATGTAATGTTCGATACATTCGATTTGGCGGCCGGAGTTTGGTTGTCGGCAGCAACACCTTTTGTAAATGAGAATTTTGCTAATTTTCCGGTTCCGTTGCTTTCGGTAAATTCAACACAAACATTGTATGCACCATCTCCTACGGTAGTTCCCGATGCAGTTTTGCCATTCCATGTCACATTATAGCTGCTGTGATTTTGTACGGTTGCACCCGTTGTTGCATCGGTTGTAGTGCTTCCACCCGAAGCTTTCATCCAGTTAGTCAGGTACTGTTTTCGTACAGCTGCCTTTACTAATAATGTTTTAACGAAGCTTCCTGAGCCACTTTCTATCCATATTGCTACAACATTGTGAGGAGCATACTGTCCGTTGTAGGTACTGGTGGTTACTTTTGCAGTCAATGTTCCATCTGTTTTAACTGCATTGTCAATCGGGTCTTCGCCTGTACTACAGGAGCTAACTGTCATAAGTGTTGCCATAATAACAACAAACAATCCGTTTTTTTTAATAAGCATATAATCTCTTTTTTATTGGTTTTATTTCATAACGGTAAAATGAATAGAATGTTGTAATGATTTCAAATTCTAAAAATTTTAATTAAGTGTTTGATATGCAGGTTTGTAAAGTTTTATATGCTGAATATTGTTTTTTATTCAATGTATAAATAATCTTAAAAGTGAGAATTATAGGTTACAAAATGATTGTTTGTAAATAAAAAATGTAACTTTGCGACGTATTTGTAAACTTAAAACAAGGTGATGACAAAAAAAGAGATAATAGATAATACCGCAAAAGATTTGTTCTGGAAACATGGTTTTAAAAAAGTGAGTATCGACGAAATCTGTAAAAAATCGCAGGTTAGCCGCAAAACCTTTTATACCTACTACAGCAATAAAAATGCGCTGGTTATTGCTATCCTCGAATCGATGACAAACGAGATGTTTGATGTGTTCGAACAGCTGGTTAACGATACAAGCAAAAGCTTTTCGGAGCAGATAACGGCCATGATGCAACTAAAGTATAACATGAATAAGGATTTTTCGATGGAATTTGTAAGCGATTTTTATCATCCTGATTCAGCCGAAATTCTGGAGTTTTTCAAAAATGTAACAGCCCGGTCGCTAAGTGTTACCAAGTCATTTTTCGAAAGTGCGCAGCAGCGTGGCGAAATGAATCCTAATCTGGATATCAACTTTGTGATGTGGTATATGCAAAAACAAATTGAAATCCTTCAGTTGCCCGAAGTGCAGTCGCTGTTTACCAATTCTGTTTCAATGTCAAAACAAATTTCAGAATTGTTGATTTACGGAATAATGCCTGTCAGAAAATGAAAACAAGATTCCTGAAATATAATTTGCTATTACTTGCAATTTGCACATTGTCTGTATTTTCGCAAACCGATACAGCAAAAGTCCATCTCAATGGGCAGCTTGTGGGATGGACTGTTACGCAAATTGAAAATCCTTTTGTGATTCAGCCCGGAGGTCGTTTTGTGCCTGCGTTAACGGGTAAATTTGCCATAAACGATTCGTCGGCTTTCGATTTTGAAGCATCATTAAATATCAATGGAAGCGCTACAATCGATGAACAGGTAAACACAAAATCGAATGGCGAAATAAAGCCATACCGTGTTTGGGCGCGCTATACTTTTTCAAACTTCGAAGTAAGAGCCGGCTTGCAAAAAATCAACTTCGGTTCGGCCAAACTTTTCCGTCCGCTTATGTGGTTCGATGGCATGGATGTGCGCGACCCGTTGCAACTAACGAATGGTGTGTTTGGCGTGTTGGGTAAATATTATTTTAAAAACAATGCCAATATATGGGCGTGGACATTAATCGGAAATGTAAACAGAAAAGGTTGGGAGTTTTTTGGAAGTGATAAATGGAGACCGGAAGTGGGTGGACGTGTAGAATTACCTGTTACGAAAGGTGAAATTGCGTTTACCACACATTATCGAAAAGTACATGCTGTAAATATGCTCTCGAGTGCTTGGAATGATTACCGCTTGCTGAACGAAAATCGCATTGGTTTGGATGGCAAATGGGATCTTGGAGTAGGTTTGTGGTTCGAAGGTTCAACAACTATTACAGAAAAAAATGCGATTTTAGTTCCACGTTATCAGGATATGTTGAATGTGGGAGTTGATTACACCATACCACTCGGAAACGGACTTGGTGTTACTTTCGAATATCTGCGCTACCATGCCGGAAATGAGTTTTTTGTACAAGGAAATACAATGAATCTTTTGGGAACAATGCTGAGCTATCCGTTGACTATTACCGATAATCTTTCGGCCATGTTGTTTTATCTTCCCGGTCAGGATAAACTGTTTAATTATGTAAGCTGGAGCCGAATGATGGATAAATGGAGTTTTTATGCTATCGGGTTCTGGAATCCGAAAGATATTCAGTTGCTTACAGCACAAACCGGCAGTCAGAATTTGTTTGCAGGTAAGGGATTGCAGTTAATGGTGAGTTATAATTTCTGACCTCACCCTGGCCCTCTACAATAGGAGAGGGAGTGTGCAAAAAATATAAATTTATATGTTTAAAAAAAACTTTTTAAAAGAATCTATATGATAAACAAAGATTTAAATAACCAGAGTTTCCCCTCCTCTGGAGGGGTTAGGGGAGGTGTAATTGTTGAAGTAAAAAACTTAGTGAAGAAATTTCCGGTGGGTGCAGGTTTTTTTACAGCACTCGATGGTATAAATTTACAATTTGCCGAAGGTGAATTTACCGGTTTGGTTGGTCCGAGCGGTTCGGGAAAAACTACGCTGCTGAATATTATCGGTTCATTAGATGTGCCTACCGATGGCGAGGTGGTTGTACTTGGTAAATCAGTAGGAAAATTAAATGCCCGTCAGGCAGCACAACTCCGAAAAGAAGAACTTGGTTTTATTTTCCAGAGTTACAATCTTTTACCAGTTTATACGGTATTTGAGAATGTGGAATTTCCACTTTTGTTGCTCAATATGAGTGCCGACGAACGTAAAAAACGCGTGTTGGAAACGCTGGAATGGGTTGGCTTGAGTGATAAGGTAAATTCGCGTCCGGCTCAGCTTTCGGGTGGCGAATGTCAGCGGGTAGCTATTGCGCGTGCTATGGTAAAACGCCCCTTACTGGTACTTGCCGACGAACCAACAGCCAATCTGGATTCGGTGAATTCGCACAACATTCTGAAAACGATGTTGAAACTAAATAATGAACTGAAAACCAGCTTTATTTTTGCCACGCACGACGAAAAAGTAATTGGTTATCTGAAACGGATTGTCCGTTTGCAGGATGGGAAGGTGGTGGAGGATGTTTTCGCTGGTCGAAAGACTACAGACGACGGACAACAGAAAATGGAAAGTAGCAAAAGTTAAATCAGACAAGCTATGAAACTAGTTAAATCCGCCTTTAAAAGTTTATTAGGCAATGGGTTAAAAACCTGGCTTAATGTGTTTGTGCTGTCCATTTCATTTGTGCTGATAATATTGCTTCAGGGCATACTGAAAGGTTGGAGCGAACAGGCTATTGCCGATACCATTAAATGGGAAATTGCCGATGGTCAGTACTGGCAAAATACCTACGATCCGTTCGATCCGTTTACGCTCGATTCGAGTGCTGTAGTTGTGCCAACGGCTTTGCAGAAAGGTGTTGAACAACATTTGCTGGAGCCACAACTCATAACGCAGGCCTCTATTTACCCTGAAGGACGAATGCAAAATGTTTTTTTGCGGGGTATTCGTCCCGATCAGCAATTGTTGGATATTCTTTCGGGAAAATTGAATACCTCAGGTACCGAAATACCTGTCATTTTGGGTGCATTTATGGCTAAACAAACCAAACTTCGCTTAAATGACATTGTAACGCTTCGCTGGCGCGACAAAAACGGGACGTTCGAAGCTGCCGAAATTCGTGTAGTCGGGATTTTCAAAACAACTGTTCCGGCTATTGATAACGGTAATATCTGGTTGCCGCTTGCTAAGTTACAGGAAATGACTTTACGCCCCGATTGTGCGAATATTATTGTAAAATCGCCTGCATTTCAGGCAAAAGATATTGAAGGATGGAAGTTTCAGGATGTGGCAAAGCTGACTGAGTCGACCACCAAATTAGTGAAAACAAAATCGGCCGGAACAAGTATGTTTTATTTTATATTTCTGCTGTTGGCTATGCTGGCTATTTTCGATACGCAGTTGTTGTCTGTTTTTCGCCGTCAGCGCGAAATAGGAACTATGGTGGCATTGGGGATGACTCCCCGACAGGTTGTATGGCATTTTACACTCGAAGGTACGTTTAATTCCCTGTTAGCTTTTGCTGTGGGTGCTGTTTGGGGTACTCCTTTAATATTGTATATGGTGTACAAAGGAGTTTCATTTAATATGGACGCAAATGAATTGGGAATTGCAATGGCTGATACCATGTATGCAACTGTAACGCCAACGCTGGTGGTCGGAACAATGATTTTTATACTAATTGTAACAGCCATTGTCAGTTATTTGCCTGCACGAAAAATTGCCAAGATGAATCCGACTGATGCCATTCGGGGGAAAGCGCTTTAGCATACAGCTTCTAACTTAATTTCTTATTTTCATAATTTCTAAAAACTGAATATAGAAATGATAAAATTTTTATTCAAAGGACTTTTACGTGACAAAAGCCGCAGTTTGTTGCCCATAATTGTGGTGACGATTGGTGTGACGATTACTGTTTTTTTGCAATCGTACATGAATGGCGTTTTTACGGACAGCATAGAAACTACAGCTAAATTCTCGTCCGGTCATGTGAAAGTAATGACACAGGTGTATAAAAATAACCTGTCGCAAATGCCCAACGATTATGCAATTATCGGAATTGACGAAACTATAAAAAAACTCCGGAGCGATTATCCGGATATGTCGTGGGCCGATCGTATTCAGTTTGGTGGTTTGCTGGATGCACCTGATTCTGCTGGGCTTACCCGTTCGCAGGGCAATGTAATGGGTATGGGAATTCATTTGTTAGACTCTAACGATGAGTTGAAGCGGATGGATTTGCAATCAAAGTTGTTGATTGGTCGTTTTCCAACAAAGGCGGGTGAATTGTTAATCACCAACGAACTTTTTCAGAAAATGAATCTGAAATTAGGCGATAAAGTAACGTTGATGTCCAACTCCATGTATGGTGAAATGGCGATGTACAATTTCACCGTTTGTGGTACTTTGCATTTTGGAACCCAGGCGTTGGACAAAGGATTGGTGGTGGCTGATATTGCCGATGTTCGAATGGCTCTCAACATGGAAGATGCGGCCGGAGAAATACTCGGTTTTTTCAACGATTCGCCTTACGATGATAGCAGAGCAGTAGCATTGGCCAACGAATTTAATGCTAAAAATTCAAAAACAGATGATAAATTCTCGCTTGCCATGTCGCCTATGAGCGGAGTGGGAGGGATGGACTTTCTGATTGCCTATTCTGAGAATGCACAATCAATCATTATCCTGATTTTTGTTTTTGCCATGTCTATTGTGCTCTGGAATGCTGGTTTGGTTGGCGGACTCAGGCGTTATGGCGAGTTTGGGTTGCGTTTGGCTATAGGCGAAAACAAAAACGAAATTTATCGTTCGCTGGTGGGTGAAGCCTTGTTGGTTGGTGTAATAGGTTCGGTTTTTGGAGTTGTTATTGGGTTGGTTTTTAGTTGGTTAATGCAAGAGTACGGAGTAGATACCAGCGGTATGATGCAAAATTCCAATATGATGATGCCGGCAGTATTTCGCTCGCAAATCAATTCCACAACTTATTATATTGGCTTTATTCCCGGAATTTTATCCACAGTCATCGGAGCCTTGCTTGCCGGAATCGGAATTTATAAACGTCAGACTGCCAATTTATTTAAAGAGTTGGAAAACTAAATAAGAATTTACTATTTATTCATTTACAATTTACCATTCATGAAAATATTAAAAATTCAGCTGATTTTTCAGTTGTTACTAATTGTTTCATTATCAGCTCAAAATTATCCTTCCGGAAAAACCATTCTCGATAAAGTGGATGAAAATATGTCGGCCAAAACCCGCATTATCACTTCCCGAATGGAAATTGAAGGCGCACGTGGTACGCGCACTATGGAGTCGAAAACGTGGAGTGAAGGCGATAAACGTTCGTTTACGGAATATCTTGCTCCGGCACGCGAAAAAGGGACTAAAATGCTGAAATTAGAGAATCAGCTTTGGATATTTTCGCCTGCAACCGACCGCACTATGCAGATTTCGGGTCATGCGCTTCGTCAGTCAGTTATGGGCAGCGACATGTCGTACGAAGATATGATGAGCGATACGCCTTTGCTGGAGCGTTATAAAGCAGAAGTAACCGGAAGCGAAACTATTGATGGCCGCAAATGCTGGATTGTGACGCTTACAGCCATAAAAGAAGATGTGAACTATTACAGTCAGAAAATGTGGGTTGATGCAGAACGTTATGTTCCGCTTAAGATTGATTTGTTTGCCAAAAGCGGTAAGTTATTGAAACGCTCCACCCTTACAGATATAAAAAAGGTGCAGGGACGTTGGTTTCCGATGGTAATGACTTATAAGGATATGCTCAAGGAAGGAAAAGGCACCAAAATGATTATTGCCAATATTCAGTTTGATGCAACAATTTCTGCCGGGATTTTTAATAAAGGGAATTTGAAGTGATTTTTATAAGCAAAAAAAAGAGGAACCTTATTGCTAAAGTTCCTCTTTGGTTCCTACTTGTTTTTGAATTACAAAACTAAGTAAGCATACTTAATAAAATACCGGCAGCTACGGCAGAGCCAATTACACCGGCCACATTGGGCGCCATGGCATGCATAAGAAGGTGATTTGTTTTGTCGTAATGCAAACCAACTTCCTGCGAAACACGAGCTGAATCGGGAACTGCCGAAACTCCGGCCGATCCAATAAGCGGATTAATTTTATTTCCCTGTTTTAAAAATAAATTCATGAATTTCGCAAATAGAACGCCACTTGCAGTTGCAACCATAAACGATGCTGCACCTAATCCAAAAATTAACATCGAATCTACAGTCAGAAACCTGTCGGCCTGAGTAGAAGCCCCCACAGTTAAACCGAGCAAAATGGTAATGGTGTTGATTAATGCAAAACGGGCAGTTTCGGCCAAGCGTTCGGTTACGCCCGATTCCTTTAATAAGTTACCGAAAAACAACATACCCAACAAAGGCATAGCACTTGGCGAAATAAATGTTGTAAGTAATAATCCAATAACAGGGAATGCAATCTTTTCGAATTTAGTAACCTGACGTGGAGGTTTCATACGTATAACGCGTTCTTTATCATTAGTCAACAACTTCATAATTGGAGGCTGAATTACCGGAACCAATGCCATGTATGAATAAGCTGCTACTGCAATAGCACCCATTAATTCGGGTGCTAAACGCGATGAAAGGAAAATAGCCGTTGGTCCATCAGCTCCACCAATAATACCAATTGCTCCACATTGCTCAGGGGTAAAACCTAAGGCATAAGCACCAATAAATGTGGCAAAAATTCCAATCTGAGCAGCTGCTCCCAGCAATAATAACTTTGGATTTGCAATCAGAGTTGAAAAGTCGGTCATAGCACCAATACCTAAGAAAATCAGAGGCGGATACCAACCCGAAATTACGCCACTATACAAAATATTCATTACCGAACCCTGTTCGTAAATACCAATTTTATAACCTTCAGTGAATGGAACATTACCTACTAATATACCAAAACCAATTGGTACAAGTAAAAGTGGTTCCCAGTTTTTTGCAATTCCCAAATAAAGGAATGCAATACCTACGGCAATCATTATCAGGTATTTAAACTCAAAATTGGCAAAGCTGGTATTGCTCCAGAATTTTGTCAAACTGTCCATAACGAGCGATGTTTCAGTGGCCGATTGAGCAAAAAGCCCGACAGGAAGAAACAAGCCCATTAAAACAAGTAATAAACCTATTTTAATTTTTAGTTCTCTCATAAGTTTATTTTTTATTATTGAACAAGAAACAAATCGGCATCCTGAAGTACAGCAGATCCGGCAGGTGCACACACTTTAACAATGGTTCCGCTACGTTCTGCCAAAATGTTATTTTCCATTTTCATCGATTCCATAACCATCAGTACATCACCTTCTTTAAATGAATCGCCTTCGTTTACCAATACTTTGATAACACTACCGGGTAGTGGCGATTTAATGGCTTTTGCACTTGGTTTAGAGCTGCTCGAAACCGGACTTAATGTTTCTAAAACACGTTTATCTGCCGATTTGCTCTGACCTTCTTTACGCACCAAAATAGGTGTTTTACTTGTTTTAATTTCCTGTTTTATTTTAACGGAATAAGGAGTACCGTTTACTTCGATTTCGGCAGTGTCACCTTCTATTGCTTTGATGTGCACGTTGTAATCGTCGCCATTTATATTAAAATCAAATTTTTTCATTTTATCTGCGAATTGTGTTGTTTAAACCATAAATTTTTGAATTCCAGGGAGAATAGCGTCTTTCAATACGTTTTATCGTAATAACGTTACTTTCCTCATCGTGTGCATCGTTCATAAACAGGTGCAAAGCCATCGATATTGCCGCAATTTCAGTTGCAGGTATTTCTTTTATTTCTTCGACTTTTTTACCTGCTTTTACCTGTTTCTTTTTGGCCGAGTTCAATATCAGATACTGTACAAGTTCAAAAAGCAAAACCAGAATAGCAAGTGCTGTAAATACAACCACAATACCAATGGCAGCACCTACAAGTAACTCACTCCAGGAGCTAATTTTTAGTAGTACCATAATTATAGTGGGATATTACAGTGTTTACGCAATGGATTTACTACTTTCTTGGTTTGCAAAGCCTGGAATGCACGAATAACACGGAAACGGGTATTGCGTGGTTCAATAACATCATCGATATAACCATACGAAGCTGCCTGATACGGATTGGCAAATTTTTCGTTGTATTCAGCTACTTTTTCGGCAATGTATTTGGCTTTTTCTTCGGGGTCGGTAATGCTGTTGATAGCACGTCCTTCCAATACTTCGATAGCACCGGCAGCACCCATAACCGCAATTTCGGCAGTTGGCCATGCGTAGTTAAAGTCGCCACGGAGTTGTTTACAACTCATTACGTCGTGTGCTCCACCGTACGATTTACGGAGTGTAACTGTCACTTTAGGCACTGTAGCCTCGCCATAAGCAAACATAAGTTTAGCGCCATGAATAATGATACCTGAATATTCCTGACCTGAACCCGGAAGGAATCCCGGAACGTCAACAAGCGTAAGAATTGGAATATTGAATGCATCGCAGAAACGAACGAAACGAGCTGCTTTACGTGAAGCATCGCAATCGAGTACTCCCGCTAAGAAATTAGGCTGATTGGCAATAATACCGGTCGATACACCATTGAAACGGGCAAAACCAACAATGATATTACGAGCATAATTGCGGTGAATTTCAAGAAACTCTCCATTGTCAACAATAGTGTGAATCACGTTTTTCATATCGTAAGGTTGGTTCGGATTGTCGGGAACAATCGTATTCAGTACGTCTTCAATACGGTCAATCGGATCGTGTGTTTCTACAAGCGGTGCTTCTTCCAGATTGTTTTGAGGTAAATACGATAAAAGCTTACGAATTACCATCATGCCTTCTTCTTCGTTTTCCACTTTAAAGTGCGAAACACCCGATTTTCCGGCATGTACATCGGCTCCACCAAGGTCTTCGGTCGAAATATCTTCGCCGGTAACCGATTTTACTACTTTCGGGCCAGTAACGAACATGTACGAATTTTCTTCGGTCATTAATACAAAGTCGGTGAGGGCAGGAGAGTACACAGCACCACCGGCACAAGGGCCATAAATAGCTGAAATTTGGGGAATTACACCCGAAGCAAGAATGTTGCGCTCGAAAATTTCGGCATAACCTGCTAACGAAGTAACACCTTCCTGAATACGTGCGCCACCCGAATCGTTGATACCAATAACGGGGCAGCCCATATTCATGGCCATATCCATTACTTTGCAAATTTTGAGTGCCATAGTTTCCGATAACGAACCGCCAAAAACGGTGAAATCCTGCGCAAACAGGAATACAGTGCGTCCATCGATTGTACCATGTCCGGTGATTACACCATCGCCCAGATACTTTTCTTTTTCGAGTCCAAAGTTGTTGCAACGATGCGTTACAAACATATCCAACTCTTCGAAACTACCGTCGTCGAGGAGCATTTCAATGCGCTCGCGAGCCGTAAATTTGCCTTTTCCATGTTGCGAGGCAATACGCTTTTCGCCACCACCCAACTTCGCTTGTACGCGTAAGTCGATGAGGTTTTTTACTTTTTGTTGATTTTCCATAAAAACTTTTTTTATTAATGAATTCGCACCCATACAACAGGATCACGTGCCATGCCATGCAGTTGCGAAAGTTATTATCAACGAAATTTTTGAAAAAATGAGAAAAGAAGAAATTGAGAAAATAAGAAAATAAGAAAATAGTTCTTAAATTACTTGTTGGGGTCTTCACATAATTCTGTAAGCACTCCGAATGTTGATTTTGGATGCAAAAATGCAATATTGAGGCCTTCGGCACCTTTACGGGGTGCTTTATCAATCAGAGCAACACCACGTTCGGCAACTAAATCCAATGTTTCCTGAAGTCCTTCTACTGCAAAAGCAATGTGGTGAACACCTTCGCCTTTTTTCTCGATAAATTTGCCTACAGGACCTTCAGGGTCAGTCGATTCCAATAATTCGATTTTGGTCTGGCCAACTTTGAAAAAGGCGGTTTTTACTTTTTGTTCGGCAACTTCTTCAACTGCATAACAAGTTAAACCTAACACGTTTTCGTAATAAGGAATAGCTGTTTCAAGACTTTTTACGGCAATGCCGAGGTGTTCGATGTGCGTAAGATTCATAAACGTAAGTAATTAATTTGTTCTTTATATTTTTTTTTGAAAGTTCAGCGAGTGGAAAACGGAGAATTTTTATTCCGAAAATTAAAAATAAAGAAATTTTTCTCTAATTTTTATTTCGCGCACAAAATTAGCATAAATATTTCTCATTATCAACGAAATAAGTAAATATTTTTTAAATATTTTTTGAAATATCCTTAATTGTTGATATTCAGATAGATGTATGCTTTGATGAGTTCTATTTGGTTGATAATGGCTTATCTTTTTCGCCAAGGTAGAAGGCAATAATTACCACATTTTCAATTCCGTTGTTCACACCATTGTGTAGTGTGTTTATTACTTCGGAAAATGATGTTCCGGCTGTAAATTGTTTGGTTTCGTGGTTCTCAATTTCAACCGTCAGCACTCCTTGCTGAATGTAGGCAAAAACCGGATTATTGTGTCGGTGCCAGCCGGTGGATTCACCGGGTTCGATGGTTACTTTAGCTATGGTTACTTCACTGTTTGCAGTCCGTGGATATTGAATTTTCTGACCTATGGATGAGGTTTCTGTTTTCAGCATTGTTTCTACAATAGCACCTTTATTATAAAGTTGAGCACTGAGAGATAATGCACAAATGAGACCTAAAGCAAGAATAGATAAGTTTTTCATAACTTATTATTTATTAAAACGTTGAATTAAATTGTATGCCTGATAAATTCCGAGTTCGCCGGCTTTACTTAAATCAGAAATTCCCTGCTTATCCTGCCCAATAAACAGGTTTGTCAATCCGCGATTGAAATATGCTTCGGCAAAATCCGAATCGCATTCTATCGCTTTTGTATAGTTGCTTATAGCTGTTTTATAATCTTTTTGTACACAAAGTATATTGGCTTTGTTATAATACGCAAATGCGAATGTGGGTTGCTGTTCAATTACTTTATCCAAATCACGCATTATCATTTCAACATCAAACTTATATCTGTTTTCACTTACAATTCTGCTATTGCGGTCGGTTGAATTTTCAAATTTATAATTGTCGGTTTCGGTTACAGTGCTTTTGTTATATTCCACTAATTTATAACGAATGGTGGCTCTGCTAAAATAAGCTAAGGTAAAATCGGGACGAATTGCCAGCGAACGGTTTAAATCGTCAATAGAGCTGTTAAAATCCTGAACCATAGCAAATTCTATTGCTCTGTTGAAATAAAGATCAGCATCGTTTTCGTACCCGGACAGCTTGTTTGTAATGTTATTTATAGCATCAAAATGACTGTTAATTAGTTCTGAAGTCAGTGGAATTTCATTGTTTGTTATCTTCAGGTTAGTGCTGAGCCTTTTAAGTTTGTTGTAGTCCTCTACAATAGGTTGGTAGAGGTTTGTACGACGAATTTCATCGTTTTTAGCATAATAGGTCAATACAAAATTTCGTTCGTTCACTACATCGGCATATTTATTCTGAATATTACCCCGTCGTGAATCTCCGTATTTTGTTTCGGTTTGCGTATCGTCGATATTTTGCGTTACAAAGCGGTTGAAAAGTTCCGTTTTTTTGTTTGTTCCCGATTTTGGCGCATTTTTATCTATCTTATTATCAGCAACTAATTCGTCTTTGGGCTTTTTAGGCTTATTTTCATTGCTTTTCTCAATGTTATAAGCCATTTGTTGGTATCTGAACGATTCTTTTTTGTTTTTCAGTCCATTGTAAGCTTCTGCAATTCCCCAATAAGCCGGTAAAAAATTGGGGTATTTAGCAATAATTTTTTGAAAATCAGCAATTGATTTATCATACATTCGCAGGCTGTTTTGTATCGTTGCTTTTCGGTAAAATGCTTCTGTTTGTGTGGTGTCGAGCGAAACTACTTTTTCCAAATCGGCCAGTGCATTATTGTTGTCGCCTAAGTTGGCACGCAATAAACCTCGGTTGTAATATGCCAACGGACTACTTTTATCCAACGAAATTGCTTTATCGTAATCTTTAAGCGCTTCGCGGAAATTTTTACGCTGTACGTTTACAATTCCGCGGTTGATATAATCGCCCGGATTGGTGCTTTTTAGCTTAATTGCCTGACTGTAATCGGAATAAGCTCCTTCAATATTGTTTTTTTGTAGCTTAAGTAAAGCCAGAGCACTCCAGGCCTGTGCATTTGTGCTGTCGGTTTTTGCATAGTCGGTAAATGTTTTTTCTGCATTCACAGTGTCTTTCATCAACAAATAAATCACTCCTTTTTCGTAAAGTAATTGTTTGTTTTTAGGAATCTGGCGATTATAGGTGTTTAAATCTGTTAATGCTTCGTCATATTTTTCCAAACGAATAAATGCATCCATTCTGTTTAGCAATAAATTCAAGCTGTTCGGACTAAAATTATAAGCGCTCGAAAAGTCTCTTACTGCATCCGAAAAGTTACCTGCCCGACGGCGTGCAAATCCGCGAATGTAGTAGGCCTCGGGTAAAAAAGGATTCCGTTCGATAGCTTCGGTGGCATCAATCTCAGCTCCTTTGTCGTCGCCCAATTGCACTTTAGCCATGGCGCGATACATGTAAGGTTCTGCTAAATAAGGTTTTATTTTTATTACCTGATTGAAATATTGAATGGAAAGTACATAATCCTCAAAATACAACGCATTCCGACCAATGGTCAGAATGCGCTCTGTATTCATTTGCCCGAAAGCAATAAATTGAATGATACTAAAAACAAAAAGGATTATATATTTTCTCATCTTTGAATTTTAACGCGTAACGATACGCTAAATTAAGATGATGCAGGCAAATTATCCTTTTTGCATTCAAATATTTAAGTATATTTTATGTTATTTATCTTTATAAGCATCCAATATAGCTTTTACGCCATCGGGTGCAACACGTCCGTACACTTTTTCGCCTACCAAAATTACAGGAGCCAAACCACAGGCGCCTACGCATCGCAGGCAACTGAGTGAGAATTTTCCATCTTCGGTAGTTTGACCTACTGAAATACCCAATTGTTTTTTGAACTCATCCAATACTTTTTCAGCACCACGCACATAACAAGCTGTACCTGTGCATATTGAAATCGGAAAACGTCCCTTGGGTATCATGGTGAAGTACGAATAGAAAGTAACTACACCATACACGTGTGCTGTGGAAACATTCAGAAAGTGTGCAATTACTTCCTGAACTTCAGCCGGTAAATAACCAAACGTATGCTGCGTTTGATGCAAAACGTTTATCAACTCGCCTGCATCATTGTTGAATGCAGCACAAATTTCCTTTATTTTTTCAATTTTATCGTCCGAAAGTTTTATTTTCACCTTCACTTTTCCTTTTTCGGCAGCGGCGTACGAATAAAGTGTAGGTGTTTTATCCATTTCGTGGATAATTTCCTTTGCAATTTTAGGTTCGTCGGTTTTTATCGACTTATCATCGGTTAATGATCTGGTAATCATAACGTTGTTTTTTATATATTTTAAAATAATAACTATTTAAATTAATCATGATTAATGGCTACTTCGTCGCTCTTATCGAAATAAGTAGTATGAAGCAATTCATGCGATTTATGACTAAGTGGTTTACCCAAAAACTCATCGTATAAACGCATAATGTGCGGATTTTCGTGCGATTTACGAATTGTTTTACAGTCGTCTTCATTATAAAGCGAAGCTGCACGTTTCAATAATATTTCGCTATTTCCAAAATGATATGGTTGACCACCACCACCAATACAGCCTCCGGGACATGCCATAATTTCGATGGCATGGTATTTTGAGCGACCTGCACGAACTTCATTTAAGAGTTTACGTGCATTTGCCAATCCGTGCGCAATACCAATATTTAATGGTAGTCCATCAAAATCAATGGTTGCTGAACGAATCCCTTCCATGCCACGCAATGCGTTAAATTCCACTTTTTCGAGTGTTTTACCGGTATGCAATTCGTAAGCTGTACGACAAGCCGCTTCGATTACACCACCTGTATTTCCGAAAATTACTCCTGCGCCGGTCGATTCTCCCAACGGATTATCAAATTCTTCATCGGGCAGGTCCATAAAGTCGATATTTGCTTGTTTGATAAATGCAGCTAATTCGCGTGTAGAAATTGAGAAATCAACATCCGGATTGCCATTTACTTTAAATTCGTCGCGTTGACATTCGTATTTTTTTGCTAAACAAGGCATAATCGACACTACAACCAAATTTTTGCGATCAACACCAATTTTGTCGGCAAAATAGGTTTTAGCAATAGCTCCAAACATTTGTTGCGGCGATTTAGCAGTAGAAGGAATATCCAACAAATCGGGGAAATTGTGTTCGAAAAAGTTTACCCAACCCGGGCAACAAGAGGTGAGCATAGGTAATTTTACATCTTCTTCACCTTTTAGGTAGCGGCCTAAGCGGTCAAGCAATTCGGTGCCTTCTTCCATAATGGTAAGGTCGGCAGCAAAATCGGTATCGAACACAAACTTGAAGCCCAAACGGCGCAAAGCGGCAACCATTTTGCCGGTTACCGAAGTTCCCGGTTCCAAACCAAACTCTTCGCCAAGAGCAGCACGTACAGCAGGAGCGGTTTGTACAATTACTGTTTTGGTGCGGTCAGAGAGCGCACGTAAAATATCGTTTGAGTGGTCAACTTCGGTCAATGCACCTGTAGGACAAACCGAAACACATTGTCCGCAATAGGTACAGGGCGATTTTTCGAGGTCCATTTCGAAAGCAGGAGCTACCACCGATTTAAAACCACGATTGACAGCCGAAAGTGCACCAACAGTTTGCACTTCGTTACACATCATTTCGCAACGACGACACATAATACATTTGTCCACATCGCGTATAATAGAAGGTGAAGTATCTTTTCTGTAAGTTGATTTTTCGCCCTGATACGGTATTTCACGTATGCCGAATTTTGTTGCTAAGCTTTGTAATTCGCAATTACCGGATTTGGAACAAACCAAACAATCGAAAGGATGATCCGAAATTAATAGTTTTAATACCGTTCGTCGTGCATTCAATACTCTGATATTGTGCGAGTTTATTACCATTCCATCTTGGGCTTCTGTAGCACATGCCGGCGCTAAATTTTTACGTCCGGCAACTTCCACCACACAAATACGGCATCCGCCGGGTTTGTTTTCGATATTCATGTCGCACATTTCGAAATGGCAGAGTGTAGGTATGTCGATACCAATTTTGCGGGCAGCTTTCAGGATTGTTGTGCCTTTTTCTACCTCAACGGTTTTATTATCAATGGTTAATTTAACTGTTTGCATTTTCAATCTTTTTTGGAGTGTGTTCTAATTGGATACTGATAGCGTCGAAGGCACATTTTTCTTCGCAGGCGCCACATTTAATACAAATATCCTGATGGATATAGTGAGCTTGTTTTTTATCACCGGTAATAGCATTTACCGGACAGCTGCGTTTACAAGCTGTACAACCCACACATTGATCTTCGTCGATAACATAATAAAGTAGTGCTTTACATTGTCCTGCACGACATTTTTTATCTTCAACGTGCTCCACGTATTCGTCCCAAAAGTTTTCGAGCGTCGAAAGTACAGGATTTGGCGAAGTTTGACCCAATCCACAAAGTGAAGTATCCTTAATAACCGAACTCAGGTTTTTTAATCGTTCGAGGTCTTCCCAAGTTCCTTTTCCCTGTGTAATTTTATCTAAAATTTCGTACAATCTTTTATTTCCCACACGGCAGGGAGCACATTTTCCGCACGATTCTTCAACAATAAAATCGAGGTAAAATTTTGCAACCGAAACCATACAATCATCTTCGTCGAGTACAATCATTCCACCTGATCCCATCATAGAGCCAACCTCGGTCAGGTTGTCGTAGTCGATAGGTGTATCCAGGTGCTTTTCGGTTAAGCATCCACCCGAAGGGCCGCCCGTTTGTACGGCTTTGAATTTTTTACCATTTTTAATGCCACCGCCAATTTCAAATATAATTTCGCGGAGCGTAATGCCCATAGGCACTTCTATAAGTCCTACATTATTTATTTTTCCGGCTAAAGCAAAAACTTTCGTTCCTTTCGATTTTTCGGTACCAATACTTGCAAACCATTCAGCTCCATTATTAATAATAACCGGAATATTGGCAAAAGTTTCCACATTGTTTACATTGGTAGGCTTGCCCAAATAACCCGAAACCGATGGAAATGGTGGTTTGAAAGTAGGCTCACCACGCATACCTTCCATCGAATGAATTAAGGCCGTTTCTTCGCCACACACAAATGCACCCGCTCCAAAACGTAATTGAATATCGAAACTAAAGGCACTTCCTAAAATATTTTCGCCTAATAAGCCCAAATCACGTGCTTGCGCTATAGCTTTTTGCAAGCGTTGGATGGCTAACGGATATTCGGCACGGATATAAACCAAACCTTTTGAACCGCCGATAGCAAAACCACATATTGCCATGGCTTCTATAACCGAATGCGGATCACCTTCGAGAATGGCGCGATCCATAAATGCTCCCGGGTCGCCCTCATCAGCATTACAAACTACGTATTTCTGGTCGGCTTCAACTTTGCTGGTAATTTCCCATTTCAAACCGGTTGGGAATCCACCTCCTCCTCGTCCGCGAAGACCTGATTTTTTGATAATGTCGATGGTGCGTTGCGCATCAAGCTCGGTTAATACTTTACCCAAAGCCTGATAGCCATCTTTTACAATGTATTCGTTGATGTTTTCGGGATTGATAGCACCACAATTTCGGAGGGCAATACGTTTTTGTTTTTTGTAGAACTCCATGTGTTCCGAATCGCTTACGCGTTCGTTGGTTACAGGGTCGGTAAAAAGAAGTCGTTCAACTTTATTACCAGCTACAATATGATTGTCGATAATTTCGCGAGCATCATTGGGAGTAACTTCGGTGTAGAAAGTGTTGTCGGGGAGAATTTTAACGATGGGTCCTTTTTCGCAGAAACCAAAACATCCAGTCGATGTTACATGCACATCAGGACTTAATCCTTTGTCGTTAATAATACGCTTTAGTTTTTCATCCAAAGCAATGCTTTGAGCAGCATGACAGCCGGTTCCACCGCAAACATGTACATGTTGTTTGTACTTCGCTTTTTCAGCTTCGAGTACTTTTTTCATGTAAACAAGTTCCGGCAAAGATTTTACTCTTGTCATAATTTGTTTTTATTTTATTGTTTGAAAATTTGTGTTACTTAGCTTAAGTAAAAACCTGCTTCAATAAAAATAATCTGGTCGACCAAAAGAGCAGGGCTTGATAAATGATAAAATTTTGGTTTAGAATAATAAATCATTGAAATTCAACATGGTATAAAAAGTCGAATCTCGCTGCAAAAGTACAAAATATTTTTAAAATACGGAAATTTTTCTTTAATTATTTTCAAAAAAAAATGGTTAGCAACTGTTTTTCAAAAGACTAATTAAATCTTAAAAAACAGCAACTAACCAAATTTCAATAAACTTTTTTACTACAATCTATTCTACCACTTCGCCAATTAATGTTGCCGAAGATGCTGAGATAACTTTTACATTAATAAATTCACCGATTTTACGACCTTCGCGCGGAAAAACTACGACTTTATTTTGCGATGTTCGTCCGAAAAGCTGTTCTTTTGAGCGTTTCGAAAATCCTTCTACTAACACTTCAAAGGTTTTTCCAATATCATTCTGATTGCTTTGGTTGGCAATTTCGTTTTGCAGTTTAATAATTTCGTCCAATCGGCGAAGTTTTACTTCCTCAGGAACATTATCCTCCATTCGTTTAGCTGCCACTGTGCCCGGACGTTCGGAATATTTAAACATAAACGCCATATCGAATTTCACTTCGCGCATCAAATCTAATGATTCCTGATGGTCTTCTTCCGTTTCGTCGGAAAATCCACAAAAAATATCGGTGCCAATGGCTACATCCGGAATCATGCGACGCATAGCAGCCACTCTGTCTAAGTACCACTCACGGGTATATTTGCGGTTCATTAGTTTCAGTATTTTATTACTGCCCGACTGCACCGGTAAGTGTATAAAGCGACAAATATTAGGATATTTAGCTATTACTTCAATGGTTTCGTCGGTCATATCTTTCGGGTGGGGTGAGGTAAAACGTATGCGCATATCCGGAACCATTTCGGCAATAATACTCAGTAATTCAGGAAATTCGATTATTTTGCCGTCTTCCTGTGTAAAATTGTAGGAGTTTACAGTTTGACCAAGCAGTGTTACTTCTTTATAGTTTTTGGCTTTCAGGTCGCGTATTTCATTCAAAATACTTTCTACATCTCTGCTTCGTTCTCGACCTCGGGTATAGGGAACGATACAATAGGTGCAAAACTTATCGCAACCACGCATAATGGATACAAAGCCCGAAATAGATGCTCCAATTCGCGTTGGCATTACATCTTTATAGGTTTCGGTTTTCGAAAGTTCGACATTGATGGCTTTTTCGCCCTGTTCTACCGAATTAATAAGGTTCGGAATATCTAAATAAGCGTCGGGGCCCACTACAATATTAACACCGTGATCGGTTATTAATTCGTCCTTCACGCGCTCGGCCATACAGCCAATTACGCCTACTATCAATCCTTTCTTTTTTCGTTTGAGCGATTGATAATACTTAAGTCGTTGCACCACTTTTTGTTCGGCATTGTCGCGTACCGAACAGGTGTTTACAAAAATGGCATTCGCATCAGTAATATTTTCGGTCAGTTCAAAACCGTCCATTTCCATAATAGATGCCACCACTTCGCTATCGGCCACATTCATTTGGCAGCCATAGGTTTCAATAAAGAGCTTTTTGTCGTTCAAAACGGATTTAGAGTCCGTCGAAACAACTTTTTGATCTTGTTTTTCCATAAATAATTAATTTGTTTGTATTTAGCGTATGCAAAGGTACGTTTTATTCGTTTATTGCCGAATTATGAATTATAATTATACCATATTTTAACGCATTTACGATTGATACAATTAACTACATAAACAAATTTTAACATATAAATTATGTGTGTTTAAATGTCTGTATTATAGGTAGATATAAAACCTATATACATACGGACAGGTATAAAATGCATTTTTTTATAAAATATTTTTTGTCAACTATTGTGTAGTATTAAAATCTGCCTTATCTTTGCAGAGTAAACAAACAGATAAATTTTTCATAGTTAAGGTTTAGGTTAAAATGTGGCAAAGGGGCGCTGTGAAGCGGCCCTTTGTTTTTGTATAAACTTTGAGTGTGTTTTTTGCGTATATTTGCAATCCGAATCAATACAAATTATACGTTTTATGCTGGGAACCATCGTTAATACTCTGGCCGTTGTTGCAGGCGGAACTATCGGAATACTACTCAATAAAAGTCTGCATCCCCGTTTCAAACAAATTTATTTTCAGGCCACCGGATTATTTACCATAGCCATAGGTATACTTATGATGAAGGACATGCAAAATGTGCTTATCGTAGTTGCATCTATTGCGGTGGGTGCTTTACTTGGCGAGTGGATGCGGCTCGAAGATAGAGTGGAGATATTAAGTGAAATACTCAAGAAACGTTTGAAAATAGGCAACGAACGATTTACAGAAGGTTTAGTTACAGCTTTTATGCTTTTTTGTGTAGGCGCTATGACCATTGTAGGCGCAGTGGACGAAGGGATTGGACGTTCTTCGGAAGTGTTACTCACCAAATCGCTGATGGATGGTTTTTCATCCATTTTATTAGCATCTGCTTTTGGCGTGGGAGTTGTTT
>Ga0209398_1000115_pt1 | contig 61239 bp, 44 predicted proteins | sample AshMeaBigSpring_FD_184125 | JGI IMG/M metagenome (GOLD analysis project Ga0209398, IMG submission 184125) | Groundwater microbial communities from Big Spring, Nevada to study Microbial Dark Matter (Phase II) - Ash Meadows Big Spring (SPAdes)... | ecosystem: Environmental > Aquatic > Deep...
CCGTTTGCTCCGGAATATACAGCGTCACAGCAAATAGTATGTATTTACAAACCATTTTAAAACAAACATTTATGAGAAAGTTTACTTCGATTCTTCTTTTCGCGATCGCTTTTGCGCAAACCATTTTTGCAGCTCCCCCTGCCATTACTTCGGGGACATACAAAGTAGGTAGCACATCCGGTGCCGATTTTGCACTGCTCAGTCAGGCCATCGACGCCATCAATGCCGCCACCATCACCGGCGATGTTGTTCTCGAAATTACATCAGACATTACCGAGCCCACCAACTTCGGTCTGGCCAAAGACCTGGGTAATTATAACCTCACCATTCGACCCGATGCCGATGCCGACAGAACAATTACATTTACACAGGCAACAGCTAATGCCGGACCTTGGGGCCATTTTGTAATTGGTTGTTCAACAGCCAATTTAGCTGCCGCTATTTCGGAAACGACTCTGCAAAGCACAAACAATGTGGTTATCGACGGTTATCCGGCCAACGGCACTACCAGTCGGTTGAAGTTCACAACTACCGGAGACGCTTTGACAAACTCCATATTGACGGATATTGTTGGCGATTGCAAAAATATCACCATCAAAAATTGTATCTACGACAACAAATCAATCGGCTCTACCTCCAGATGCGTTTATCTTTTTGCTGTTAAAAACGGGACTAAAGATGTTGCCCCATCCAATATCCTGATCGAAAACAACCAAATCGTCTGCTTCCCATCCACTTCAGTCAATGGGTTGGGTATACAGGGCAACAGCACAGGTTCTCCAACGGCCAGAATCAGTGGCCTTGTTATCAAAAACAACTACATCAAAGCCCGGTCTACAGGTGTTGAAGTCAATTTTTGCGATGGCGTAAATATTTCGGGCAACGAAATCAGAGTGCAAAAAGGTACAACTACCGGCTCTGGTATAGGCGTTTGGCTCAGGGGCTCAAAGGGAGATATGTTTGTAACAGGTAACAAATTTACAGAGATCTCCTCTATCCAAACAGGTACGGGCTCTTACGCCACTCAGGGTATCCTCACCGGCGCAACCTCTTCTAATCCCTTCAATGTCAATATATTCAACAACACATTCTCGGGAATGGACAGGTCGGTAGCAGGCCCGGCTGCTCTCAACCAGACCTACATTGCAGAAATCGGATACGGAACCACCAAAATCTACCACAACACCTTCTATCTGCCCGCGCTCACTCTGCCTACACAAGCCGGCGCATACAACGCCATATCGTATACCACCACCAGCTACAAAGCCGATATACAGAATAATATCTTTATCAGCAACGAAGATGCCAAAAGCGTGCTCGTATCCAAGGCCGTTACCACGGGAACAATGAACAACAATATTTACTATCTGCGTGCCGGAAACACCAATGCCCGGGTAATTGATACATACAGCACCCTTTCGGCGTTTCAGCAGGCTAATAGTTCGCTTGAGGTTAATTCAAAATGGGCAGATGCCAGATTCGTAGATACAACAACCGGCAATCTGTTGCTGGCCGGCACCTCTGTTCAGGATGGCAATCTAAAAGTTCCGGCTCTGGCTGCGGTCACCACCGACATCACCGGTAAAACCCGGAACACAGAGTTTACCTACGCCGGTGCTCACGAGTCGGATTTGCCGTTTATCATCACAAGCCTCGAAAAAACAGCCAAAGAATCGCCGCTTAAAGTAACCGCGTCGGGTATCGAAATCGCCGCCAACGGTGCCGTTGTTGAGGTGCTGACTCCCAATGGTATGACTATCTGCCGTACTGTTGTGTCGGGCTCTTTCAGCCGCTCGCTCTCTGCCGGCATCTACATCGTCCGCATCAACGGAAAAGCATACAAGATTATCAAATAATTACACGATATATAGAACAGATAAGGCCGGCTCATTGCAGAACCGGCCTTTTGTTTTCAGATAAACAGCGGTGACACCAAACACATCATCACCAGAAAGCGTTTGCATATAGTACAACTTATCAAATTCTAAACAACATGATAACCCTCATCATCATTGCACTGACATCGATTGTTTCGGTGCAGGCATTTCAGAAATTCAGTCTGGTAGATAAATACATCTTCTACCCACCAGCCATACGAAGGGGAGAGTGGTGGCGGTTTGCCAGCTATGGCGTGCTGCATGCCGACTGGAATCATCTGCTCTTCAATATGTTCAGCCTTTATCTCTTTGGGAAGGCCATGGAGGAGCTTTTCACAGAGGTATTTGGCCCGGCTATGGGCGGATTTCTCTATGTTCTGCTCTACGTTTCGGGTCTGGTGGTATCCATTGCACCAACCTGGGCAAAGCACCGAAACGATAGTGGATACCGCAGTCTGGGGGCTTCGGGAGCGGTATCGGCCGTGGTATTTGCCTACATTGTCGTCTATCCGATGAGCTATATGGGGCTGTTGTTTATTCCCGTGTTTCTGCCTGCTTTTATTTTTGGGGGAATATATGTGGCGGTCTCTGTTTATTTGGACAAAAAACAGGTCGGCAACATCAATCACTCTGCGCATGTGGCAGGTGGAGTATGGGGTATCTTTTATCTGGTTGCCACATTCGGATTATTGGGTGGCATCAATCTCTTTACCCGCTTTGCCGCCAGCATCAGCCTGGTCTCGTGGAGCAATCTGATAAAACTCGGCTATTGAATTTTGTATTCTTACACTGAGGAAAAATTAGATTTACACTGAGAGAAAAAACTCAGTGAAACTCATATTTTACTCAATATTAACTCAATGCAATTTCTTTATTTTCACACTGAGGGAAGATGAGATTACACTGAGTTACACTGAGAAAAAACTCAGCTAAACTCATATTTTACTCAATATTCACTCAGTGCAATTTCTTTAATTTTTTCACACTGAGAAAAGATGAGATTACACTGAATTGCACTGAGAAAAAACCTCAGTGCAACTCATATTTTACTCAATATTAACTCAGTGCAATTTCTTTATTTTCACACTGAGGGAAGATGAGATTACACTGAGTTTCACTGAGAAAAAAACTCAGTGAAACTCATATTTTACTCAATATTCACTCAGTGTAATATCGAAAAAGAAGTCCCTACAACGCAAATCGCAATCCGACGTAAAACTTCCGTCCATGTATGGGCCCCCAAACCATAGAGGCATCGAAATCGGGACTATCGGGATCTGAGGCTTCTACAATCGGATTTTTCTGAACAAAATTGGTGAGATTCTCGCTTCCGGCATAGAGCGACCATTTTTTGAAGAACTTTGTCACCTGCGCGTTCATTATGGTATACGGAGCAAAATCTCTTTTCCACAAAGGCGTTTGCACATCGGGGTCAGGCATTCTTCCGCCACCATTCAGCTGCGCTGTGTAATCGAACTGCCACTGCTTGCGCGGGGTTTGATACGACAGCCCCAATAAGCTCTTCGACCTGCTGGCAAGGGGTTTATCGCGCAACACACCACCGATGGTCTGTTTTACGATATTTATCCGGTGCGCCAGATTGAGGGTCAGACCAGTGACAATCTCCGAACTCACTTCGACCTGCGCACTGTGCGAAAATGATTTCCCGTTCATTTGATCAAAAATCACCTGATGAGGGCGGCTGTCCATATCGGCAATCGTCTGATGCAGAAAGTTGGTATAATACCACTCTCCGTTGATCATAATCTCCTTTCCGGCCAGATCCAGATCGTAAGTCGCGCTTATTCCGTAGTTCCAGGCCTCTTCCATGCGTGGAGGCGATGCAATAACGATACTCCGGTTACCGGCCAGAAAATAGTTGTATTCCGACAATATCTGAGGCGATCGAAATCCCTTACCCACTGTTCCCCGCAGGGCAAGATGGTCTGAAAGAGCATATTTCACGTGAAAACGCGGTGTAAAAAGCGAACCGTAGAGGCTGTTGTGGTCGTACCTGACACCGCCCATAAACATAAGATTTGCAGTGGGTTTGTACGAGTATTCGGTATAGAAACCGGCCACAGTTTCGTTTCTGACAAAAGCCGGAGCTTGTACCGAGGGCATCCATTCGTAGTAATGGTCGTAATTGAGGTTAATCCCCGAGGTAAAAGTGTGTTTAACATCCAGAGTCGATTGAAAAACCAGATTCGAGAAGACAGAGTTTTGCTCTCCGTCGTACCTCTTTGTGCCGTATTCCGAAAGTTGCTTGTGCGCCGAGCCACTGAGGATTAACGCCAGACTTGTACCGGTATTCGGATCAAAAACATAACTATTTTTGAGGAATGCCTCTCCCCTCTTCGAATTGATATCAATTTTATACGCGCCGTTTATCTGACCACCCTGCCGCTCTTCACTCAGTGCCCGCACAAAAAGCTGCGACACAAAATTCGCCTTTTTATAGTACCAGCGGTTTATCAGGTTGTATTGTCGGGTGGCGGGAAAATCGGCAAAATTATCACCGTTATCGTCCATCAGCATACTTTCGTTGCTGGCATGCATCAGCACAGAGCCCGAGAGATGCGGATTAATCCTGACCGCCGAAGTCAGATTGGCTTCGAAGCGTCCCGCATCACTCGAAAAGAGATTCACGGCGAGCTTCTCGGCAGTGGGCGGTTTTTTGTATTCCACATTTATCTGCCCCGTTATGGCCTCGTATCCGTTCACAACCGAGGCTGTTCCTTTGGATACCTGAATGCTTTCCATCCACGACCCCGGTATATAATCCATGCCATAGGGTGCCGAAATTCCCCGGAAATTGGGGATATTTTCGGTCAGCATCTGCACATAAGAGCCCGGTAACCCCAGCAACTTAATCTGTTTAGCGCCGGTAGCGGCATCGGAATAGGTAACATCCACCGACGGATTGGTGGCAAAGCTTTCCGAAAGGTTACAACAGGCAGCCTTACAAAGCTCGGCGCTGGTAATCTTTTCGGTATTAAGCAATGAAGATTTGAGCTTAAATGTCCCTCTGTCTCTGGCTACGACGGTAACTTCGCCGAGTTGCAGATTGTCGGTTAGCTCAATCTCCATGTGACTGTTGCCAGCCTCTACCGTGTCGGTTTTGTATCCAACGGACCTGACGACCAGTTTCCGGGACGATGGAGTAGCGGGCAAAGAGAAATGCCCTTCGGCGTTTGTTTCAGCAGCGGTTTGGGTATTGAGCCACAATACGGTGACTCCCTGCAAGGCTTCTCCGCTCTTATTGGTCACTCTGCCACATACCTGCGCATGCAGAGCACTACCAATCAGAAGCATGCAGCTTATGATATAGGTTCTCATAATCATTTGGTTTTGAAATAAATAAAACTTTGAAAATCCGGCAACCACACCATGCATGGCCGTTACCGGAAATAAGGATTCGATTTCGGAATAATTCCGAAAAAAATCAGATTATTTCAAATGATGAGAACACTTTTTGCCGCAAGAATCTGCCGGCCATTCCGGGCAGGCAACCTATCAGGCGGAGAAAATTCGGGAACGTGTAAGGCGGGTAGCAGAATGGCAACCCGGTAACCGGCTGGTTGAATGAACTGAAGATTGAGCAGTAGTTGATGAAAAACACCGGTTTTATGAGCAACCAGGGTAGGCGTCTCTGTTGTGAGGCGGAGCAGGTGACACCCCTGAGGATGGTGGTTTTCGTTGCTGCACGACAAGTCCTCGTCGTGAGCGCTCTCTTTGCCGGTTTCGCAGCAATCATCAGAATGTTTTTGCTGTTGATAATGATGAAACGTCCCACACGATTGTCGGGCCACCTCTACAATCCCATGCACAGAACAGCTGTCGCAACAATACTTCACGACATTGAATCCGGTGCCGGCTACCAAAAAGTAGAATGCCAGCACACTTGTGGCGATATGACTGAGAAATTTTTTCATCATTTAGCTACAAAAATAGTACATTAAGCGGCTATTCAGCAACGCTTTTGCTGTTATTTAGCTTTAATTGAGAAAAAACAACTGGTCAACCATTTAGCTCAAGACGGTAACCTGTGCCAAATTGGGTTAATAACCACAATCCAAAAAAACGATCATAAACATAATATTCTCCATTCTCCCATGAAATAATCTCCCTATCCATGAGCTGTTTAACAGATGTCTGCACCGAACTTGCAGAATGCAATGCATGTTTTTTCACAAAGGCTCCCGAGGTCACCGATTTTGCTTTATGCTCCTTTGCAATAGCAATTAGCACCTCTTTTTGTCTTTCAGAAAGCAGATTCAATGTTGACTGAAACAACGGACCAAGATTGGCCAGTTTATTTTTCAATGCCTGAATTATCACCTCTTTATCTGCCTCCGATTGCGATTCGGTGAGCGAGAAAATCTCATTCATCATATTTTGCAAATACCAGGTATGCCCGTCGAAAAGCCTGTATATAGCCTGAATATGGACTGTTGAAATCATTTTATTAGCTTCAGTGAATTTCGAAACTACAAATTCTGTGTATGAGCTCTCTGCAATTGGTGGTAACATTTGCAACTGAACGCTTTGGTAAAAGGGACGAGAGGAACTGAAAAATATTGTCTCCATAATGTGTCGCTGGCTTCCGGCAAATATAAAGATAGTATTTTTGGAATGCTGAATATAGGAGCGCAACAGAGCCTCTGTGTTTTTTTCCGGATAATTGGTTATTTGCTGAAACTCATCAATTGCAACCAAACAAGGCATATCGGCCTGCTCCAGATATTTAAATATCTCTTCCAGCGAGAAGCTTACTTCATTCAACTCACCCAGCCCAATATCAAAAACAGGCTCACCCGTTACGCTATCGAGCTTGAAAGCCGGACGAAGTGATGTGATTACCTGAAAAAATTGATCTACAAATTTTCGCCCTCTCGGTTTTAATGTTTCAAAAATCTGTTTTCCTAACAAAAAAACGAAATCCCTGAGATTGGCAGAAGAGTATATATCAATAAAAAATGTATAATAGTTTTGGTCAATTTCGGGGAAATTAAAACAATGTTCTATTAACCCTGTTTTTCCCATTCTTCGCGGTGATATCAATGCCACATTATTTCCATTACTGATATTCTTCAGCAATTCTGACGATTCTGCCTCTCTGTCGCAAAAATAGTGCGAAGAAATATAACCGCCTGTAATAAAAGGATTTGTAACCTTTCTCATACCTATATATTTTTCAACAAAGATAATTATTATTTTTCAATTATTGAAATATAATAATTGAAATACAATAATCCGGTCCATTTTATGCATTGCACAAGGAGAAAATCATTTAATAAGCAAAAACATTTGCAGTCGGCCTGGTAATGAGTTATTTTTGCAAAGATTATCTCTCAGAATCAAATATCTTTCAACCTTACAGAAATAATGAAAACAACATTTCGCTCTCTCTGCGCCGCACTGGCAACTCTTTTTGTAGTAATATCCGGCTTTACACAACCGGCTCAGGCAGCCGACAACGCCACAACAACCAAAACCTACAAAATTATGGCTCTGGGCGACAACATTACCGAAGGCAGCTCTACATTCAACTCGTATATCTTTCCCCTTTGGGAAAAATTGCTTAAAGCCGGCTATGTAGTGGAGTTTGTAGGCCCAAATGCTACACAAACGCGCATCGGAAATCTGCAAAATGCGGGTGTAGGCACACAAACCGCGGAGTATATCGACGCCAATATCACAACCACATACACCAAATATCCGGCCGACATCGTACTTCTTCATGCCGGGCACAACCACACTGTGGAGGAGAATCCGGTAGCCGGCATCGTAGCTGCTCACAAATCCATTATCGCAAAGATAAGGGCTGTAAATCCGAATGTAAAGATTCTGGTGGCGCAGGTTATCACCAGCGGGAAACTACCCAAATACTCTTACATTCCAGAACTTAACAAGCAACTGGCTACTTTGGTAAGCGAACTAAGCGCCGCCGGACAGGCCGTATCGCTGGTGAATCAGGCAGAAGGTTTCGACTGGAGCAAAGATTGTATTTCGGACATGGTTCACCCTAACGCAGCCGGGGCGGCAAAAATGGCGACAAAATGGCTCGAAGGAATGCAAAAAGTGATGGATACGCCCGAAGAGAGCTACAACCCCGAAGTGGTTATCTACAAGCGACCTACGGGTGCTCCACTCGAACTCCATATTTTCAAACCGGCAAACATCCCGGCAGGCGAGAAACGGCCGGCTATTATTTTCTTCTTTGGAGGAGGCTGGTCGTCGGGCACTCCGCTGCAATTCTACCGCGAAGCCTATTACTATGCATCGAAAGGAATGGTGGCTGTATGTGCCGATTACCGCATTGTTAACACCCACGGCACCACGCCTTTTGAAAGCATCAAAGATGCCAAATCGGCACTTCGCTGGCTGCGGGTTAATGCCTCAAAATACGGAATTGACACCGATAAAATCGTTGCTTCGGGGGGTTCTGCCGGCGGACATCTGGCTGCGGCCTGTGGCACACTGAAGCTTTGGGACGAACCCACAGAAGATCTGACAGTCAGCTCGAAACCAAACCTGATGATTCTCAATTATCCGGTGGTGGACAACGGACCAACAGGCTATGGACCCACCTCATTCCGCGCCGAATATCTGACGGTTTCGCCTCTGCACAACATCGATGCCACTACCCCACCCTGCCTTACAATTCTGGGCACAAAAGATAACCTCGTACCTGTAGCTACAGCACAGCTTTTTCAACAAAAAATGCGGGATCTGAATATCGAATCGGAGTTGATATTGTACGAAAACGCGGTTCATCCTATCTTCTCTTACCAAAAGGGGAAATCGGCAGACTACTACAAAATGCTGGGACAGTCGGAGGCATTTCTGGTAAAACACGGGTACATATCGCAGGCGGGAACCTCTGTTTGTCAATCGAAAAAAGAGTCGGAATATTCGGTATTTCCTAATCCGACAGCCGACGTATTATCTGTTACGGGACTGACTAACGACGAACAAATAGCGTTGTATAACATCAAAGGCGAACAAATGCCGGTCAGACTATCTCAAAATCAGATTAGTCTGTCCGACATGCCGGAGGGGTTGTATATGCTTTTCATTAATCAGCAGCCATTTCGGGTGCTGGTTAGTCGCTGAAGAATCCATTGCTTTAGGCGAACGAATACGAGAATTATGCAGGATGAATTATCCATTATGCATTAATATTCATATCTTTGCACAACAACATCAACCGGTAAAAGAAGATCAAAATGGAGATGCCCAAGTTCAACAAAACGATGGACGAGCTCGAAACGCATTTCGACAAATGGCTATACGTCATCAAAAACCTGAACCGACTGGAAAGAGTGCCGGATAAATTGCGGGAAAAGATATTCGAAAAACTATTCAAAACAGCAGAAATTGCAAAATTCACCCCTGCGCAGCTGCGCTCTTACGAGAGCAGTCTCAAGTATTATCTCGATCTTAAAAATTCGCTTGATACGGCCAAAGATGAAGGGATGGAAGAAGGCATTGAAATAGGAAAGGAAATAGGAAAACATGAAGAGAAAATTGAAATAGCCAGAAATCTGCTCGCACTCAATCTGCCTATAGCGACCATATGTGGGGCAACGGGGCTGACAGAAGAAGAGATCTTGTTAATAAACAATAAATAACTTGCCCCCTACAGTCGAAATAACGACCATAGGGAGCAAACCCTTCTTACACATGCACTTCCTGCCCGAATCCAAATGCCCGCCTGCGTATCATCTTTGAGAAATGAACCCAGGCAAAGCCGGCATTCAGCAATAGACTAAGCGCACCAACCAGATTGAGCACAACCGAATTGTCGCTCAGGATTATCTGATTATCAGGATTATCTATCACTGTCGGGAAAGTAAACACATACATCATCCACACGGCCAGCGTAAAGGCGCGTGCCTGAATCCAGGTTCCTTTCTTTATCCACAAACTGGGGATGGTACACGAGAGCAAAACTGCAATACCAAACACCGCGTGCTGCGGCACACAGAAATAGATGTAGGCAAAGTTCCACACATCGTAGGCAATAATCCAGAATGTGGTCATATCCGGCCAAAGCATATCCTGTTTCTTACTCTTTTCAATAAATATTCCCGACCACCCACTGATGGTGATTATTGACAAAATACCCGCGGTGGCATTCATAAAGTGCCAGGCCCCGCCGTTGGCAAAACCGAGTTCGAAATCACGCATCACAGCTTCGCTGATGTTGATAGCCAGAATAAGCGCGGGAAAGGCTTTCATATACCGGTTTTCGCCCAAAGCTGTGTAGCGCATCAGCGTAAAACCAATCACAGCAGCTATTACCGAATAGAGTTTGGCCCAATGAAACCAGGTATTGATACTCGAGCCGGGAGTTGTCCCGTTCTCTATCCAAACCGTAAAGGTAAGTATAGCAGGTAAAACAAAGAAAAAGAGGATAGTGGCCGTTCTGTTGGCCCTGAAGATTTCGTTGGCTATCAACAATACAGTCAATAGCATAATTACATGAGTGAGTGCCATAGTTTAGATCTCCTTTTGTTTAAATGAATATTATACGACAAAAGTAGCTCTGTGGCAGTAGAGAAAAATTGAACTAATTCAACTTTGTAAAATCCGCTTTTTTATTTTGCAAAACCACTCGTTGCTGACGCCCATAAACCGGGCAACATATTTATCGGGCAATCGTTGTAAATAGGTAGGATGTTCGCGGTAGAGGTATTTCAGGAAATCTTCGGCAGACAGCGAGAGTCGCATGGCATTGAATACATACATATTGAGTAACGCATTGGAAACAATCTGATGATAAAACGCGGCAAACGGATAATAGTTGCGAGCCAGTTCTTCGAGATCGTGTTTCGAAAAGCGAAGCACTTCGCTGTTTTCGAGGGCCCTGATTTCGAAAGGCGACGGCTGCTGACTGTAATAACTTTTGGCCGACGAGAGAAACCGGTTGGTCTGATCGATAGAGAAACCGACCACACTCTCCTCCCCGTTTTCGCCAATAAATGTATGCACAAAACTACCTTTGTTCACAAAATAACCATGGTGGCAAATCTCTCCGGCAATCAGCAAATGCTCCCCTTTTTTGTATTCAAGGAGCTCAGCCCGCTCAGTCAGATCGGTCCACAAATCAGATGTAAGAGCAATCTGTTTTTCCAAATCGGCCCTCAGCTGCTCAAAGCAGGTCACACTATCCACAATACTATCTCTTTATTTTCTGAATACCAGCTTGTAATATCCCTGCGCATTCTCACGTATGGTGATGGGCATCAATAGCCCGGCTACAGAGTTTTTCACCAAATGGGGCGGGAACAGGCGGAATATCAGTTTGGCCAGCCATTTTCTTTTGAAAAAACGGAGTGCTAAATGTTCAAATTTAATCAGATTGGGAAGAATATCCTGAGAAATATCTTCGCAAACCAGAGTCTCAAAGCCAATTTTGGTAGTCATTTCGAGCAGTTTGTCTATTTCCGGAGAATCCTCTACGGCCATGGTAATTTCGACCAGTCTCGCCGCTTTTATCAAACGGGCATCCAACCGGCTAAACCCCGGCTGACGATAACCGTCGAAAAGCAAAAACTGTCCGCCGGGTTTCAACACCCGATAGACTTCTCGAAAAACCCGATCAAAGTCAGAGGCATGGCAAACTGTTTCGACACCAAAAACTACATCGTACGTGTTATCTTCAAACGGCAACTCGTGGAAATCGCCCAACCGAAAAGCGACATTGGGCAGATGATTGCTTTTATTCTTCGCTTCATTCAAAAATTCGGGAGTCAAATCTATCGCGTCGAAGGTAGAATCTGGTTTCTCACCGGCCAGAAATATACTGTTAAAGCCCTTTCCGCAACCCAGCTCAAGAACCCGGCAGGCCGCTCCTTTCGCCTCTATCAGCTCTTTAGCGGCTCTTGCCTGACCGTAATAACCGTCAGCGTCGTAACGACCATCGCCATTCAGAGCCATATGTACTGAGCCCTCTTTGGAGTGAAAAAGTTTGTAAGCGAAATTGCTATCGGTGTAATAATCGCGAATAAACGAACGGGTTATCTGTTGTTCCAATATATCGCTGGCAGGAAATATAGCTTCTATCTTTGCTAAATAATTATCTAATAATTCTTCTGATTCGAACTGACTCATACGTTGGTTGATAATACTTTATATTTGGGGATGCAGAAACAGGAACAATAATAACTCTTCCATCACTGAGATCGATTTGCATTTTACCTTTCTTTAGAAAAGAGACTTTTTTTATTAATGGTATATTATCCCAAAAACCTTCTACTTTTCTCAACTTTCTACTTTACTAATGGTAACCGCTCTTACTTGCTTTCCTTGTTTAAATTTATCCCACTTATCAATTAATAATTGCTAATATTCTAACGTTACTTTTAATATTTCCCTGATTTGTGAATCTGATTACAATGCAAAGATAATCATATTCGTACTATTTTGGTCAAAAATCCGCAAAACAGACTCAATAAACCTTGAATTTTATTCTAATAATCGCCCTTCATTCTTCGACATTTTTTTATTATCTTTGCGAGCTTAAAGAAGATAACAAATTATGGACGAAATTCTGAATAAACCACAGACGGAATACGTTGACGATGACATTAAAACTCTGGACTGGCAAGAGCATATCCGCCGCCGTCCGGGCATGTACATCGGTAAACTGGGGGATGGAACTTACTCTGACGACGGTATTTATGTGTTGCTCAAAGAGGTGCTCGACAACTCGGTGGATGAGTTTATGATGGGAAATGGCAAGACAATTGAGGTCTCTATTTCCGCAGGAATTGTGAAGGTACGCGACTACGGCCGGGGTATTCCATTGGGCAAAGTAGTAGATGTTTCGTCGAAAATGAATACAGGTGCCAAATACGACTCAAAAGCGTTCAAGAAATCCGTTGGACTCAATGGGGTGGGTATCAAAGCGGTAAACGCACTATCTACCCGATTCCTGATTTGCAGCCACCGCGAAGGTGAAAAAAAAGGAGTCCTCTACAGTGGCGGTCGCATTACCGAGGAGTACAAACTGGAATCGACCCCGGAAGGCAATGGTACCTACATCGAGTTTGAACCGGACAGCACCATTTTTAAAGATTTCAAATACAAGGATGAATTTGTAGAGGGATTATTGAAAAACTATACTTTCCTCAACTCGGGCCTGACAATAATGTACAACGGAAAGCGCTTCTACTCGCGCAACGGGCTGGTAGATTTGCTGAACGAGAATATGACCTCGGAACCTCTCTACCCGATTATTCAACTCAAAGGTGAAGATATCGAGGTGGTGATTACACATGCCAATCAGAACGGAGAAGAGTATTATTCGTTTGTAAACGGGCAGCATACAACACAGGGTGGAACACACCTTTCGGCTTTCAAAGAAGCCATTTCGCGCACCATAAAAGAGTACTACAACAAACCCTTCGAATACGGAGATATCCGCAATGGCATCATTGCCGCCGTAAGCATCAAGGTGGAAGAGCCGGTGTTTGAGTCACAAACCAAAACAAAGCTGGGCTCTAAAGATATCAGCCCCGACGGCATGTCGGTAAGCAAATTTATTGGCGATTTCCTGAAAAAAGAGCTGGATAATTTCCTGCACAAACACAGCGAAACTTCGGATGTACTGCTGCGCAAAATAATGGACTCGGAGAAGGAGCGCAAGGCAATGGCCGGCATTACTAAAATTGCCCGCGAACGGGCAAAGAAAGCCAATCTGCACAACAAGAAATTACGCGATTGCCGGGTGCACTATACCGATACCAAAGGAGATAAAATTGACAACACCTGTATATTCATTACCGAAGGTGACTCGGCCAGTGGATCTATTACCAAAAGCCGCGACGTGGAAACCCAGGCGGTTTTCAGTCTGAAAGGAAAGCCGCTCAACACATACGGGCTGACCAAAAAAGTAGTGTACGAAAACGAAGAGTTCAATCTGCTGCAATCGGCTCTGAACATAGAGGATGGCGTGGACGGACTGCGCTACAACAAGGTGATAATAGCCACCGATGCCGACGTGGATGGTATGCACATTCGGTTACTGCTGATTACTTTCTTTCTTCAGTTTTTTCCCGATGTGATTAAAAAAGGACATGTTTATATCCTGCAGACTCCACTATTCCGTGTGAGAAACAAAAAGGATACTTTCTACTGCTACTCCGAAGAAGAGCGACAGGAGGCAATACGCAAAGTGGGTGCAAACCCGGAAATTACCCGATTTAAAGGGTTGGGAGAGATTTCGCCCGATGAATTTAAACATTTCATCGGACCCGAAATGAGACTGGATCAGGTTACTCTCAAAAAAGAGGATTTGGTAAAGGAGCTACTCGAGTTCTACATGGGAAAGAACACTATGGAGCGCCAAAACTTCATTATCGACAACCTGGTAGTTGAAGAGGATGTAGCCTGAGCCTTTCCGGCAGAAAAACAGTAATAAAATGATGTACAAAAAAGCAATCTTCCCCGGCACATTCGACCCCTTCACTATAGGTCATGAGGCGCTTGTACGAAGGGGACTCACGTTTCTGGACGAGATAGTAGTGGCCATCGGCATCAACGACAGCAAAAGGAGCGCATTTACTACCGAAGAACGACTGGAGGCTATTGAAAAACTCTACGCAAATGAACCTCGCGTAAAAGTGGTCTCGTACAACGGACTTACGGTCGATTTGGCTATTGAACAGCAGGCCTCCCTTATACTGAGAGGAATACGCACAACCACCGACCTCGAATATGAAAAACTGATAGCCGATGTCAACCGAAAAGTGGCCGATATCGAGACTGTTCTTCTCATTACCGAACCCGAATTTGCACACATCAGCTCATCGGTGGTGCGCGAACTAATGCGTTTTGGCAAAGATGTGAGCGAATTTTTACCTCAAACCAAATAACAGACTGAGTTATCTATACAATTAACAATCAGAATAAGAAATGAAAAGAAATTTAATCACCATTGCACTTGCACTGACTGTCGCATTCGGAGCCGGCGCACAAACATTCTCAAACGCCACCCGCAAACTATTGATCGCGCAATCGGCCATACAAAACCTATATGTTGATAAACTAAACGAAGACAAACTGGTAGAAGATGCTATCGAGGCGCTTCTGAAGAAACTCGACCCACACTCAAACTACATGAATGTGCAGGAGGTGAAGGAGATGAACGAGCCATTGCAGGGCAACTTCGATGGAATTGGCATTCAGTTTAATATGCACAACGATACGTTGTTTGTGGTGCAAACCATATCGGGTGGACCGTCGGAAAAAGTGGGCATCGTTGCAGGCGACCGCATTATCCGGGTAAATGACACACTCATTGCCGGTGTAAATATGAAAAACACCGACATCATGAAACGGCTGAAAGGGAAAAAAGGGACTGTTGTAAATGTAAAGGTTTTGCGCAATGGCGCCAATCAACTCATTGACTTCCGTATTGTACGCGACAAAATACCCATTTTCAGCCTCGATGCCTCATATATGGTGGACAAAAATATCGGATATATCCGCATCAACCGATTCTCGGCTACTACCTACGATGAGTTTATGAAGGCGCTTACCTCGTTGCAAAAACAGGGCATGAAGAGCCTCATTCTCGACCTCGAAGACAATGGCGGAGGCTACCTCAATGCAGCCATCAGCATGGCCGATGAGTTTCTGAAAAAAGATCAATTGATTGTTTACACCGAAGGAGAACACCAGCCCAAAGATGAAAGCTTTGCTACCGACAAGGGAAGTTTTCAGGAGGGCAAACTGGTAGTGATGATTGATGAGGGGTCTGCCTCAGCCAGCGAAATTGTGACTGGCGCCGTACAGGACTGGGATCGCGCAGTGGTAGTTGGCCGTCGCAGCTTCGGCAAAGGATTGGTACAAAGACCTATCCCATTGCCCGATGGTTCAATGATACGCCTTACAATCGCAAGGTACTATACTCCTGCCGGTCGTTGCATACAGAAATCGTATGAAGATGGAAAAGAAAAATATCAACATGATTTAATAGAGAGATACAACAAGGGAGAAATGATTCATGCCGACAGCATTCACTTCCCCGATTCGCTTAGAACATTTACTAAAATAAACAAGCGTGTAGTGTACGGTGGCGGTGGCATTATGCCCGACTTTTTCGTACCTGTTGACACATCCCGCTACACCAATTACCACAGAGATATAGTGGCCAAAGGGGTGTTGAACTCTTTTTGCATCAATTATATCGACAAAAACAGAGCACAACTCAAAACCAGATTTTCCTCTCTTGAGAAATACGAAAAAGATTTTGAGGTGACAGATCAAATGCTTTCGGACTTGGTTGCTCAGGCAGAGAAAGAAAAAATAAAGCCTCAACCGGAACAATTAGAAAAAGCAAAACCCCTGATTGTAAATCAGATAAAATCAATTATCGGACGCGACATCTTCGATCTCAATTCGTACTTTAAACTAATAAACTCTAACAACAAAACATACCAGAAAGCTATAGAGATTTTGCGCGATGATAAGCTGTACAACAAGCTCCTACGCACGAAATAGAGAATTGCAGCTTTTCGTTGAAAATATTGGTCGGGCGACAATCACGACAATGAGTAATACTCAAATCGCTGGTTTGTCGCCCGACCTCGTTATTAGTTCGCCACGCTGCATCCTGAGTTTTTTGTTTTGAAGAGGTTTTATTATCTTTGCATCTATGAAGATAACCCCCAAACATAAATCCCCTATGTCGGCTATGAAAAATAAGAAGCCGGCAAAGAAGAAGAAAAAGAACAATAACAGGCTGTTTAAATATGGTTTAATCGCCGTTTTAACGCTCATTATCGGATGGTTTCTTGTCCCGAACAGGCTGAAAAGAAGGGTGGCCATTTACGCTTATCGCATAACTTACCCCTATTTACACGAAGAGAAAACTACAAATACAGATTGTCGGGATATTTTGTTTCAATATAACCCGGTTTACGGTATCGATGTTTCTGCTCATCAGGGCTCGATTGAATGGAAAAGTGCAAAAGAGATAAATGGAAAACCTATCTCATTTGTCTACATCAAAGCAACCGAAGGTGCTACGCTCAAAGACAGACGCTACAGTTACAACCTTACCGAAGCCAAAAGAAACGGGATAAAGGTGGGTAGTTACCATTATTTCAAATCAAACAGAACTGCCAATCAGCAATTTGCAAACTTTGCATCGACTGCCGCTATCAGCAAACAGGACCTTGTTCCGGTGGTAGATGTTGAGGAAATCACCAGAGGCACCAGCCCCGAGATATTTCACAGAAACCTCTCTCAGTTTTTGATTTTACTCGAAAACCATTATGGCAAAAAACCAATCATCTATTCGCAGAACAATTTCTACAAAAAACACCTGGCCGAAAAATACAGTGAATATGGGGTCATGCTGGCGCGCTACCACACCATACGCCCCAATGCTTGCAACGATTGGCTAATCTGGCAATACAGCGAAGAGGGGCAGATTCCCGGAATTTCCCGCCCGGTGGATCTAAATATACTGAATTCTATCGATTTTGAACTTTCAGATATTGAATTGTAAACGAGTGAATATCATTCCGCCCGCTTCATGGCCCGCTTCATTGAACTGACAGACCCAAAACCTCCAATTTGCACAAGATCATCATTGTCTGTACCCGGATTGTTGGCGATATATTCATTTATATAGTTTACTCGATACTGATTGATATAGGTATTAAAATTGACGCCATATTGCCGATTGATTAATGAAGATAGATAGGTTCTGTTTGTACCCATCTCCTTACACAATTGTGTCAGAGTTAAATCAGACTGAAGAAAAATCCGGTCTGAATCCATCATCTTCTCCAATTTTTCAACCAACCGGAAATCTACCACCCACGATTCATCAGACTCTATCGGTTTCGGATTGTCACATTCCGACTCTTCAGGAACAAAGTCCGGCTTCTGTTGCCTGAGCGATACCACCCCCATCGCACAAACAAAAGCCGACATAATGAAAAATATAAATAAAATAAAATACTGGCTGTATCCTTTGAGAGGGAAAACAGCATATATCAAAAACCCAAAAACTCCAACACTGGCAAAACTAAGATTGTATTTGTTAACCCAGTCAACAGAGAAGTTTTCAATATTTGAAAATTCATTTCTCAACCTTTCGTTGTAATGCTTCGGGGCACGCACAAAAGCAATCGAATAGAGAACCCCCTGCAGCGCCACCAGACCCAAATCGATGTAGCGGGCTACTTTTAATACATAATATTTCTCTCCGGCAAAATCAACACCCAATCGATTATTCTTCAGAAAATAAGTCAAATCGTCGGAACCAACATAAACAAAAAATATTCCACATGCTACAATCGTCATAATCACACCCGGTAGAAAATGCCACAATTCATGTTTGAGCCTGCGATCTTCAATTATTACAGATTTCAGATAAAGGTACATGGCCGGATAAATCAGAAACTCTAATCCGGCATGTAATCCATGAAGCGGCACATATATTGTGTATTCGTGCTGAACATAAAAATAATTCAAGAGGTAAATAATTGCAGTATTCAGGAGGGTACCTGCCATAATCTTACGCGACAGATTACGTCTCGAATCAAAGAAAAGGGCAAATGACAATGCAAGGGGAAAAAGAAACGAACCTATCAGAAGAAATAATTTTATATGTTCCATTAGAGGTGCACTTGAAAAATTTTTTTATCACAATTATAGTAAATATTCCATTATTTGCAGTTTCAACCAAATATCTTCGATTTAAACGAGAGTTTCTTTAGTTATGAATTAAATCTAAAACACAAATATACAGGCTTAAATTGTATATATCTCTGTTTTTTTTACGATTTGAATATAAAATTGTACGATTTGTCGATAATCAGAAATGCGACATGACTAATTTTGCTGAAAGAAAAGAAACTTGTTGTACAATGTAACAATAATGATTTCGATCCAATTTCTCAATCGCAATGCTAATTTAAATATAGGGATTATTTTCAGAAATAAAGGGTAAAAAAAGTTTTTTAAGGAGGGGCGGCAAAAAAAATTAAAAGCAAGAAGGGTAAGAAAGGGTTGCCGCCCCCATCCTTTTCTTTCGTGTCCACAACTCTTTCCTCAACCACTTATTGGCATAATAGGTAGCAAACGCACAACCGGTGCCCACAATCATTCCACCCAACACATCCGAAGGATAATGCACCCCCTGATTCATGCGGGCAAAACCAACACCGGCAGCCCACGTATAGGCAGGCGCGATGATATACCATTTCGGATAATGCAACGAAAGAGAGGTGGCAAAGTTGAATGCCATAGAGGTGTGCGCAGAAGGAAATGAGGCACTGCTTTCTATATTGCAGGGGATGATTTCGGGATAAGCTTCGTAGGGACGGGGGCGATTGATTAGTTTTTTCAGGCCCAAAGAGACAGCCGTATTGAGCGCCAACCCGGTGCCAATAGTCAATCCCTGTTCAAGGCTCTTTTTATCGTTTTCTATCAATCCATAAAGCAAAATACCTGCTGTAGTGGCTGTTGGTACAACATATACAGAATTAGCAACCGTATTCGAAAAATCTTTGCACTCAATCCGATTAACAGATTTGAGCAAATCGACATCCGCGTTTTGCGCAATCACCTGAATTGTGGCTATTGTGCCCGAAATCAGGAGAACCCACAGCCTCTTTTTTTTCATATCAGAAACTCTGCATATCGCACAGTCGTTTGTAATACCCGTCAAGAGCAATTAATTCGTCGTGTTTACCACGCTCTACAATTTCCCCTTCATTCATCACACAAATCATATCGGCATTTTTTATAGTAGAAAGGCGGTGAGCAATCACGATGGAAGTGCGGTTTTTCATCAGATTTTCGATTGCCTCCTGCACCAGACGTTCCGATTCGGTATCGAGAGCAGATGTAGCCTCATCAAGTATAAGCACAGGCGGATTTTTGAGTATGGCCCGCGCAATGCTCACCCGCTGGCGCTGACCGCCGGAGAGTTTGCCACCACGGTCGCCGATATTGGTATCATAGCCATTCTCTGTAGCCATAATGAAGTCGTGCGCATTCGCAATTTTGGCGGCCTCTATCACCTGCCCGGGTGTGGCATTTTCCACGCCAAAAGCGATATTATTGAAGAACGTATCGTTAAACAAAATCGCCTCCTGATTGACATTACCCATCAGCGAACGTAAATCGTGGACTTTCAAATCCCTGATATCTACCCCATCAACCGTGATTTTGCCCTTTTTCACATCGTAAAAACGGGGTATCAAATCTACCAGAGTAGATTTACCCGAACCCGATTGCCCGACCAGCGCGATACTTTTCCCCTTTTGTATTTCGAGATTAATATCTTTCAACACCCAATGAGTGTGATACTTAAACGACACATTCTGCAGCTCTATCTTATCCGAAAAATCTTTCAAAACAACCGGTTTTGCAGGATCGGTAATGTTGTTCTGTGCCGACAATATTTTATCGACACGCTCCATCGAGGCCAATCCTTTTTGTATGGAATAGGCAGCCTTGGACAAATCCTTGGCCGGATTGATAATGCTGTAGAAAATGACAATATAATAGATAAATGAAGCGGCATCTATACTGCTTTGATTATTGAGAATGAGCGTTCCTCCGTACCAAAGCACAATGGCAATGGTGGTTGTACCCAGAAATTCGCTCATCGGATGCGCCAGCGATTGCCTGCGGTTGATGCGGTTGGTCGTTTTCCGTAGCACATCATTTTGTTTGACAAAACGATCTTTTATTTTACCTTCTGCATTGAATGCCTTAATGACACGCAGTCCGCCCAGTGTCTCTTCTATCTGAGACATTAACACTCCCCACTGTTGCTGACCCTCCAGCGAAGTACGTTTCAGCTTCTTACCTACCTGACCCATCACATAACCACTCACAGGCAAAAGCACCAACACAAAAAGAGTCAACTGCCAGCTCAGCACAAACATGGTTATTAAATAGGTAATAATCATAATCGGATTCTTAAACATCATATCCAATGATGCCATAATCGAGTTTTCAACCTCATTGACATCCCCACTCATACGGGCCAGAATATCCCCTTTGCGTTCATCCGAGAAAAAACCGATGGGAAGAGATACAATTTTGGCAAATACCGCATTGCGAATATCGCGCACGACTCCGGTTCGAAGCGGAATCATATTGTAAAGTGCCAGATATGCAGAACCGGTCTTCAACAGAGTCATAATAATTAACAACAACCCCAGCAGAAGTAAAACAACTCCCCCACCCGAGGTCTCAATTATCTGAGATATGTAGAAATAGAAATTATTTTTTAGCTCATCTCCCATAGAATCAGTACTCCCCAAAGGAATAAAGGCATAAGATTCTTGATTTATTTTGAATAATATCTGAAGAATCGGGATTATCAGTGCAAATGAAAAAAGGCTAAGTATAGTAGAAAGGATATTGAAGAAAACATTCAGAAATAAAAACTTTTTGTACCGGGGCACAAAACGACGCAGGACCTTGATAAAATCTTTCATTGCAGTTTTATTGAATTTGGTGGGCAAAATTAGAAAATAAAATCCATTTATTGGCAGGTTTACCCGAATATGGTTGCCAACAACCCGTTTTATTCCGCTTTACACCCGATATGTATGCCCCTCTTTGGCCAAAACGGTATTGACAAACCCGCTTTGTGCCTCAGCCAGCAATCCGCTCAGATCGGTATACCGGGCCGAGAAATGGCCAATAATCAGCTGCTTAACCTGTGCCTGCTCTGCAATTTTTGCAGCCTGCAAAGCGGTTGTGTGCATGGTCTGTTTGGCACGCGCCTTGTCTGCCTCACTAAATGTAGCTTCGTGATAGAGCAAATCAACCCCTTCGATATACGGGATGATCGATTCGGTATAGGCCGTATCGGAGCAAAACGCATACTTTCGGGCCGGATTAGCCGGTTTGGTCAGTAGTTCGTTGGCAATCACCTTTCCTTCGGGAGTGATGTAATCGGCACCCTCTTTTATGGGCAACAGCATTTTTACGGGTACCTGATAAAAGTCGATGGACTCTTTCACAATATGCCGCAAACCGGGCTTCTCTTCAAACAGGAAACCACACGTAGGCACTCTGTGTTTGAGGGGAATAGAGGAAACACGATACGAACGTTCGTCCAGAATAACCGAATGCGTCTGCGGAGCAATGGGATTAAACACAACCTCAAACGGAAGGCCGGCACAAAAATAGTCGAGCAAGGGGCGAAATACCTTCCCGGCATCGGGGTGGGCATGTATATACAAATCGCCGGTGCGATTGAGCAGCCCCAGGGTAGAGATAAGACCAATCAGGCCAAAACAATGGTCGCCGTGCAGATGCGAAAGAAAGATATGGCTGAGCCGGCTAAACTTAAGTTGCATGTGGCGCATCTGCAATTGAGTGCCTTCGCCACAATCGACCAGAAAAAGATTATCCCTGAAATTAATAATTTGTGAAGTGGGATTTAATCGGGTGGTAGGCAGAGCCGAACCACATCCCAGTATTTTTACCTCGAATTTTTCCATAGAGGAGTATTATTTTTGAACAGAGACTACACTCGTAATCTCACCCGATGCAAATTGAGTAGTTATTACATCTCCTTCAGCAAGATCGCTTGCAGAGGATACAGCCTTGCCGTTCTTCAGGGTTATCGAATATCCTTTACGCAAAATGGCCTCCGGCGACGAAAGCTCCACAGAGCGGGCATACAGATCCAACTTTGCTCTTTCGCCCCGCAAAAGTATATCAACAGCCTGTCGGAGAGCAGGTTTCAGCTCCGCTACTCTTCGCCGTTCACCCTCCATACAAGACCTCACCTCCGCATTAAACCGATATGTGAGCGTATGCACATTCATCTGTTCCCGGCTGATACGGGTACGGGCCAGCTCCGTCAGTTTGTAGGAAAGCGTGGTCAGAAAGCCATTCTGAGTAGTCAGAATCTGACGGGTACGGGCTACGATTTCACTCTCCGCGTCCATAATATCTTCGTAAACCTCATCGAAACAGGAAATGAGAAACGCTGCCGCGGCAGTCGGAGTTTTCATACGGGTATGCGCCACCAGGTCGAGCACCGACTCATCCCGCTCATGTCCGATACCTGTAATGACCGGCAACGGAAAAGTGGCACACCTTTTAGCCAATAAATAAGAGTCGAAACAACTGAGGTCCGACACGGCCCCTCCACCACGGATGATAACCACCGCATCGAAAAGGTCAATATTTTTTTCAATTTTGTTTAATGCTGATAAAATGGTCGGCTCTGCCTGTTCGCCCTGCATCATCGCCGGAAACAGTTTGCAGTAGAAACGATATCCGCCACTGTTGCAGTTGAGCTGGTCGAGAAAATCGCCATATCCTGCCGCTGTTTCGGAAGAGATGATGGCCAATGTACGGGGCAAAACCGGCAATGACAGAGAGCGATTGAGATCGAACACCTCCTCTGCCTTCAATTTGCGGATGATCTCGAGCCTCTGTCGCATCATATCCCCCACCGTAAAGGTCGGATCTATATTGTGAACCGTAAAAGAGGGGCCATAAACTTCGTGAAAATCAACAGAGACCTCAACCAGTACTTTGAGTCCGGACTGAAAGATCTGACCCGTCTCCTGCTCAAAATAAGGCTTCAGTATCCGAAAGGTATTGGCCCAGATGTTTCCACGCATCTTTGCCACAATATTTCCGCTCCGGCTGTCCTTCTCTACAAATTCGACGTAACAATGACCTGCTCCGCCGGTTCTGGCTTCGCTTAGTTCTGCTCTCACCCAATAACGATCGGTGAAGCAATGCTGCAAAGCCATCTTAATCAAATTATTGAGATCGAAGAGCGAATATGCTTCTTTCATACAAAGTATTGTTAGAGAAACAGGATAATCCTGCTGGTTATTTGATTATTTTGGTCGAGTACCGGTAGTTTTTCCCTTCGATAAACACGATATGAACCCCTTTGGTTAAGTGCCTTGTATCAACATAATTTTCTCCGGCCTCCAGTTTTTCGCCCAATTCCATCCTTCCGTCAATGGCATATATCCGTAGCAGATATAATGAATCTGATGGAGGAATATTTCTGACAACAAGTCCGCTTCCTTTTTTGTTTTTGAAAAAAACATCGGGTTTGTAAATACGGGGAGAGGCAGCTCCGTTGCTTATCGAGCGATAAGCAGCCATTAAATCGGGTACTCCATACCCATAATGTTCATCAGGCAAAGTATAAAATGTGGAATATTTCCGTATTAATCCAAGTAAATCACGGGCTTTCAGATCGGGCAAAGCCTGCCACAAACAGGCCACCATTCCCGACATCAAAGGTGCCGAAAACGAGGTTCCGTTAGAAGTATTTAGCTTGCCGGTTCCATCCATCAGATATGTACCCTCTCCCACTGCCACAACATCCGGCTTAACACGATTATCTGCCGTAAAGCCAACCGAACTGAATGTTGAAACCTGTAAAGAGGTACTTATCGACCCAACAGTCAGAGCATCAGCAGCATCACCCGGCGCATTTATTTTTTGCCAGGTTTTATTCCCTTCGTTACCGGCACTAACAATCACAAAGATTCCTTTCTGAGTAGCATAAGACGCAGCCCGTGTAACAAAGATTGTTTTTCCATCCAACTGTTGATGCGTATGATTCATCACCGATTGCTCGAATGTTGAATATCCCAGCGACGTATTAATAATATCAACACCCACACTATCAGCAAATTCAGCGGCTGCCGCCCAATAATCCTCCTCTACAGGATACTCAGACCCCGTATCTTCTGAGCGAAGCAACCAATATGCGGCCCCGGGAGCAGAGCCAATAAAACGAAAAGAATCCACCGCCCCCATCACAGACAAAACCATCTGCCCGTGACGGTCTGCTTTATAGACATTCTGACGGGGATAAACAAAATCCCGCGCCCCTAAAATCTGCAAATGACGATAGGCAGCAATACTGTCTGCCTTATAAAAACCGGCATCAATTACAGCAATCGTTATCCCCTGCCCCCTGAATCCGGCTTCGTGCAACAAGTGCCCGTTGCTGACGGCCAATTGTTGATATCCATATCCATATTCCTGAAAAAGAGCAGGAGAGCTGCTCTGATCTTCGAATGATTCATTGCGCAAAGAAGAGGGGTTTGCACCGGTTGCACCCTGCCATACCCATTCGGCTTTTGCAACAAAGGGTAATGCTCTTATCGAAGATATAGCACTACTATCTGTCATTGCAACAACTGCCGTATTCATCCACTTACTCACCGACACGACCTTTACACCCGGAGAAGCCAGACTATTCAGATAATTCTTTGATACAGGTAAATCCGTCGAATCAACAATCAATCCCTGGCGTTGACGTCTCAACAAAGCTTTTGCAGACAAAAATTCAGAAGGACGCTCCAGCGAATAGCCTGAACCATTTTTATCTTTAAGCCAAACCCTGAATTTAAATTCTGTTTGGGCTGAGACTGATAACACGCACACTATAAAGAGCAGTAAGACTCTTACTTTCATCGTGAATAAGGAGATTTGGTTGCACAAAATTCAATTACAATACAAACATAGTACATTTTTGTGAAACAAAAGCAAATGCAAACAAATATAGTATATTTCTGCTATATTTAAATACTAAGTCTCCACATATCCGAAAACAGCACAAAACATGAACAGAATTGAGTAAAATAATTTAACTTTGCAATTCAAACATGAGACATAACACAAAACAAGAATGATAAGCATCAGAAATATCAAAAAAAGTTTCGGCGAATTAATGGTCCTGAAAGGAATTGATCTGGAAATTAAAAAAGCGGAAGTGGTCTCCATTGTAGGGCCAAGTGGCGCCGGAAAAACAACTCTTTTGCAAATCATGGGGACTCTCGACAAAGCCGACTGCGGCTCTGTAATCATAAACAATTGCGACACATCGGGATTAAAAGAAAAAGAGTTGTCTGCTTTCCGCAACAAACATATAGGTTTCGTATTTCAGTTCCATCAATTGCTGCCAGAGTTTACAGCTATCGAGAATGTGATGATTCCGGCACTTATTGGCAAAGCCAAAAGTTCTGATGCCGAAAAAAGAGCCAAAGAAATACTTGATTTTTTGAATCTGAGCGAAAGATTCAACCACAAACCCGCTCAACTTTCGGGCGGAGAGAAACAACGCGTTGCAGTGGCCAGAGCCTTAATTAATCAACCGGCCGTTATTCTGGCAGACGAACCATCCGGAAGTTTGGATACGGTACACAAAGAGGAGTTGCATCGGCTGTTTTTTGACCTTCGCGACAAACTTCATCAAACATTTATTATCGTAACACATGACACCGAACTAGCCAAAGCAACCGACCGTGTTATTTCGATGAAAGACGGGATGATATCAACCTGAAAGATAGATAAGCCATAACCACACCCGTCACATTTGCCGCAAAATCGAGCCAATCGCCGGTTCTTCCCTGCACCAGATAGTGCTGAGCCAACTCAATGAACCCTCCAAAAAGTACCGGAACAAAAAATGCCCAGAAAAATGTAAGGTATATTCGTGTATACATTTTCATCTTCACCAATTCGAGGAGCGTACCGGCAGTCAACAGAAAATAGAGTGCCGAATGCACTAATTTATCAACACCAATAAACTGAATATCTACCGGACTCTGAAAATTTCTGTTCGTCAGACACAGATAAGCTATTACCAAATATATGGACGGAGAAATCAGATGATAAGCCTTAAATTTATATTTCATCAGATATATAGTTTTTTAATTACAAATAATTATTTAAATTTGCCGGCAAATAACTCAATCATTCATCCTGCACATTTCTGAAAGCTAAATATGTGGAAAGATTTCTTTAGCATGACAAACAGAGAGAGCTCGGCTATTCTAACTCTGCTAATCACGGCATTCGTTATATTTGTTGTTATCAATCTGATTCCGGATGATGATTTCTCAGACATCAGCAGATCTGATATTGAAAAGTTCAAACAAGAAATCAAACGACACGAATCAAGTTTAAGGCGCAAACCAAGACCCGGATACATTAAGCAATTCAGAGACAATCACACAGAAACGCCGGTCATTCTCTCCGAATTCGACCCCAACACCGCCGATTCTGTATCGCTGCGAAAGCTCGGTTTCGAAGCCTTTCATGTACGCATGATACTCCGGTACAGACAGAAGGGTGGTAAGTTTCGCAGGCCGGAGGATATCTCACGAATACCTTATCTCGATAAGGCACTGGCAGAGAGATTAATCCCCTATGTTACCATCAATCCGGCTTTCGCCGCGCGAAACGACACACTGCAATCCCGTCCGAAGCCGGTTTACGAAAAACAGTTCAAATACAGCGAAGGCACACACATAGATGTAGCCACAGCCGACACATCGGAACTGAAAAAAGTACCCGGTATTGGCAGCGGAATGGCAGCGGCCATCGTAAACTACCGCAACCGGCTTGGGGGCTTTTACACAACCGAACAGCTGAAAGAGATCAGATGCATCGACGAAAAGTGCTTTGCCGCTCTCGGCAAATTCCTTGTTGTTAATTCTCCGGTCATTACCCGGATTCCGGTCAACAAAGCCGGTATCGAAAAGCTCAACTCACACCCCTATATCAACTTCTATCAGGCCAGGGCCATCGTCGAACTCCGAAAGAAAAAAGGAAACCTCAGGAGCCTGAAAGAGCTCTCTCTTTTCGAAGAATTCTCAGAGAAAGATTTAAACCGGCTCGCCTGTTATCTCGATTTTTCCTTATAGTGTTACCCGCGTACCGCTCTCTTTAGCCGACAACTCCGAAGCCTGCGTTATCACGACCGCCTTCACACCGGTGCGAAGTGCCTCAAAAGCATTATCCAGCTTGGGTATCATCCCGCCCTGAATCACGCCCTGTGCGACATACTCTTTGTATATATCGGGAGTAATATCGGATATCACACTGTCGTCGTCGTTTTCGTCGCGCAATACCCCTTTTTTCTCAAAACAATAGACCAGCGTAACATCAAAACAGGCCGAAAGTGCTTTAGCTGTCTCTCCGGCAATGGTATCTGCATTGGTATTGAGCATATTACCGGCTCCATCGTGTGTAAGGGGAGCCAATACAGGCACCACCTCTTTTTCTATCAGATCGGCTAAAAGCAAAGCGTTCACCTGCTTTACATCTCCCACAAAGCCATAATCAACCTCCTTCACCGGCCGCTTTTCAGAACGAATAATGTCCATATCGGCACCCGTGAGGCCCAAAGCATTGAGGCCCAGTGCCTGCAACGAGGCTACCAGATTTTTGTTTACCAACCCGGCATAAACCATGGTCACCACCTTCAGGGTTTCGGCATCTGTTATCCGACGGCCATTTACCATCTGGCTTTCGATACCCAGCTGCGCGGCAATTTTGGTTGCCGAACGTCCACCTCCATGCACCAGTATTTTTCTTCCTTCAATTTTGGCAAAATCTGTGAGCAATGCCCGCAAAGTAGACTCTTCCTCTACTATTTTGCCTCCTACTTTTACAATTGTAAGCTTGTTCATCTATCCTGATATGATAATTTGTTGTTTGTTAAAAGGGCTAAACTGCTATATTCTATTTATAATCAAAAACAAAAAGAGAACAGTTGTTACTTAAAACCGGTTCAAAGATAGCTCTTTTTCATCAAACTGCAATCCGCAATAAAACAGAATAAACAGTTATTTGTTACCTTTGTAAACTCAATATTAAAACAAGAGATGTATGAAAAAACTAAATTATTTTCTGTTAACAATCGGCATTACTATGATGACTGCATGCAACCAAAAAGGTGTACCGGCCAAACCGGCTTACGACCTGACAAATCTTGACACAACAACTGCTCCCGGGGCCGACTTCTATCAGTACGCCTGCGGTGGCTGGATGAAAAATAACCCGCTAAAACCCGAATTTTCGAGGTACGGCACATTCGATGCTTTGGGCGAAGAGAACCGGGAACAACTGAAATCGCTGGTTGAAGAGATCAGCAACAAAAGCCACGACGAAGGCACCATTGCCCAAAAGATCGGAACTCTCTACAACCTGGGCATGGACAGCGCGAAACTCAACAGCGACGGAGCCAAACCCATCGCGGCAGATCTGGCCGCAATTGCTGCTATTACCGACAAAAGTCAGCTGCCTGTTTATCTGGCCAAAGCGATGAAATCGGGATTTGGCGCACCGTTTGGCTTCTACATTTATGCCGACGACATGAATAGCTCGCTCAACATTGCCCACCTTACTCAGGGAGGACTTTCGCTGCCCGAACGCGAATATTATCTGGCAACTGACGAATCGAACACAAAAATCAGAGCCGAATTTGTGAAATTCGTGGCTAAAATGTTTCTGTTGGCCGACCCCAAATGCACCAACAGCCAACAAAAGGCGGCTAACATCCTGAAATTCGAAACGCAACTGGCGAAGGCCCACTACACCAAAGAGGCATTGCGCGACCCGATGAAGAATTACCACAAGATAACACTGTCCGACCTGCAAAAAAGCGCGCCGGGATTCGACTGGATAAAATTCTTCTCTACCATCGGGCTCAACGGACTCAAAGAGCTGAACGTGGCTCAAACGGAACCCATTCAGGAGGTTGCCCGGGTACTGAACAGCTACCCGCTGGAGGAGATAAAAACATGGCTTTCGTGGCAGGTAATCAACCACTCTGCCTCTTTCCTGAGCGACGATTTCGAACAGGAGAACTTCAACTTCTACGGAAAAGCTCTTACCGGCACCCCCGAAAACAGAATCAGATGGAAACGCGTACTCGACACCACCGACGGTGTACTGGGCGAAGCTATCGGACAGATGTATGTCGAAAAATATTTCCCGGCAGAATCGAAAGAGAAGATGCTACATCTGGTTGACAATCTGAAAGCAGCTTTGGGCGAACGCATCAATGGACTGGCCTGGATGAGCGACTCCACCAAACAGAAAGCTCAGGAGAAACTGGCAGCATTCAGGGTTAAAATCGGATACCCCGACAAGTGGCGGGACTATTCGAAGCTTACCATTTCGGAAAAAGAGAGTTACTACGCCAACGTATGCCGCGCCAATGCCTTCGAGTTCGACTACATGTTGTCTAAAGCCGGCAAACCGGTAGACAAAGATGAATGGCTGATGACTCCGCAAACCGTCAACGCTTACTACAATCCTACCACCAACGAAATCTGCTTCCCGGCTGCCATTCTGCAACCTCCCTTCTTCAACCCCAATGCCGACGATGCTATCAACTACGGGGCTATCGGAGTGGTTATCGGCCACGAAATGTCGCACGGTTTCGACGATCAGGGTCGCCAGTTCGACAAAGAAGGAAACCTCAAAGAGTGGTGGAACAGTGCCGATACCGAGCAATTCAACAAACGCACAGCCGGACTGGTGGCACACTACGACAATATACTTGTAGCCAAAAATCTGCACGCCAACGGCTCCTTTACCCTGGGCGAAAACATCGCCGATCAGGGTGGCCTGCAAATTTCTTTTGCAGCCTTCCAAAAAGCGATGAAAGAGCAACCGGCCAAAGATAAAATTGATGGATTCACACCCAACCAACGGTTTTTCCTCTCCTACGCAAACGTTTGGGCCGGAAATATCCGCGACAAAGAGATTGTTCGCCTGACACAGATAGACCCGCATTCTCTTGGCAAATGGCGCGTAAACGGTGCTCTGCCACATATCGATGCATGGTACGATGCATTCAAAATCACACCCAAAGACCCGCTCTATCTCTCTCCCGACAAACGGGTGGTAATCTGGTAATAGCGATACTTATACTTACAAAACAACGACCACGAAATACGCACCCGAGAGTCGCGTTTCGTGGTCGTTTCTGTTATTGCACACAGCTGCCAACCGGGGTTAAATATGCCAGCCAGAGGCCGGCTACTCACAGAACGAAGCGAAAGACGCATCGCCCAGCTCAACAAACTATTCTTAGCTGTACACACTACGGGTAGCAGGGGATATATGTTAAAATGACAGGTTGGTTTGTTATATTGGTATATTATTTATTATATTTGCACTGCTTTTAGTCAAAATAAAGAGAATTGTTTTATATTTCAATTATATTATAGGATATTAAGCTCATTGATTCATTGACTAAATATTAATAAATTGATAGCTTAAGAAATTAAAATAAAAGGAGTAACCCGAATATCCTTAAAAGAGTAGGGAGCGGATGCAGAAAAGCTTATGAGTATGCAAATATAAATAACCTTTTATTATGAAAAAAAGTATTGTATTAACTGCGATTGTTTTGTTCGTTTCAGTTTGCTCGGCTTCTGCTCAATTTAGTTTTGGTGGTGGTGTAACTGCCGGTACAAAAATGGGTGTTAGTAATTCAGGTAGTGATAGATTGGTGTAGGTCTTAATGCAAGAGCATACTATCAATTGAAAGAGAAAATTGATTTGACTGCTGGTTTTTCCTATTTCTTTCCAAGCGCACCATCAGGCATGACGATGAATGCATCTCAAATTAATTTAGATGGTCATTATGCAATTACCAAAGCGTTTTATGGTATGGCTGGTTTGAATTATTCATTCGTATCAGCATCGATGGATGTTCTGGGCATAGAAGTTTCTTCGAGTGACAGCAAATTAGGTGTTGATTTAGGAGCTGGCTACAAATTTGGTAAAATCTTCGTAGAAGGTAAATACGATACTGCATTTGAGCAAGTAGCATTGACTCTTGGCTATAAATTCTAAATTTGAAATCTTCTTATAACAAAAGAGGCTGTCTCAAAAGGACAGCTTCTTTTTTTTGAGATTATGTTGCGTTTTTGAATTATAGATCCCCCCGTCCATCCGGATATCCCCACAAATGTTGCGGAACCGCCGGGGCGGAAACAGCGTTCGCCATTAGGCAATTGTAAATTAGCTACGCTGATCTTCGATTCCTATAATAAAGAAAAGGCGGGAGCACAGATCCCGCCAACGGAACAACACCTTTCTGCGGTATTATATCCGATGTGACGGGCGAATACATATTTCTATTTCAAAATAGCATTAAGCATTTTCAGATATGTTGATTCACTAAAACCATTAGTTTTAGTGTCGTCTACCATCTGATTGCATATCTTAACCAGTTCCCCAAATTTTCCAGAAGGCGTTGCGATAGAGAAAGTCCAGACTTCATCTTTAACTACACACCTGAAGGTTGCATCAAAACCACCCTTCACAACAACCGGCTCCCCAACTCCAACAAATTTATCGATGAGAGTTGTGAAGACATCGTGAACCCTCTTTGCCAGATCGTGGCTAATCAACAGAGTATCTGAATGCACTAAATACTTTGACAAAGCCGCCCTCTGAGATAGATCAAACTGCCTTCTGTTAAAATCTCCCGACTCTCTCAATTCTTTCATTTTTTTCTCATTATCTTCGGGCGTAAATACATTTTTGAAATTTACACTTTTGATAGGATATTCTTTCCGTAAAGTATCCTGAACTTCTTTCCAGTTTACAATCCGCTTAATCGCAAGGCGAAAACAATTATCGGTATTACTTTTATCGATGCTGAAACCATAAGCTCCACCAAAGCTAGGGTTTATAAAATATTCAACCGTTGAATTGTGCTCCGAAAACAGCAATAACTCAACTTCCTTTTTACTATCTAAATTATGCAAACCAGAACCAGATAAATTGTATTCTATTTGTTTTTTGAAACGTGTGGCGCATGAATTCTGCGCGCCGCTTACCTGAGAGAAGGAGGGTGTCAACACCACTAAATTGAGCAGGAATAATAGCCCTGTTATTTTATTCTTGCAAACTCTAATTTTTTTCATACCTATTATTTTTTTCATCACCCATAGTTAATAATTAGCATAAACACACCCCGTCCACCGTAGCCTGACAAACCATCGGTGCGGTCGTTTGGCGAAGGCTTTGCCCAATGTCGTCAACTTAAGAAAAAGCCATTGAAAATTCCACAATAATCAGTATATTGAGTTACCACACAAAATACAACTGATTATATGAGGAACTCAATGGCCCGGTCAAAATTACGAATAATAACTGATTTACAAATATTCATGAATCATATTTGTAAAGACAATTCCCCGTTTACCGTATCCCGACAAACCCTTGCCCCGGTTGTGATCGCATTCACGGGGTGACTCCAAGTCACCCCGTGAATACATTGTCCCTGCCCATTTCGTGCCATTTAAGTTTGATTTTACAGCTCGAATATATTAAAACAGGTAAATACAACAGCAGAAAAGGCATGAATATATAACTAAGTTTAACCTTTAAAGACCCGTTTCGCGACTGTCAGTTGCGCTGATTTTTCCTCAAAAACCGTCGATTGAGACAAGAGGAAACACCAATTAACCATCATTTACTTACTCTTACACTATAAATCCCGTTTTGAGGATTTTCCGAAAACTTCAGGTCTTTTTTCCGAAAACTTCAAGTCTTTTTTTGAAAAAGTCAAGTCTTTTTGGCCAATAAGTCTGACTTTTTTTCGAAAAAGTCAGACTTATTTTCGCCTTTTTCGGGCAAAAAAAAAGCACCTTCGGGATTTTATCTCCCGGGGCGCTTACTGTAGAATATCGTAAACCGAATTGACCCTTGTGGCTCACAAATTTTGTTAACCGGTCGTTACATCGAACTCTTTCGATGTATATGTCTGGGGGGGGGGGGGATGACGTAGGTTTGTCAGGGCGGAGAGCCAGTCTGAAAAATGTTTTTTGTAACAGTGAAATTCATTATGTGAAGCTATTATTTTATTCTTAATTTCTGTTTGATGCTGTAATATTAAACCATAAAAAGCGATATCTCATTCAATCCGACTGCAAATATACGCAAAAGGACAAGTTTAAACAATAACCAGAAGAAAGAAAGAAAGAAAGAAAGAAACATTCTTATTTAACACACACCTGAAGCGCCGCACCTGTTAAATACACAACAATTACACCCTCAAATTACCCTCACAAAGAGCCTATATTTAAAATAATTCAAATAAAACACAATTAATTTGACTAAATTCAAAAATAAATCAATATATTTGCCTTTCTGAAAAACCTAAATGTTGGTCAGACATTAAACAACGCAAACAAAAGAGACAATTCCATCTTGTATAATAGCCCTGAAACGCCATGCAAAACAACAAACCGGAAGAACAAACAATGCAGAAACAGGAAGACCTGATAAAGAGAATTGAATCTCTGCAGGCTGCACTTGATGAGTCTAACGAGAGACTCCATCGGGCCACAAGCGAATTGCAGCAAACACAGATAATTCAAAAAGCCATTATCGATAGTACCTCCGACTACATTTGGGCTGTAGATTCTACAACCTTCGGGCTCCTTTCGTTCAACGAAACCCTCCGAAAACATGCTCTTAGCACTGGCCGGGTTTTATCTGTGGGAGACTCGCCCACACACTTATTTGGGCAAAACGGGAATGCGGGGATGTGGGAAAATCTATATAAAAAAGCACTGAAAGAGGGCTCTTACACAAGAGAATACAATACTTTAGCCGGAAACCAGACCCTTGAACTAACGTTTAATCTTCTAGAGAAAGAGGGTACAATCTTTGGCATTGCTATCTTTGGAAAAAATATCACACAAAGGAAAACAGCAGAAAAAGAGCTCGAAGAGAGTCTGGCAAGAAGGGAACAAGACGATAAGAAATTCCGCTTTGTATTCGAAAACCTTCAGGATGTTTACTACGAAACCACAGTGATGGGCATGATACTGGAGGTAAGCCCATCCATCAATCACCTGACAAAAGGACATTATAAAAGAAATGAACTTTTGGGCAAAAATATCGACGATTTCTACAGCAATAAAGCAGACCGCAGCGCCCTGATTCAGAAACTACTTACAGACGGCGCCATCGAAGATTACGAAATATCGATGAAGCTCAGAGACAACAGTATTGTTATCTGTGCGGTTACAGCACAGCTTCTTCTGAGAGAAGATGGAATGCCCGACAAAATCATCGGAGGCATGCGGGACATTACAGCCAGAAAAAATCTGGAAAAGGAGACACAAAATTCGCTGGACAAGTTTTCAACCATATTTAATCTGAGCCCTTTCGGTTCAGCTATAATAAATCTGGAGACCCGTTGCATTGTGGATTGCAACCATAAATTATCGACAGAATACGGATATTCGAAAGAAGAGCTAACCGGAGCCTATCTGAATGCGCTCAGCATCTATGCGAATCCGGCAGACAGGCATGAAATACTACATCTTCTCGAATCGACGGGATATGCAAAGAACTACCCGTGTGAGCTCAGAAAAAAAGATGGTTCTGTAGTACACTGCCTTATTTCGGCCGAAAAAATACAACTCGACAATTGCAGTTGCGCTCTGGTAACAATACAGGATATCACCGAACTTCACGAGACACATATACTACACAAAGAATCGCAAGCACTGCTCAAAGCCGTTACCGACAGCACATCCGACCAGATTTGGGCGCTCGATTACGACAGTCTCTCGCTTATCTACCGCAATGCAGCGGTGGATGAGTATTGCAAAAAGAATTGGGGAACAATCGTCAAAGAAGGCGCAAAGTTCGAAGACATTCATCCGCAGGCGAGCCCGACAAATGCAGATTTAAAGATATTATACAAAGAAGCCAAAGAAAAAGGCGGGTTGTCATTCGATTATACAGTTCCGGAAAACGGAGATGAATTTGAAATCAAACTCAATATACTGTATCGAAACGGAGAACCATTTGGAATATCCACCTTTGCAAAAAATGTAACCACTGCCAACCAGACAAAACGCAGAATGGTGGCCAGTGAACAACAATTCCGCGAGGTATTAGAGAATTCGCAGGATGCTCTCTACAAAAGAAACCTGAAAACCGGAGGATACGACTACCTTAGTCCCGTATTTTCGGACGTTGTGGGCTTTACTCAGAAAGATTTCGAACAACTGACACTTGACGAAGTGATAGCTCTGATTCATCCGGATGATATTCCGTCATTATCAACAAAGGTCACGGAAGCTCTCTCCAACTCCGAATCAGTCGGGTACGAAGCCATTTATCGCTTCAAAAACAAGAATTCAAATGAATACATCCGGCTGCTCGACCGGTTCAAAGTAATCCGGGATACATCGGGCAACCCGGAATCAATCATCGGATGCGTCAGAGATTTGAAGTAATCAAACCTGCTCCCGGATAAAAGCCTCTATGTTGGCACAGATTTTTTGCACCAGGCGTTGCCTTGCTTCTACCGATGCCCAGGCAATGTGGGGAGTGAGGCATAGCTTTGACGAAATATCGGGGGCCAGTAAAGGATGATCCTCTGCGATTGGCTCCGCATCGTAAACATCCAGCGCTGCACCCGACAGGTATCCCAACCGAAGCGCGACAGAGATGTCCGATTCATCTACAATGCCACCCCGGCCTACATTTATCAACAGGGAAGAGGGCTTCATCAGTTGCATCTCCCTAAACGTAATCAACTGACGGGTACGATCACTCAGCGGGGCATGTATGGATACAATATCAGAACCGGAGAGCAGCTCTTCGAGCCCCACCCGTTGGCAAATATCGCTGTCGTTTATTCCCGAAGTGGAAAAATAAACCACCCTGGCCCCAAATGCCGAGGCAATACCAGCAACACGCTTTCCAATATTTCCCAACCCTATAATCCCCCACTGCTTTCCGCTTAATTCAGAAAATGGCATTCCGTGATGGGTAAAAATACCACTCTTGCTATACAGACCTGATTTTACATAATCATCATAATAACTCAACTTTTGCAAAAGCGAAAAAAGCATTGCAAATGTAGTCTGAGCGACACTTTCGGTGGAGTAATTTACTACATTCGCCACTTTTATACCCATTTTTGAAGCAAAAGCCAAATCCACATTATTCATACCTGTAGCAGCTATACAAATCAACTTCAGATCAGGAAGCACAGAGAGTTCCGACTCCATCAGTTTCACTTTATTCGTGATCAACACTTCTGCATTTTTTGACCGCGCAATCACCTCAGAGGCTGAAGTTGTATCATAAACTACAACATCTCCCAGGGCAAAGAGGCAAGACAAATCCACATCCCCAACCGTTTCCGCATCTAAAAATACTATCTTCATAATCAATCGTCAATTTATAGTTGTTTCTATTTGTTTTGCAAAATGATTTTAAATCCATATTTTTGCAAATAAAACCAATAATCTTTACAAATTGAAGAATTCGGCTATATATCTGACAATTTTATTCACATTCCTGCTTTTTTCCCGGCCAATCAGGGCTGAAAAAACAGCACCGATGGCCCACAAAGGCATCATAGACTTACAGGGATGGGACTTTGCCAAAGATGGACCTCTATCCCTCAATGGCGAATGGTCTTTTTACTGGAATCAGCATATAAACCCGAATTCACCCGACAAAAAGAAAAACGAAAGATTTCTGAATCAACCTCAACCCTGGACAAATTCGAAAGACTCAAACGGAATATCCTATCCTGCACAAGGATATGCCACACTCCGACTAAGAATTTGCCATCGAAAGAAAGAAGATTCTCTCGCCTTATCTGTGCGGGGAATCATCCTGGCATATTCTGTTTGGTGCGATGGGGTAAAAATTTGCCAACACGGAAACCCCACAACATCTCCTGCCAACTACAAAGGCCGCATGGACAGACGAATAATACCACTTCCTTACAAGTCAGACACAACAGAAGTAATCTTTCATGTCAGCAACTATTTCAACTCGCATATCGGAGGGTTCTACGACAAAATTGAGTTGGATTTAGCAGAAAGAGCAGAATTGAACAACAACCTATACAACAGCATCTTAATGGTTTGTTTTGGCGCACTCCTGTTTATGTCGGTGTTCCATTTCATACTTTATTTCTTCATTCAAAAAGAAAAAACAAATCTCCACTTTTCGGTAATTACACTCCTGGTCTCATTGATGGCCCTTTTCAATACCGACCTCATGATGCACTATTTATGCACAAAATTTTCACCCGAAATCTTTCTAAAATCAAACTACATACTTTTTCTCACAGTCATTCCATTCTTTGCTTATCATCAAATCCTGTTTCCTTCGGAAATCAAAAAGAATCATCTAACTATCGTCAAATGGATATTTAGTATTTTGGTTTTAATTCTTCTCATAACGCCAACAGGCACAATTGCTCAATATACCCTCTATACGGCACTGGTGGTTACAGGTATTTCCATTCTGTTTGTCACGGTAGGAGTGGTCGTATCCAATTATCGTAAAAGGCTCTACAGCAAACCAATACTTGCAGCACTGTTGCCGCTGTCATTCATCGTGTGCAACGACGTACTTTTTTTCACAAACATCATTCACACGGGTTTTTTCAGCCCCGTTGGGTTTTTGCTGTATATGATTATTCAATCCATAATCATCACAAATAAATTAGGGCATAGCTACAAAAAAGAGATGCGATTAAAAATCAAACTTGAAAAGCTTAACCAAACTCTGGAGACAAAAGTCACCGAACGCACAAAGGAACTCGAAGAAGCCATGAAAACCCATGCAGAAGCAGAAGAATCCCGCAGAGGACTCATTCACATGGTGGCTCACGATATCAAGAACAGCTTACAGGCTGTACTCTTTTTATCCGTAAAAAAAGAGGTATTATATGCCGGCGAAAAAATGATGCAACTTGTCCAGAATATGCTTGACATAGAACGATTCGAGCAAGCCAAGATGCCGGTAAACCCCGGCCCGTTAACCATCAAATCGCTCATTTCATCAAGCACATCTCAAACCAGGTATCTGATAGACACAAAACAGATAAATATATCTGCCCGTTACCCCAAAGATTTATCAATAGAGGTGGACCATAATCTTTTAGAACGGGTATTTATCAATTTGCTGAACAATGCTATTCATCATTCAAAACAAAATGGAAAGATCTCGATAGACATTGAATACTCGGAAAAGAGATCCCATATTCTTATTTCGGATGAAGGATCAGGCATTCCGGAAGAATACCTTGAAAAAGTCTTTGACAAATATCATTCCGTCGGAAAATCCAAATACAAATACTCAACCGGACTTGGTCTGGCCTTTTGCAAACAAGCCATTGAGGCGCACAACGGATCTATAAAAGCATTCAACAACAAAAACAACGGAGCGACATTTGAAATAATTCTGCCGCATAAAGAAGATTTCACATTTACTGAGTATGAAACAAACACAATCTCCTGTGAAAAAGAGATTCTTTTCAGCCAGGAAGAGGCTAATTTATTGTCTTTTTACATACTTGAACTCCGGCAGGCAGATTTCTATGAATCATCCGATCTTATAAAAATTATTGATTCCATTCCGGAAAATAGCAGCACCCAAATATCAGACTGGAAAAACAGAATACGAAAAACCGTTTTTACGGGCAATAAAGAAGTTTTTGACAATATGATTGAAGGAATATAGCTCTATTTTGCAATAATTAAATCTAAATCGACACTACGGAATAAAAATAAACAATATCTTTATCGCACCATAAATTTAATAAAATAAACATCCACACATCAAACATTATACAAAGAAATTCTATGAGAGAGAAAACAATACTAATTGTAGACGATGAACCTGTCTTTATTGAAAAAATACACGATGTATTGTCACAAAAGAACTATCGGCTTCTGTTTGCCGGGAATAGCCAGATTGCAATTAAACTTGCCATAGACAAGCACCCCGACCTGATTATCATGGATTGGGAGCTACCCGAGATGAGTGGAATTGACATTATCCGCATCCTGAAGGACTATAGTGAGACACAATTCACCCCAATCATTATGTGCACCGGAAAGATGACCACCTCTCATGATCTCCAGCAAGCCCTGGAGAGTGGTGCCGTAGATTATATTCAAAAACCCATCGACGAAATAGAGTTGCTTGCAAGGGTCAACTCCTCCCTGCTTCTATCGCAACTGTATGCCGAAAATAAGGAAAAACAAGCCAGAATTTTAGAACAAGAGAAAAGGATACTGGAACAACAAAACGAAAGGCTTAGCAGCGAACTTGCCCAAAACAAAAAAGAACTGGAGATGATGTTATCCAGAATGCTTCACAATTCCGAATCTCAAAACAAATTATTCGATAGCATTGTCGAACTGATTGCAAATGAAGACAAAGTCCTCAGAAACCAGATTACAAGACTGATGGCAGAATATCGTCCGGAGATGAAAAATAATTTCTGGGAAGAGTTTTATGTACGATTTCAGAATAATGATAAAGAATTCGAAAAACGACTTCGGGAAAGATGCCCATCGCTTACCCAGAACGATGTAAAGATATGCATCTTCCTGAGAAACAATATGAGCTCAAAGGAGATTTCGCTTCTCACTTTCTCTAATTATGAAAACATTCGAAAAGCAAGAATCAGATTACGAAAGAAATTTAATCTGACTCACGAAGAAGACCTGTACAGCTACATAAGCTCAATATAACCATCAACATATCAGGCTTATCTAAGCAAAAACACATATTAACATTAATTAGCGAAGCCATTTTTTAACCCCTGACAGGAAACTAGCAAAGTTAGATTCTCTTTAATTATGGGCTGTAGAGTGTGGCAACAGTCATCACTTTGCATTCAAACACATCTCTCTGCCACACAAAAACGACAAAACTCTGTAAAAAAGATTTTGTTATATCGATAAATAATGTTTATTTTGTATCTAAAATCGCTAGTAGAAGAAGGTTGAAGTTCTCCACTAAAGAGATTGACGACAGGGTTGTCCTTCTCTTTGGTGAATTTGTGTCGAATATTATCTAAGTTTTTTAAGGGGTATCAAAATAGTTTTATCATTAATTCATTGAAATATGAAAAAGATTTTCGCAGCGATAGTAGCCATACTTTCGTTTAATCTGGCCAGCGCACAAAACCAGATAACAGTCTCCGGCGCTATAGGAGGTAATGGGAATTACAGCACCATCAAGGATGCATTTAACGCCATAAATGCAACTGTACAATCAAGCGCAAATATTGTAGTAACAATCAACGAAAGCGTCACTGAAACCACTTCTGACACACTGAAAGCGGGCGCATGGACATCACTAACCATCAAGCCGGCAGTGGGCACCACTCCTACCGTAAGCGGAGATATTGCGGGTCCTTTGGTTTGTTTATTCGGCGCGCAAAATGTAACAATTGATGGATCAAATTCCGGCACAACGTCGAGAGATTTGACTATTGAAAATAGCAAAGTGGCAACAAATACCGGAGTATCTGCCATACTTTTAGGAAACGGTGCAAGCTACAATACTCTCAAAAATTGTGTAATAAAGGGAAGCTCTACAAGCGCAACAGCAAATGCAGTTATAATGCTATACTCAACTGCATCATTTAGCGCTCCTAATAATTCCAATACAATTTCAAACAATCAAATAACCAAAAGTGGTAGTAATTCACCTAGAAATGCAGTATTAAACACGGGTGCATATACCACCCAGTCTCATCCAAACTCTTCGAATGTTTTCACAAACAACAGCATCTCCGATTTTAGTGAATCTGCGTTCCGAAGTTTGGGAAACTCAAATGGAAACACCTACTCAAAGAATCAAATCACCATACCTTCTGCAACTACTTCATTGCGGGGATTTTGGTTTAATGAAAGCTCTTCAGGGCATTTTATCTCAAACGAAAATATAACAGGAAACTCTATTTCTCTCACATCATCCGGATCCAATATTTACGGTATCTATTTACAGCGATATTCTTCTACTATCTTTGTAACAAATAATTTTATTGTACTAAACGGGACGTCGTCCACAGTATACGGAATTTATGATTCGTATGCATCCGACACAGATTTGCCAATCGCAAAAATATATTATAACTCCGTTCTAATGAATGGTTCAGGTACCTTGTCTGCTGCATATAGAAAAAACAAAGACACCTATACTGAACTACGAAATAATAATTTCATAAACAAAAGAACTGGCAGTACCAACTATGTCATGTTTTTAAATGGAAGCATAACTAATTTTAGTTCCAATTACAATAATCTATTCAAATCGGAGACAAACAATTTTGCTTTTTACGTTATTGCAATTAATGATTTCACAACATACAAAAACGCATACGAGCCTAATTCAATAAACGTGGATGCTCCATTTGCATCCTCTTCTGATTTACACATTCCAGATGGTAGTGTTACAGCTATTAATGGAGCAGGAACACCCGTTTCTGTGACAACAGACATTGATGATCAGGCCAGAAATGCCTCCATCCCGGATATAGGAGCAGATGAATTTACATCACTGATACCTCAAATCATTACATTTGGATCATTGCCTTCAAAGAGTTATGGAGACGCCCCTTTCACTGTTAGCGCTACAGGTGGAGCATCAGGAAATCCTGTCGTATTCACAAGTTCTGACCCAACTATTGCTACATGCACAGGCACAAATGGGTCAACGATCACAATCTTAAAGGCAGGAAGTTGCACTATTTTTGCAAATCAGGCAGGCAACACAGACTACTCAGCTGCAGCTGAAGTTGGTCAAACTTTGACCATAAGCAAGATCAATCAAACAATTACATTTAATGCATTGACACAGAAGGCTGTTGGCGACCCAAGTTTCCAATTGAATGCAACTGCCTCATCAGGATTGACAGTTTCATATGCGAGTAGCAATACATCCGTAGCATCAGTTTCAGGAAATATCGTAACAATTAATGGAGCTGGCAGTACCACCATCACTGCATCTCAAAGCGGTAATGAAAATTACAATGCAGCGACACCCGTAGATCAGGTTTTGGTGGTAACATCCTCTGCTCAAACCTGGACGGGCGCTGTATCTACCAGTTGGTCAACTCCTGGTAACTGGGACAGCAACCTAATTCCAAATTCTTCAACAAATGTTATTATCCCAAATACAACGAATAAACCTGTCATTGCAGATTCACCTTTGACACCAGCAACCTGCAATAATTTAACTATTAATTCGGGAGCAACGTTGGCGATTAATGCGGGGGCTGCTCTAACTATTTCGGGGAATACGACCAACAATGGAACTCTGCATCTTAAAGCGGATGCTTATAATAATAGTTCTTTAATATCCAATACCAACATTACGGCAAAAGTTGAAGTATCCGTACCTCGGTCTGACGACCCTAATTCTCCAAAAAAAATATTAATTTCAACCCCAGTTCTAGGTCAAAGTTTTGAATCTTTTGTTAGTGTAGAATCCGGCAACGATATTTCTTATGATTCCGGACCAACAGTATATGGGCTAAAAGATTACAACGAAACCTTAAACAAATGGAATTCATACTTTGACTACAGCAACATTGGAACGTATGGGTCGTTCTCTACAGGGAAAGGTTATACAGTGATAAGAATCGCATCACCATCAATTTTTCAAACAAACGATAATGCATACGTAACATTTAATGGCTCAATTCAAAACGGAACAATTGATGTACCGGTTACAAGAAATGGTGGTGGCTGGAATTGTGTTGGAAACCCATACACATCGCAAATTGCACTGAATGTCAATGCTGATGCCACAAATAACTTTTTCTCAGTTAACTCATCAAACCTAGACCCAAGTTACACTATCTACTTTTGGGATGCAAACGCTGACCCTTATTCTTTTAACGCAATAAGCAACTCAGATGATGCAACTTACGCACCCGTAGGTGCTGGTTTTTTTGTCAGGGCTAAAAGCGGAGCTACACAGGTTCAATTTACGGATGCAATGAGATCTCACAAGCCTGATGCAACATTTAGAGCGGCAAGTACAGACTGGTCCGGATTTAAATTAGTAACAACCACTCCAGCAGGCAAAGTCAGCACCTCCCTCAAATTCAATCCCAACATGACAAAAGGGCTGGATGTAACTTACGATGCAGGCTTCCTCAGATATAGCAACGATTTAGCTATTTACACAAAACTGGTTAAAGACAATGGTGTAAACTTTGCGGTTCAGTGTTTACCTGATAATATTTCATACACAGAGGCAATGATTGTACCAGTAGGATTTGACCTGACAGCGGGTGGAAATGTGACATTCTCCACAGCATCGTTCAATCTGCCATCAACGTTGATTGCATTGCTGGAAGACAGAAGCACCGGTAACTTCACCAATCTCAACAACGAAACGGTAACATATAGTACCACTGTACCTGCAAACACAAGCGGTATAGGTCGTTTTTATCTGCACTTATTGAATAAGACTTACACGGATATTAATGCCTACTCCTCAAATTCGGTATCTTTGTACGCTTCAGGAAAATCGATTTTTGTATCCGGACAAGTCAGTGCAAAAGCCACTTTGTCTGTATCTGATATTCGTGGAGTGTTGGTGGGCAACTACGGGCTGAATGGCTCGAACAGTGTTTCATTGAAGGGACTTTCGAAAGGAGTCTATATCGTCACCCTGAAAGATGGCGGTGTAACCAAAACACAGAAAGTGGTATTGCAATAATAGCAATAACAATATATAAAAAGAGGCTGAATCAGGATAAAGTGATTCAGCCTCTTTTTTTGTTTAATCGGAAGATTGAGATTGTTATTTGATGGCTGAAAGCCAACTCAGCATTTCCCGATATACAGCATTACGCACATTGGGTTTCGAGAGGATAAGATCGTGCATTCCTCCGGGGACAATGCAGACAGTAGTATGAGGGCCAATATTCCGGGAGTAACGTTGAATGTCTTTCACATCGAGCACACCATCGGCAGTCTGATAACCGGGATTCCACGGGTCGCCGGTAATTGATTTATCGGATGACATGGACAGAACCGGACAGGAGATATGAAGTCCGCTTTGTACTTTTTTGTGCCCGGCATGGATAGCCGCAATCCAGCACAAACGCTTTGGGCCAGATGCCAATTTTTTCTTTTTCAAATCAAAAATCCATTCACCGTGGTAATTGCGGTGGAGGCTCTCGCCATAGGCCCTCGAATTTCCACCGGATAATTCAACGTTCTTTGCCAGAGAACTAAAAAAAGAGGCAACGGGAATTGCTACATTTTCGTTCCAACCAGTTTCGTTGAAGTCGAAAAACGGGCTGTTAAGTATCAGTCCCGATATGGGAAGGTTTTTCCCTTTCGAATCGGCATACAGAGAAGTTATGAGTCCGCCGGTAGAGTGACCGACCAGAAACACCTGCCGGTTGCCCTCCCTCTTTATCAGCGAAATGACAGTATCAATATCGGCAAAATATTCGTTCATATCGCGGGCGTTGGTAGCAAACTGACCTTTAAGCAGCGAACGTCCGTATTTGCGCAAATCCACAGCATAGAAGTTGTACCCCGCAGCCGTAAATCGATTGGCCATTTCTGCCTGAAAGAAATAATCGTTGTACCCATGCACATAAAGGATTGCCCGTTCTGTTGGTTTGGAATTCTGTTTTTTAATCAGGGTACAAACCACCTTTCCCTCGTAGTCGTCGGGCATCTTTATCGTTCTTTTCTGAAAAGAAACGCCCAGCTCATCGGGCACGTACTGCGCAAACCCAACTGCCACAAAAGAGGTAAGGCCAATAACAAACGCTTTTATTCTCATTACTAATCAGAATTGGTTATTGTTTATCTTTATCCCGAATCTCCACCCGACGAATTTTACCACTGATAGTTTTAGGCAATTCATCCACAAACTCAATGATGCGAGGATATTTGTAGGGAGCGGTGACCGACTTTACATGCTCCTGAATTTCGGAAGCCAAAACCTCTCCTGCACGAGACTTAAACTCTTTTGCCAGCACAATAGTTGCTTTGACAATCTGACCACGTATTTCATCAGGAACACCTGTAATAGCGCATTCAACCACGGCGGGATGCGTCATCAGCGCACTTTCGACCTCGAAAGGTCCGATTCTGTATCCGGAGCTTTTGATCACATCATCTGCCCTGCCCACAAACCAGAAATAACCATCCTCATCTCGCCAGGCCACATCTCCGGTATAGTAGATTCCATCGTGCATAGCTTCGCGGGTTCGCTCCGCGTCGCGGTAATACTCTTTGAACAGTCCCAATACCTTCTCGCCTTCGGGTAAACGAATAATAATCTGCCCCTGCTCGCCCGCCTCTGCACTGCGGCCGTCAGGAGTGAGTAGATCGACACGATACTGTGGATTCACAATACCCATGGAGCCGGGCTTTGGCGTAACCCACGGATAAGTCCCGATGGTGAGCGTTGTCTCAGTCTGACCGAAACCCTCACACAAACGAATGCCGGTGAGATTGAGAAACTCCTCATACACTTTCGGATTGAGTGCTTCGCCGGCAATTGTACAATATTGGAGAGATGAGATATCGTATTTGCTCAAATCCTCGCGTATCAAAAACCTGAAAATGGTAGGAGGGGCACAAAAAGAGGTAATGCGGTACTTCTCAATCATTGAGAGGATATCGACTGGCGTAAATTTATCGAAGTCGTAGACAAACACGTTGCAACCGGCAATCCATTGACCGTACAATTTTCCCCAGACAGCCTTTCCCCAACCGGTATCGGCCAAAGTCAGATGCAAGCTCTCTTCGCCCACATTGTGCCAATAGGATGCCGTAATAATATGAGCCAACGGATAGGTGAAGTCGTGCGCCACCATTTTGGGATTACCGGTGGTGCCTGATGTGAAGTACATCAGTGAAATATCGTCGTTACAGTTTACCTCTTCGGGTCTGACAAACGGAGCTGCCGTTTCGATTCCGGCGTGAAAATCGCCCCAACCATCGGGGATAATCTCCCCTATCGATACAACTTTACGAAGAGTAGGTGAATGCGGAATAGCCCGGTTGACATGGGCAACAACCTCCTCTTCACCCACAGCCACAATCATTTTAATACCCGCTGCATTATTCCGATAGATAATATCCTTTTCTGTGAGCAAATGAGTGGCCGGAATACAAACAGCCCCCAGTTTGTGCAAAGCAATTATCGAATACCAAAACTCAAATCGTCTTTTCAGGATCAGCATTACCATATCTCCCCTACCAATACCCAGCGATTGGAAGTAGGCAGCAGTGCGGTCGCTCTGCTCTTTTATTTCGGCAAAAGTAAAATCGCGATGCGCACCTTTGTCGTTTGTCCAGCAAAGAGCTTTTTTGTCCGGCTCTTTCGCAGCCCAACCATCAACAATATCGTAGGCAAAATTGAAGTTGTCGGGAACCTGTACCCGGAAATTGGCGTTAAAATCAGTCTGAGAAGAAAACGAAGTTTGGGATAAAAATTTATGTAGCATTTGTATGGAATTTATATATTAAAATCAAAGAATGACAGCCAGAAATGTGACAGGCTGATTATTCAAGGCCTTCATGCCATGAGGCAGAGATGCATCGAAATAGATGCTATCGCCATTCTCCAGGGTAAGTTGTTTACCGCCAATTTCGAGTAAAAGAGAGCCATTTAGAACCAAATTAAATTCCTGGCCCGAATGCGTATTGAGATGAGTAGGGTAATCGTTTGGATCGACGGTTACAATAAAAGGGTCTGCTTTGCGATTAGAGAATCCTGCGGCCAAAGACTGATATTTATAAAACGAAGAGCGTTCTACCGTGGCACCGGCTCCTTTTCGGGTCAGAAAATATCTCGTCATTCGCGGTTCATCTCCAAAAAGGATAGCCGACAATTCGACATTATAGTGCTGACTGATACGATGCAAAGCCCCGATTGGGATATCTGTTTGCCCATCTTCTATCTGAAGATATTGCTCGACAGGCAGTTCGCAAATCACAGCCACCTCATCGGGGCTGAGAAAAAGAGCATCGCGCAATCCTTTGAGCCGTTGAGCGATTTGAAGAATCTGATTATCCATGGGCTATCGTTGTGTTTGATATAATTATTTACAAAGATAAACGCTCAATTGCATTGTTTTTGTATGCAATTGTAAATAAAAATAAATCGGTTGCATTTGCCTACAAAATGAAACAAATAAGACTTAACTGTACAAATATATATAGATATGGACTATAATCCATTTTACAGCATTTTATATCTTTGTAATTTTGTGCTATTATCTATTATTACATATTCTTAATCTATTACAAATGAAAACAAGACTACTATTTTTAGGGATAGTCCTATTGGCGTGTATCGGGACAAGCGATACTTACGCGCAACGGATTGTCGAAAAATTAAGCAGAGGCGTGATGGCGCTGAACAAAGGAAACGGCGATGTATACGTCGGATGGCGCTTATTAGGCACAGACCCGGATGATATTGCCTTTAATCTGTACAGAAAAACAACATCGGGCGACATTAAAATTGCCAGCAATCTGACCACCTCTACAAATTTTCTGGACAAGGGAGTAAATGTAACCATTGATAACTATTATTATGTCAGGCCTGTTATCAACGGAATTGAACAAGTGCCTTCAAAAGCCTACAAACTCAAAGCTAATACAGCTGTAGGACGTTACATTACCATTCCATTAACACCAGAGCCAGATGCACCATTAGTAACAAACAGCTCCGGCACATTGGTAGATCCGTATAGTTCCTACTCAACCTGGTTGGGCGACGTAGACGGTGATGGAGAATGGGAATATATTGTTTGGAGAAATTATGAAGGCTCAGTAGCGCCCAAGGATCGGTCAAGGAAGATTGATTGCTACGAACAAGACGGAACCCTGCTTTGGCGTTGCGATTTGGGTGTAAATGTAAGTGGTGGTGTAAATGGCCACGGATGTTTGGTAGTTGCCGATTTCGACGGAGATGGCAAAGCTGAAGTGGCAACCAAGACCTGCGAAGAGACTGTGTTCAATTACGGATCAAAAGACAGCGTTCGCATCGGCGATACAGACACATACGGATATGGCAAAGATGGAATTACCCGGTATACAACAGATATAACCGGTCCTGAATTTCTGTCGATTATTGACGGACAGACCGGGAAAGAAAAGGCCCGTACAAACTTTGAGCCGGGTAATGGATGGAATCCGGTCACCGGAACAAACGGATATACACGCTATGGAGCCAACGAAAGGCCCATGTATATCTATTTTGCTGTAGCCTATCTGGATGGAGTACTGCCCAGTGTTGTGCTGGTAAGAGGAGCCGGTGGAAATAACACCCCCGCATTTGCATTTGATTACAGAAATGGAAAGATAACCGAGCGCTGGCGTTGGGGATATGAATTTGGCGCAAAACGAGGTTTGTCGCAGGCTCACAATATATTGTGTTTCGACGTGGATAATGACGGAAAAGACGAAGTTGTATTTTTAGGTTCTGCACTCGACCACGATGGAAAAACTTTGTTTGATAATACCAACTTCACCCACGGAGACCATTACCGATTGATGGATATGGATCCCGACCGCCCCGGATATGAGTTTTTTGCCATTCAACAAAATAATAGTTCATTGATTGGTATGTCTATTAATGACGCCCTGACGGGAGACTATATAAAAAAACACTTTATGGCAGAACTGGGCGACCTCAGCCGTGGCGATGCCGGAGATTACGACCCTCGCTACAAAGGAGCGGAATACTTCTCAATCACACCGGGTCTATTCAGCTGCAAAGGCGTGGAAATCACACACAACTACCCTCGCTTCCCAACCTGGGATATCTGGTGGGATGCCAATCTGGGGCGTGAGTTTATTGATGGAGTAAACGCCGTAAGCTCTGCACCTGCTATTGAATATTGGAGTACATCCAATAATAAGGGAGATAACCGCATGTACAGTGTATATAACGAAGGCGTACACATGGGTGCCTACAACGGAAGACCTTCGGCATGGGGAGATTTCTTTGGCGACTGGAGAGAAGAGATGTTGCTCGAAGAGAATACACACCGTGCATTGAGACTTTATATGTCGTGGGATGTAACCGACAAACGGATCTATAACCTGATGCAAAACCCCGGATACCGGATGGAGCACTCTACCAAAGGACGTATCGGAGCAGCCTATCCCGACTTCTATATGGGATATGATATGCCGGCACCTCCCCCACCTCCAATTGTAGAAGCGAAACTACACTGGGCTGGCACTACAACAGCTATTTGGGATAAAACAGCCACCAACTGGCATACGGGAAGTGCAAACGCAGCATTTGCCGATGGCGATACACTCTTGTTTGATTTGACGGGAGATAATGTTCGTCCGATAACGATAAACGAAACATTGAAACCGGGTAAGATAACAGTACACTCACCCAATGATTACACTTTCGGCGGAACTGGAACACTGGAAGGCACTATGCCTTTGGTGAAAGTGGGTAAAAGTACACTGAAGCTGAACAACAAAAACCTATACACCGGAAAAACTACTGTGTGGGACGGTGCTTTGATTGTGAACGACAGCCTGAAAAACAGTCCGGTTACTGTGTATGGCGGAGTCTGGGGTGGACCGTTAGCCAAAGGATTGACAGGCGGTCGAATCGGCGGTAGCGGATATTTTGGTGGCGATGTGTTGCTTAAATACGGAGCTGCAATTGTTCCGGGTGCCGGAATGGCGTCGGCAGACACCCTCACATTCAACAACCTGACCGAAGAAGTTGGAGCTGTAAACCATTTTGATTTGTCGGACGACCCAACCGGAGTATCCGGAAAGAACGATTTTGTGCAAGTAAATGGAATATTGTCCGTATTGGATACAATCACATTCTCGATCAATAAGCTAAAAAGCAAACTTACCCCCGGAGAATATAAATTATTGGCTTATAAAAATGGGTTTAAAGGCGATTTAAATAAGATAAAAGTTACCGGCGTCGATGAATACCCTTACAGTTTGACCAAGAAAGACAGCTCTTTGGTTTTGACCATAAAATCTACCCGCCCTGCCGGCGAAGTGGTTTGGTCGGGAACAGCCAAACTTTGGGACATGGCCAATACAGCAGGATGGCTTCGCGACGGACAGAGCGACGTATTTGTCAATCAGGATAGCGTCGTATTTGACGATCGTGGAAAAGCAAATACGATGGTCTATATGGCCACTGCCCTATCTGTAAAAAATATGGTGGTAGATGGTAGCGCCAACTACACAATTGCAGGAAAAGGTTTAATAGCCGGGACTGGCAGCCTGACCAAAAGAGGCACCGGAACCCTGCGATTGGTGAATGAAAACACCTATACCGGAAAAACCGTGATTGAAGGAGGAACCCTCGAAATTACAAATCTGGACGATCCCGGCTTGGCAAGTTCGATAGGAGCCTCATCCGATCTGGCAGAAAATCTGGTAGTAAAAAGCGGTGGGGCATTAAGCCTTGTAGGTTCGGCAACAAGCACCAATCGAAAGTTGATATTAGATAGCGGAGAATGTACATTAAACGTAATCCCGGGTAGCACAATGACATTGCTGGGTGAAGTTTCGGGCAAAGGTAGTCTGATAAAAACCGGCAGTGGAAGTTTACAATTGAACTCTGCCAACTTGTACACAGGCGGAACAATTGTAAAAGAAGGGACCCTGATACTGGGTTCAAAATCGGCCAATACAAGTGGTGTGGGCACCGGAACAATCACATTGATGAACGCGAAGCTTTCAATGGCGAATGTGCAGCAGAGCGAATCTGCCTATTGGGATTTGATCGTTCCAACAGGATCGACAGCTGAATTCGAACCCGATGGTAGATGTTACCTCAATGGAAAACTTACCGGAGGTGGTAATCTTACCGTTACACCACCGTATGTTCGTTCTGAATTGAAAGGAGACTGGTCTGCGTTTACAGGCCAAATAACCTTCAATGGCCAGGATGTGCGAATTGCTAATAGCTACGGATACGGAAAAGCTATCGTGAATCTTGTACTGGGTATTGCTTATCCGACCACAGCAGGTTCCACTGTTGAGTTTGGAGAACTGCGCGGGTCGAAAGGAGCTTATCTAAAAGATGGAAACTTCATCACCGGTAGCCGGAACACGGATGTCAATTTTGGCGCAAGAATATCGGGATCTGCCAATGTAACCAAAATTGGAACCGGAGCATGGACCTGGACCGATACACTCACCTACACCGGAAGCACCCAAATCAACGGTGGTAAGTTGATACTTGGCTCCATTGCTTATAAAAGCGGAAGCGGAGCAACTACCGTAGGAAACGGAGGAACATTGTGCGGTTCTGGCAAAATGGCAGGGGCATTAACTGTATCGGCCGGAGGTGCAATTTCTCCGGGCAACAACGGAATCGGAACATTCAATCTGGAGAATTCGCTTATACTCAATAAGAATGGTATATTCAAAGCTGATATTCATAAACTAACCAAATTGTGTGATGTATTGAATGCCACAGGAACTGTAATGCTTAGTGGTAATCTGGAAATAAATAAACTGGATACAAATCAGTTGAAAATAGGAGATAAATTCAGAATTATCAAAGCTCCTACCGTTACGGGTACATTTGCCACCATTACACCGGCTACACCGGGTGTCGGTCTGGTTTGGGATTTATCTGAGTTGAACACATTGGGAACAATCGGCATAAAAGCAGCCCCAACAGCCATTCGCGAAGTAGAAATCATGAATCTGGATGTTTATCCAAATCCGGTGGTCGAAAAACTGACTGTTACCGTTTCGGATAATCTGGCTGAATCGACATTGAAGATATTTACGGCAAACGGCACAATGGTGTATGAAAAGAACATCACCGATGTGAAAACAACCGTTGACTTCTCGAAACTGAATGCCGGAGTTTATCTGGTGAAGGTGGAGGGCAAAAACGGCTCAGCTGTAAAGCAGGTTGTAAAACAGTAATACACTGAATTACTATAAAATGAAAAGAGGATGTTCCGGGTGGAGCATCCTCTTTTTTTGTGGAATGGGAAAAGACAAAAAGACTATCAGAACAAAGAATAAAGACGGGGGCTTCATTTGTCTTTGTTCTTTGCTCTTTTGTCTGCGTTCAAACAAATAACCCGAATTCCACATAAGCACTTTTCAATTATTTGTATATTACGGTGCTCTGCACCTTAAAACCAGATAAAAATGACAAAATGCTACAAATATCACGGGACTCTGTCCCTGAAAAAGGAGCAAAGCTCCGATATGTTTGTAGAATTTTCATAATTACATGCACCGAATTGAAAATCGACGTAGCCAAATATAATATGGGTAATTGTCTGATAACCAGTAAATATTATTCGGCAAATATTTATTTCTTATCCTGAACTCAGGTTACTATCAATTTGAGAAACCAATTGATAGTAAAAATAATATCATTTATCTTTGCAAATGATATTATTTTTAATATCTTTGCATTGTATTCTCAAACAGTTAGCCTATGAAATACAACGAAATTGAAAGGCGATTGTCGAAAGCAGGATGCTACTGGGTTAAGGACGGGAAAAAGCACCCAATATGGTACAGCCCTATCACAGGTAAGGAATTCCAGTTAAGTCATCACAAAAGCGAAGAGGCAAAGTCGGGTACACAGAGACAGATCAGTAAAGATTCCGGGGTTAAGCTATAACTCCGGACTTACCACCAGATATAACAGAAAATCAAAATTCTTAGACAGATGAAAATTACTGCCATTATTGAAAAAGGAACCGATGGCACTTATGATGTGCGTTTCGGCGATGATGACAAAGGTCTTACTTTCTCATTATTAGGTCAGGGTAGAACGGTGCAGGAAGCGATTGAAGATTTCTACAACAGTAGAGATGAAATGAAAGCTTACTACGAAGAAGAAGGAAAAAAGTTCCCTAAAGATTTAGAATTTGAATTCACTTACGACATTGCTTCTTTTCTTCAATACTTTAGCAAATACCTCCCATTGGCGGCTTTAGAGAGATTGACCGGTGTAAATCAGGGGCAATTAAGTCACTACATGAATGGTGTGAGGAAACCAAGCAAAAAAACGGTGGAAAAGATTGAAGTAAAACTGCATGAGTTTGGCGAAGAATTAAAACAGCTACATTTGGTTTGATTTATTCAGACAACAAACAATCACAAAAGGGTGTCCCAAAGTCAGGGCCACCCTTTTCTTTTTAACCAGAGACAAAATGCTACAAATATTACGGAACTCTGTCCCTGAAAAAGGTTCAGATCACCGAATTAAAAATCGGCGTAGCCAATTGTAGTGTGTATAATGGCTTATAAACAGCAAGTCATATTCAGAAATGTATATTTCTTATCCCGCACTCAGACTATCAGAACAAAGAATAAAGACGGGGGCTTTATTCGTCTTTGTTCTTTGCTCTTTTGTCTGCGTTCAAACAAATAACCTGAATATTCGATATCTCTAATATTGGAATAGATATTGAGAGTTTCCGCGGATTTATCTGATTTCCGAAAAAAAAATCACGAAGTCCGTTTAATCACACTAATCCAAACCGTATCGGTAGAGAAAGCGGTAAAGATACCCAGTCCGTTGGCAATGTTTGTAGGCGGATTGGTCAGACTTTCGGCATTGCTCGAATACTTTTTGTACAACTGAGCATACTCGGCATTGACGTGATAGAGCACAACGCGATGCTTGCCATAGTAGCGAAACATGCGGTCGGGAAGGCGAAATGAGTCTGCTTTGACAGGTTCGATGGTAGTGCTGGTAGCCGTATAGAAGCCGGTCATTACGGGTGTAGGGTTACTCTCCTGACAAGAAACGGTGGCGAAATAGTAATCCGATTCCGGATTTTGCCAGCGTACAGTCACAAACCGGAATGTATCGGTAGATAACATCGGGTTGTAGCGAATAGAGGGTGCAGAGGTTTTCAGGTTGACAGGGGCGACAGGCGCTGTGCACGAAGCCAGCACCTTTTTGCCAAAATAGTCGAAACTGAGCGTATAACTCTTTCCGCTTTGTGCCACCAGCGTTGATGTATAATTGCCGGAGCCTGTTGATTGCAGAGCGTAGTTGGCAGTGCCGTCGGATATCGAGATATCGAGACCCGAAACCGGCTCGAATGAGGTAGCGTCTGTGTCGTACACAAACTGACGGGTAATTTTGAGTTTCACCGTATCGCCGGTGTGCATAAAGGCCTCTACCACCACCTGATTGGTGTCAGCCGTACGGATATCCTCTTTTTCGCAGGAAGCAAACAGCAGCGCAAAAGCCGGTGCAAGTATGAATATTATTTTCTTCATCGGTTTTGTTATTAAAATTTGATACTAAAATTGATATTCGGCAGCAACCCCAGGTAGTTGATATCGGTTTTCACCACCTGACTTTCTACAATCTGAAACTCACGATACCACACATTGGTGCGGTTGTAGAGGTTGAAGACCGAGAATGTGAGTGTACACGGATAAAGTTCTGATATTTTGAAATTGTAGGTCGCCGCAATATCGAGTCGGTGGTAATCGGGCAGACGGTTTCCATTCTTCACCGAAGCATTGAAGTATTGTTTCACAGTACCATCGGGCAGAGTCAGCTGATAGATGCCCTCGGGCGATGTGTAGGGCTTTCCGGAGGCGAAAATCCAGTTTGCCGCAAAGTCCCAGTTGTGCCATTTGTAGGTATTCACCACCTTAAACTCGTGGGTTACATCGTTTGACGCGTAGTAGTTGTATCCGCCAAACGCGTCGAATTTGTGTACCGTTTCGCTGAGTGTATAGCCCAACCAGCCGGTGTAATTTCCGTATTTTTTCTGAAACAGAAAATCAATTCCGCGGGAATATCCGTTGCCGGTGAAGAACTTGTTTTCGTAACTTGTTGTCTCGGACTGAGATGCCATCATCCCCGGGCCCGACGTACTGCCCTGCTGATCGAACCGGATGGAATATTCGGATATATCCGTCAGTTTTTTGTGATACGCCTCAATATCGAGCAGGTAGTTTTTGGTTTCGTAGGCTGCCCCCACCACAAACTGAGTAGAAGAGCTCACCGGCATTTGGTTGCCATCGGACAACATCCAGAATTCGCGGTTTCCCTGCAACACATCTTCGCGGGTCACTTTTTTGGCAAATTGCTCGTATCTGCCGGCAGAACCCTTTATTTTCAACTGTTTATTAATCTGTAACGAAGTAGTCAGTCGCGGCTCAAAATAGCGCTTGCCGGTGAGGCTGTAGTAGTTGACCCGAATGCCGGGATTGATTTCGAGTCTGTTTTTGAAAAAGGTCATTTTATCCTGCAGGTAAAGTGCAGAGAGGGAGCTGTGAGCATCTCTGTTGAGAATCGTCAGTGTATCGTTTTGGATATACGAATAGTTGACATTGTTGATTGTATGGTCGAACCCGAAATAGAGCAAATGGTTGTTGCTCAGTTTGTATTCGAAATCAATCTTAGCAGAAACATCTTCCAGCCGGTTATTCTCTTTGTATCCTTTGTTGATGGTGACCAGAGAGCTGCTCGTGTTGTAATATTGTCCGCTTGTGGAGCGGTTTCTATCGTTGAAATAGTCGGAATAGCTGATCAACGCATTCGAATAGAAGCGTTTGCTCCAGTTGCGCGACCATTTGGCCGATGTTCCGGTATTTCCCCAGGAGGTAACATCTGTATTGCTGACACTCAGTTGCGAAAACCCGCCCCCCATAGGTCCGCCCCCGCCTCTGTTGGGGCTGAAAGCATTGTCCAGATCATCTTTTCCGTTGTAGAAACTCAGCGAAATAATATCTTTGGACGTGGGTCGATAGGTAAATTTCGAATTCAGATCGTAGAAATAAGAGGTCGCGTTGGTCGAATTGGGCGCCCGGTTGCCAAAACGCGAAGGCATGGCCGGAGTAGTGGACGAGGAAGACTGGGTATTGCTCTGCGTGGTTGCCTGTTTGTAAATCAGGTTGTAGAGCGGGCTCTGCCAGCTGCGTCTGCCGGCCACCAGGAAAGTCATCTTTTTGCCTATTGGAAATTCGACATATGCGTTGGCCGACATCAGGCTGAGCTCTGCCGTTGTGCTGAAACTCTTCTGATTCCCCTCTTTGCCGGTAATCTCTACCACACTCGACAGCCTGCCACCGTATTTAGCGTCGAAACCGCCTTTGTAGAGCTGTATATCCTTGATTGCATTGCTGTTGAACGCACTGAAAAAACCAAACAAATGCTGCACATTGTATATAGGAATACCGTCGTACAACACCAGCGACTGATCGGGAGTACCGCCCCGCACGTACAGTCCCGACGAGTTTTCGTTGGCCGCACTAATACCCGGCATCAGCTGAAAAGTGCGAAAGATATCCTTTTCGCCCAGACTGGGCAGCGTGTTCATCTTCAGCGGAGTCATCTTTATCATGCCCACCTTTTCGTTGGTTTGCAGCAAATCCTGTTTTTCGGCCATCACCACCACTTCGCTGAGCAACTGCGTATTGGGTTCCAGCTCTATTACTATTTTCGAAGTTGGCAATGCCGGTGTCAACCGGATTAGTTTGGGTTTGTATCCAATATAAGAGACCAAAATGGTGGAAGTATCTGTGGGCACCCTGAGCAGCGTGAAGTATCCGTCCACATTGCTTGCCGTGCTGATTTTGGTCTGTTTCACCGACACATTGACAAACGGGAGCGACTCGTGCGAGCCGGCATCTACCACCGTGCCCGACAGGTTGAAATTCTGTTTGGTCAATCCACCCGTGTATTTCACCTCCTTCTTTACCTGATTTTCGGCCAGTTTATCCCATTGATTAATAATGTAAACAATACCCTCGTTGTTGATGTAATATTTGAGCTGATTGCCCGAGCAGATGACATTCTTCACAAAACTTTCGAGACTGCGTTTGAAGGGAGGCGAATCTATCTGAATCTTTTTTGCCGACTCGCGGTCGTAATTGAACACAACCCCTTTCTCTTTCGAAATTTTGGTCAATACCTCATCCATCGTGCCGATATACCATGCACTAATCTGAACAGAATCGGGCCGAACCTGCGCCTGCAACCCAATCCATGGAACCGAAAGTAGTAAAATCAAAAATCTGACTGTTTTTTTCATCTGATACAAGTGTAAATTTTATAAAGCCGGCCCGGACGCAGAAGCGCGCCCGAACCGGCCCGAAAATAGGAACGTAATTATTCTTTATCTATTGTTTGTCGAACTACGGATTGGGCATTAATCCGATATTGCATTTATATGCCACACGTACAGGGGCACCCTCGCCACCCATTTCGCGGGAACGACCACCGCCGCCGCGCATACCACCGCCGCCTCTCATGCCGCCGCCTCCACCACGCATTTCGCCGCCCATGCCTGCGCCCATACCTACACTTATGCCCTCGCTCAAACCATCGGATGAACCACCGCCTCTTCTTTCGGGCATTTCGGGTGCATCGGCAGCTACGGCCATACGTATCTCTTTTTTGCAAATGTTGGCCAGATCGAAGTTTGCGCCAAACAGCTCAGCCAGTGGTATTCTCACCTCAAGCACCATCTGCTTATTGTCGTTCCATTTCACCTGAAAAGAGACCAAACCGCCATCCCCTGCCTCAAATGCGCTGTTCAGAGTGGCCAAACCGGTGGTTTCGAGCCGCGGTTTGCTCATCAGATACGATTTCCGGAGCGTTTCCAGATCCGGCATTCGCGATATACCCGGCTGACGGGAGTCGGCACTCATTGTTGGCGCAAAATCATTTCGTTCCGGTTTTTGCCCAATCAGTTTCAGCTGAGCGGTTGTTTTGGGCTTCACCTTTGTTTTGAGTGTAATGTTTAATCCACTCATCATCAGTCGGGTTTGCATGGTGTTGTCCAGCGCCACAAACACCAGATAGAGGTATTCCGCATCGTTTCCGAATCCGTATTTTGTTTTGCTCGTTTTGTCGTAATAATGTATCCGTTGTCCCCAATCCTCTGTCTGTCCATCAATAGTGACGGGGTGCACATATTGCGCTTTTGTTTGTGCCTGTGCTGTCGTTGCCGTGGCAATCAGCATTGCCCATAGTATAAATCCCAAAATCTGTCTCTTCATTGTATTCTTTTTTTAATACTAACCATACCGCCGGTAAACGGTTTTACCCCAAAAGAAAGCCATTTTTTCCATTTTAATAAAAATATTTTCGTTTTTATTTGCACATCTACGAAACATTCGTACCTTTGCGATATAATCGTAAACAATATAAGCGCCATGACAAAACTGACACAACAAGAAGAAGAGGCCATGCTGATTATCTGGCAGGTCGGCAGCGGGATAATCAAAGATTTTCTCGACAAGTATCCCGAGCCACAACCACCCTACACCACTCTGGCCTCGGTAATCAAAAATCTGGAGCGTAAAGGCTACCTGCGTGCCAAACGCTACGGCAACACTTACGAATACACCCCCGTAGTAGCGGAAGAGGAATACAAAAAGAAGTTTCTGTCGGGTGTGGTGAAGGACTATTTCGAGAACTCGTACAAAGAGATGGTATCGTTTTTTGCCCGCGAGCAGAAAATTTCGAAAGAGGAGCTCGAAGAGATTATCCGATTGATTGAAAAAAAGTAACAGACTAAAAACCTTAACACCATGACACCTTTTTTTCTTTATTGCCTGAAAACCACCGTAGCCCTGGCGCTCTTCTACGGGTTCTTCCGTTTGCTGTTCGACCGCGATACATTCTTCGAATGGAAACGGGCCATTCTCAGCAGTTCGATAGTGCTGTCTGCCATCTATCCGTTTATCGACATAACGGCGCTGGTGCAAAAGAGCGAACCGGTAAAAGCCACCATTACCTATTATGCATCCGAATTTCCGACCATTGTCATACAGCCTGTGCTGCGTAGCTGGTGGGAGGTGTACGACCTGGCCAGTGCGCTTTGGATGATTTACCTCATTGGCGTAGCGGTACTTACACTGCGCATGATGCTGCAACTTGTCAGCATCTTCCGGCTGGTGTACACCGGCGAAAAAATCACGCTGAACGGTACAAAGGTGATTCGGCTGACCGGAAACACAGCGCCATTCTCATTCTTCAAATGGATATTTATCAATCCCGAACTACACAAGCCTCAGGATCTGACAGAGATACTGGCACACGAGCAGACGCACGTGAGGGAGTGGCACTCGCTCGATGTGTTGCTGAGCGAATCGGCCTCTATTGCCTTCTGGTTCAATCCGTTTGCCTGGCTTACAAAAATTGCAGTCCGTCAGAACCTGGAGTTTCTGGCCGACAAGAAGGTAATCGTGCTCGGACACGACAGCAAAAATTACCAGTATCACCTACTCCGCCTCACACATCAATCGGCTGCAGCAACCTTAGTCAATAATTTCAATGTTTCACAACTGAAAAAACGTATTATCATGATCAACAAAGAGAAAACATCGTCGCTCGGTCTGGCCAAATACCTGACCCTGCTCCCTCTGGTATCGGTATTGCTGATAACCAACGGGGCACAAATACTCGCCCAAAAGGCAGAGAGCAACCCTACTGTACAACGAGTGATGGAAACAATCAACACCGGCATCGAAAAAACGGTTGCCCCGCAAGAGACAGCCACCACAAACGAAGAGTTGCTGGCCGAAAACACCATCGAAACCGATGCTACCGCAGCCGAAAGCGTTGCGCAGGATGCTAAGGAACAACCAACCACAATGCCTGTGTTTGCCGGTGGCGAAAAAGAGATGCAAAAATTCATCGGTACCAAAATCAGGTATCCGATAGCCGCCCAAAACAACAAGATTTCGGGCACAGTAATCGCCTCGTATATAGTCACCAAAACAGGTGAGGTCACAGACATCAAAATCGTAAAAAGCCCCGACGAAAGCCTGAGCAACGAGGCTATCCGTCTCATCCAGTCCATGCCGGCATATACTCCGGGGAAAGACGAGAAAGGCGAAAACACAGATGTTCAAATGACACTTCCCATCAATTTCGTCCTATCAGGAATCGAAAACCCCAAGGTAGAAAACATCCCGGGTTCCTTTACCGTCGTGGCTTACCCACCTAAGGAAAGCACCACTCAGGCCGATCAGAAAGACAAACCTTTCATGATCGTTGAGCAAATGCCTAAGTTCGAAAGCGGTTCAAATGCGCTCAACCAATTTATCGCAAAAAACCTCAAATACCCTGCTGATGCAGCAGAAAAAGGTATTTCCGGAACTGTAATCGTTCGCTTTGTCGTCAGCAAAACCGGCGATATAAAAGATGCAACAGTCGTTCGTGGTGTAAATGAATCATTAGACAAAGAGGCACTGCGCGTTATAAATCTTTTGCCCAAATGGGAACCGGGGAGGCAAAAAGGGGAGGCGGTAGATGTTTATCTTGCCGTGCCAATTAGATATGCATTTAGCAAATCTAACTCATCGAGCATTGGCGACTTGTATTTTAAACAAAATCCACCACTGATAATCATCGACGGTAAGGAGTCAACCGCAGAAGAGATAAAAAACACGGCAAAAGACAAGATCGAATCTATTACAATTTTGAAAGACAACGCGGCGAAAGAGGCTTATGGAGAAAAAGGCAAAAAAGGAGTGATTGTCGTTACATTAAAAAAACAATAACCCTTCTTTCTTTGGGCGTGCCCCTTAATGGGGCCGCCTATCACCTCAAACCCACTCTCCATTAACATCCGGCTTATTTTCAACAAATTTATTCACCCAAAATATTCTTATCTGGCAAAAATCAAACCTTCAAAAACTGGACAGTAAAAACGTTTTCTCAGCCATTCATAACAAGTTAATCGTCTCAATACCTACGTTTCATAAAGACTATTTTCAGAAAAAGAGCGAGTATGAACTGCTCTTTACCG
>Ga0209398_1000116_pt1 | contig 60752 bp, 47 predicted proteins | sample AshMeaBigSpring_FD_184125 | JGI IMG/M metagenome (GOLD analysis project Ga0209398, IMG submission 184125) | Groundwater microbial communities from Big Spring, Nevada to study Microbial Dark Matter (Phase II) - Ash Meadows Big Spring (SPAdes)... | ecosystem: Environmental > Aquatic > Deep...
AATACACCATTAATTATTGTTGTAAGATATTTATTATCAGATAGAAATATAATAAAATATAAATTTTAATATACTTTCCCTTTAGGGGTTAGGGGCAGTTTTAGCTTAACACCTGCGGTTGCCATTCGTCCATCAGCAACAGGTATTCGGTATATTTTTTCTTTTCGGCAGTGAGCAGTTCAATATCAGCGCTGAGGCTTTGTTGCTCGCCGGCTATCCAGCGTTCGTCGGCCAACTTATCGCGAAACGAAAAAGGAAACTTCGCCTCCAGTTCGTTTATTTGACTTTTTATTATAGCTACATTTCCGCTCAGTTTTTCAACTTTCTCTTTCAAACCATCCAGACTCATTATGGGTGCAGCCGTTTTCAGGTCGATACTCAGCAAAATGGCATTGAGCATATCGAGGTTAGCCATATCGTAGGCAGCCTGCGCTTTAAGCAAGAGGTCTTTTTCGTGTTCGGTGCAGTTGGGGTTCACGTCCGGGTGCAATTTTTTCACTATCAGCACATACACTTCTTTAATTTTTTGAGTAATGTGTGGTGGTAAAAAGCTACTGTCGGTGAGGAACTTTTTGGCCTGCTTGAGTTGCTCACTTTCGATGGCTATTTTTTTCAGATATTCGTCGAACTGCCTGGCAATTTTCTTTTCCACCGCACTTTTGTCGGGGTAAATATTCTGATTAATATAGGCCTGCATAAGCTGTATGCGCTGTACAAGTATTTTTATTTCGGTCTGTAAGCAAAATTTTTGGTGTTGCAACTGCCCAATGGCATTGAGGTAAATGGCAGTTAAATAGTGCTCCTCGTAGGTCAGCATCTCGTTTTTTTGCGAAAACAAATCGGCAAATTCCTTGCACAACAACTGGTATTGTATATGCAGCATTTTTTGTTCGGGTGTTTGGTCGGGCAGCATAGTATTATCGTTTTTTTTCGGAGAGTACAAAACTACAAATAAGATTTATTTTCTGCAAGTGAGAGTGTCACTTTGAGTGACGCCCTCATTAACCGGTACAAGTTCATAAATATATATTACGGTTATATAATGGTTTTATTACGTATATATTACGGTTTTATAATGGTTATTGCATTTCATAACCGTAATATATTTATTATTTATCCATTTTAATTGCATAATATATCCATATATGTTACTTTTGCACAAGCAATGAACAATATACTTAAATGCACATCATCACATTAACACATCATCACATCAACACATCATCACATCAAATAAATGGCAACAATAAACAGCATTTTTAAACCCACAGGCACTATCGAAGGTTTTACAATTTACAAGCGACACGATAGTGACAAGGTAATTATGCGCAAAAAAGGCGGTCCGAAAAAGGCGCGCATAGCCAGCGGAAAAGAATTTGAGAAGCTGCGTAAACATCAGGAAGAGTGGAGCGGCTGTGTGCTTTTTTCGCGTAAGGTTTGTACTGCTGTGGGCGATTTGTATCCGTTGCGCGATATGAACCTTTCGGCAGCATGGACAGGGTTGGGCAAAAAGCTAACAGGTCTGGATACCAAAAATGAAACGGGCACCCGGGCAATACAACTGACGAGTTACAAAGAGGCGCTGGTGGATTTTAATTTTTGCCGCAAAACACCGTTAATGACTTTGCTGCGCCTGACACCTCTGTATGAGATTGACCGCGAGCAAATGCAGGCTGTGGTGCGTTATCCGCGTATTAATACGGCATCCGATTTACTTAACAGCAGCAACCTGCCCTACTTCCGCCTGGTAGCCGCACTGGGCTGCGTAAGTGATTTGAAGTTTCAGAAATCGCTGTTTTCGAATTATGCGGAACTAAACGACGAACTGAACGGATTAAGCATATCGGTGGCTGGTGCCTGGCTTTCGACCAACGACATTATCGAAAATCAGGAACTGACGCTTGTGTTCGAAGAAAAATTCCGCGAAAAGTTAACCGGCGACATCAGCCTGCTGCTCAGCGTGGGTGTGGAATTCGGTACTGTGGGCTTTGGCGGTAAAATAGAAACCATGAAACGCACGGGAGCTGCAAAAATAGTAGCGGTATTCTAAGTCCACTGAATTATTTTTAAGAAATGATCCACAGATTACACAGCTGAACACAGATGAATTTGCAAAATCTTTCAAAAAAAATACTACTTTTTGCGCAAAACATTTGACAGTATGAAAAAAAATACTGAAATTTGGGCACTAATTAATAGAATAAGGTCAAAATTTAGTTTTTGAGCTCAATTCAACCGATCTTATTCCCCTTTAGGGGGTTAGGGGCAGTCAAAATAATTTTATACACAGATGAATACTGTTCGAAGAAAAATTTAAAAACAAGATTGAAAAGTATGGAAGCAGAAAAAAGAAAAATCGAACTCGACAAGAAAGACAATGAAATTATTTTTTCAAAATCGATTAAAGCCGGTAAACGCATCTATTATTTAGATGTAAAGAAAAGCCGTAACGATGATTTGTTTTTGGCAATTACCGAAAGCAAAAAAAAGGTTACCGGTCAGGACGATGATATTCAGGTATCGTACGAGAAACACAAGATATTCCTCTATAAGGAAGACTTCGATCGCTTTGCCGAAGGGTTGGACGAAGTTATAAAGTTTATAAAACAAGAACAGGGCGAAGCTCCACAACGCCAGGAACGCGTTTACGAGAACAACGAAGCTGCCGGCGAAAGCACTGAAAACAGCGAAGAAGCTAAACCAAAGAGTTTTTTCGACCGTTTTAAACTTTAATTGTTAGTGATTAATTGTTAATGGTTAATGGTTAGAAAGTATATTTTTTTCTAATTTCTAACTTCTAATTTCTAACTTCTAATTTCTAACTTCTAATTTCTAACTTAAAAAAAATGAAATCATTCGCCAGCGACAATTATTCGGGTATTCACCCTACCGTACTCGAAGCGATAATTCGTGCCAACGAAGCGCACGAAATTTCGTATGGCGACGATACATATACTGCCAAAGCACAGGAATTATTCGAATCTATATTCGGAAAAGTTCAGGTGCTTTTTGTATTTAATGGTACGGGCGCCAATGTTATTAGCCTGAAATGCTGCACATTGCCATTCCAAGCCGTTATTTGTGCCGACACCGCTCATATCAATGCCGACGAATGCGGTGCTCCTACTCAAAGTATCGGTGCGTCGCTTATAACCATCCCAACCACCGATGGAAAACTGACGCCCGAATTGATAAAACCCTTTTTGAGCCGAATAGGAAACGTGCATAATACACAACCCAAGGTAATTTCGATAAGTCAGAGCACTGAATTGGGAACGGTTTATACGGTAGAAGAACTGACGACACTGTGCGACTTTGCACACCAAAACGATATGTACGTGCACTTAGACGGTGCGCGCATTTCGAATGCTGTAGCTGCGCTTGGAGTAAGTGCAAAAGCTGCTACTGTGGACTGTGGTGTGGACATTATGAGCTTTGGAGGTACCAAAAACGGGCTGATGATAGGCGAAGCGGTATTGATTTTCGACGATGAACTTAAAAAACACGCTGCTTTTTATCAAAAACAAAGTGCACAGCTTTTTTCCAAAAACCGCTTTATCGCAGCTCAGTTTATAGCATTGCTTTCCGATAATTTGTGGCTTACTATGGCGCAAAAAGCAAACGAAATGGCAGCCCTATTAGCCTCGGAAGTATCAAAAATACAGGGCGTTACCATTACCCGAAAAACCGATGCCAATGCTGTATTTGCGATTATTCCGCCCCGGGCAGTAGCGCCCTTACAAGAAAGATACCGCTTTTATGTATGGAACGAAGCCGCCGGCGAATTGCGCTGGATGTGTTCGTTTGATACTACCGAAGAGGAAGTGTATGATTTTGTTGATTATCTACGAGAATTGTGTTCAATAGATTAGTTAATTAGATATTTCTTTTGATTGTGTCGTCCCTATGGGACTTTGTTTCCTGAGAATGTATCAATTTTACCATAATCACACCTCTACGAGGTTAAGAAAAACTACCGCTTAAATTTCACATAGCGCGGAACAGCAGGTACGTAGTCGTCGTTATCCCAAAGTGAGCTGGTAATCATTAGGTCGGCACTATAGCGGTTGCAGGCAATAGGCACATTGTGAACGCGACACTGACGTAGCAACATTTGAATATCCGCTTCGTGAGGCTGTGCATTGAGGTCGTCGATTAAGAAAATGGCCAGATTAATTTGTTTGCGCACCACCAGAGCAGCAATTTCAGCATCGCCACCCATAGGCCCTGAATTCATACAGGTAATATCTGCATCAATTCCCTTTTCTTTTAAGGCGTTCAAAATCAGGCCTCCGGTAGTGCCGGTGCATACCAATTTGTGCTTTGCTAATAAATCGGCATTATGCATTGCCCATTCTACCATATCAGCTTTGCGGTTATCGTGTGCCACAAGGGCTATTGTCAGTTGTTTGCTCATATCTGTAACAGTTTTTTAATTTACTGACAAAGGTACAATTTTATCTTATTATCTACAATAATATCGCTCCTCCGGAGCTCTGATAATACTTGTAACTTATTGATTACCATAATGTCGTCCCGATGGGACAAAGAAAAAATGCTGCATAACAGCGAAATTATGGTAGAAATAATCACCACCAAAAATCGAAGCCATGTATGGGCGACAGTATCATAAATGATTCTATATAAAGAATTTATGCAGTTAAACCGTACAACAATATTTTTTTTTATGCAAAATCATTTTAACTTCACTTTTATTTGTTTTTCTATAAATATACAGTATCTTTGCGAAAAATAAATTTACAATTATTCATTTAAAAAATTATTAGAACATGAAGAAAATTACTTTATTATTATCGTTTGTAGCGTTTGCAATGGTTGCAAGTGCACAATTATTATTTACTGAAGATTTTAATTATACTCTTGGAAGTGGGATAAAGGCTGCTGGTTGGGCAATACATAGTGGTGCAGGAGCTAACCCCGATTCAATATTGGTTGTAGAAGGATTAAGTTTTGATGGTTATGTTGGTTCAACTGTAGGTGGTGCAGCTTCAGTAACTGGCAAATACGCAGACCAACATAAAACATTCGCTTCGCAAACATCTGGTACTGTTTATGCTTCGTTTATGGTAAAATCATTAGCTTCAAATGCAGCTGCTTCATATTTTATACATTTTGGACCATCAGTAATTAGTACGACTTTTTTCTCTCGTGTATGGATTAATATTAGTGGAAATGGTTTAGGTTTAGGTGATACAGCACCTTCTACTTTCTCGCCTATTTCAATCAACACTACCTATTTAATTGTTTTAAAATATGATTTTACAACAAAAACTAATTCATTGTTTGTATTTAATACAATGCCAACAGCAGAACCTACAAATCCTCAGCTAACTTTTGTTGAAATTAAGGGTCCTGCTGCAACTACTCCGACAGATTTAGGTAGTATTGCATTGAGACAAGGTCAAACCAGCGGGGTTGCAAATCAAAATGTAATTGTAGATGGTATTCGTGTAGCCAAAACTTGGGCTGACTTATTTACAGCTTCTGGTTTAAACACCACAACCGAATCAAAACTCGAAGCATTCGTTTCAGGTAAAAACTTATTAATCAAAAATATAGCTGAAGGTTCTGAAGTTGAGATTTTCTCGGCAGTAGGTAGCAAAGTTCAAACTTCGGCTGTTGAAAACGGAAAAGTAAGCATTGCTAACCTGAAAGGTGGCATGTATATAGTACGTTCGGGTAAATTAACTCAGAAAATAAGATTGTAATAATCTATTTTATACAAAAAAAACCGCGAAGCAATTTAGTTGTTTCGCGGTTTTTTGTTTGACCTCACCCTAACCCTCTCCTATAGAGAGGGAATGTGGGGTAAAATAAATTTTTCAGAATGAATAAACGTAAAAAATTTACTTCAACTTCTCGGTAAGCTTCCGTATTTCCAAAATTGGTGAAGAACGATTGTAGAGAATCTCGTAAACGGCATCTACAATAGGCATTTCAATGCGGTATTTTTCGTTAATTTCGTGAATACATTTGGTGGCATAATACCCTTCGGCTATCATTTCCATCTCCATTTGGGCGGTTTTTACAGAGTACCCCTTCCCTATCATGGTACCAAACAAACGGTTACGACTGAAATTGGAATAAGCCGTTACCAACAAATCGCCCAAATAAGCCGGTTCGTTAATATCGCGGTGAAGCGGATTTACAGCATTGCAAAAACGGTTGATTTCCTGAATGGCATTCGAAATAAGCACAGCCTGAAAATTATCACCGTATTTTAATCCATGGCAAATACCGGCAGCAATGGAGTAAATATTTTTCATTACGGAAGAATATTCAATTCCCAAAATATCGTCGCTAATAGAAGTACGCACAAAACTGGTGGTGAAACGTTGCGCCAGCATACGGGCTTTATCGCGGTCGGAACAGCCAATTGTTAAGTACGAAAGTCGCTCCAAAGCCACTTCCTCAGCATGACAGGGACCTGCCAATACCATAATATTTTCCTTCGGAACATTGTAATATTCTTCGAAATAATCCGACACAATTCGGTTTTCGTCGGGCACAATACCTTTTATGGCACTTACAATAATTTTTCGGTCTAACTTACGTTTCAGCTTTTTAAGATGCTGTTTCAGGAAAGGCGAAGGTGTAGCTAAAATCAGAATATCCGATGTAGCCACCACATGATTGATATTGCTTGTAAAGTTAATGCGATCAGTATCGAATTTTACACCGGTAAGATACGACGGATTTTTACTCATACGCAAAAACTCATCAATCTGATCCTGCCTGCGCATGTACCAGTTTATTTCAGTGGCATTTACCAATGCAATTTTGGCAATAGCTGTTGCCCAACTACCACCTCCGAGAACCGCTATTTTACTTTTTTCGTTCATTTTATTTTAGACACAAGAACCAAGAATCAAGAACCAAGACTTTATAAACTTTATAAACCTTACAAACCTTACAAACTCTTAACCCAGCTTTCCACTTCTTCTTTGGTCGGATTTTTCAATTCTAATTTGTGTTTTTTATTATAGCCACAAATATCCTGATGGAATTTGTTTGGATTGAGCCCTTTCAAGGCGTCAACTGTTTGAATACCGGTTTTCATAATCACATCAGCCCATTCGGCAGGAATACCGAGTTCGATAAATTTCTCCGGTCCTTCTTTTTTAGCTACCTTTTCGGGTTTCATTTGCGGGAAGAAAAGTACTTCCTGAATGGTGGTTTGCCCTGTCATAAGCATTACAAGGCGATCCATACCAATACCCATACCCGAAGTTGGTGGCATACCGTATTCTAATGAGCGTACAAAATCCATGTCGATAAACATAGCTTCGTCATCTCCTTTTTCGCTCAGTTTAAGCTGTTCCTGGAAACGTCCGAGCTGGTCAATCGGGTCGTTGAGTTCCGAATAGGCGTTGGCCAATTCTTTTCCGTTTACCATAAGTTCAAAACGTTCGGTAAGTTCGGGATTATCGCGATGACGCTTGCAAAGCGGCGACATTTCGCGTGGATAATCCGTTATAAATGTGGGTTGTATGTAGTTTCCTTCGCATTTTTCACCAAAAATTTCGTCAATCAGTTTACCTTTACCCATGGTTTCGTCGGCTTCGATGTGCAGGGTTTTACACACTTCGCGTAGTTGCACTTCGTCCATGCCATTGATGTCGATACCGGTATGTTCCTTTATGGCATCAATCATGGTAATGCGTTTAAATGGCGTTTTAAAACTGATAGTTTTGTCGCCTACCGTAATTTCATTTGTTCCATTCACGTCTATGCAGATTTTTTCAATCATATTTTCGGTAAATGTCATCATCCAGTTGTAGTCTTTGTAGGCTACATATATTTCCATGGCCGTAAATTCAGGATTGTGTGTGCGGTCCATACCTTCGTTTCGGAAGTTTTTAGAGAACTCGTACACACCTTCGAAACCACCAACAATAAGGCGTTTGAGATACAATTCGTCGGCTACACGCAGGTAAAGCGGAATATCGAGCGCATTGTGATGCGTAATAAACGGACGAGCCGAAGCACCGCCGGGGATAGATTGCAGAATGGGAGTCTCCACTTCGATATAGCCTTCGGCATTGAAATAATCGCGCATCGACTGATATACTTTGGTACGTTTCAGAAAAATATCTTTCACGCCCTCGTTTACAACTAAATCGACATAGCGTTGACGATAACGTTGTTCGGGATCGTCGAAAGCATCAAATGCAACACCATCTTTGTATTTTACAATGGGTAGCGGACGAAGCGATTTGCTCAACACAGTAAGTTCCTGAGCATGAACACTGATTTCGCCCATTTGCGTACGAAAAACAAAACCTTTGATACCGATAAAGTCACCAATATCCAACAGTTTTTTGAATACTGTGTTGTACATTTCGGGTTGAGCTTCGGAGCTTATATCATCGCGACTAACGTACACCTGAATACGTCCTTTCGAGTCCTGAAGCTCCATAAACGAAGCTTTACCCATAATTCGACGGCTCATAATACGACCGGCAATACAAACGGGTTTACCGCTTTCCTCGTCTTTAAAATCAGCTTTTATATCGGTAGAATATGCATCGGTTGGATACAGTGCGGCAGGATAAGGATCGATGCCGAGATTGCGTAATTCGGTCAGACTCTGACGTCTGAACTGTTCTTGTTCACTTAGTTCAATACTCATAAAAATATTTGTTGAAAAATTGCGGCAAAAGTACAAAAAAATAAGCACGCAATATAATTTATAACGAAAAGAAATGGTCAAAAAACACTAAACAAACATAAGGAATAGCACTAAATTTGAAACATTTATCGTATTTTTGCGGAAAATTCAGCACAAAAATGATTAAACTTATTTCCATTCCATTCTCCGTACTTGCTTATCTCTGGTTTTTATTTTCGATAATATTATTTCATCCAATTCAATGGATTTGTTTGAAACTTTTTGGTTATCAGGCGCATAAAGTTAGTGTTGACGTACTAGATTTTTTTTTAATAACCACATTGAATTTTGTACTTTCGCGCGCAAAATGCGAAAACATTGAACTGATACCCAATGGAAAACCTATTATTTTTGTGGCCAACCATCAGGGCATTTTCGATATAGTGGGTATGGCCTGGTTTTTCCGTAAATTTCATCCTAAATTTGTTAGTAAAATAGAGTTAGGCCGCAATATACCGAGTGTATCGTTTAATCTGAAATATGGTGGTTCGGTATTAATCGACCGAAAAGAGCCCAAGCAAGCGTTGCCATTAATGAAACAGATGGGCGAATACATTGAACATCACAAACGATCTACCATAATTTACCCCGAAGGAACCCGTACGCGTGATGGAAAACCGAAAGAATTTGCAGCCAACGGTCTGAAAATTTTATGCAAATATGCTCCCGGTGCAGTTGTAGTACCTGTTACCATCAACAATTCGTGGAAAGTATTTCGATATGGAAATTTTCCACTCGGCATGTTTAACTGTGTAACATTTACCGTTCACAAACCAATTGCTGTAGCCGAAACAGATTTTAATTCGCTGTTTGAATACACGCAAAAAGCTATTGTGGAAGGGGTTAGGTAATGTGCCAATGTGCCAATGTGCCAATGTGCCAATGTGCCAATGTGCCAATGTGCCAATGTGCCAATGTGCCAATGTGCCAATGAGAAAATAAGAAATTGAGAAAATAAGAAAATAAGAAAATAAGAAATTAGGTTTAATCAAAACCTATAACACGAAACACGAAACACGAAACCTGAAACACAAAACGCGAAACACAAAACGCGAAACCTGAAACGCGAAACACGAAACCTGAAACCTGAAACGCGAAACGCGAAACCTGAAACGCGAAACGCGAAACCTGAAACGCGAAACACGAAACACGCTATTTCTTCTTAGCTTTCTTAAGTGTTTCCTTTTTTTCTTTCTCGATGGCTTTTGCTTCGCGGGCTATTTTTTTAACTTTTTTACGCTCTTCGAGTACAATTTTGAGGTATTCAATATAGGGTTCAATGTAGCGTTTGCGTTTGGTTTCGAGCAGGTCGTCCATATTTACCATAATGCCGGTTTCGTAAACAGAACCAAAATCGGCATCGAAAATGCTTCCAAACATACGCATTGTATCCGATAAACCAATGTAGGCATTGAACAGCGCCGGTATTGTTTCGCCTTCGTTACGCACCGCCTTCTGCAAAATTTTATAATCGGCATTCAAATCTTTACCACTAAAGAGCTTTTGCGCTATCTTTTTAGTTTCGGCACTTAACTCCACCGGAACTTTGGGCAAGATAAGCTTTTCTTTATCGCTGAAATATTTGAACATATACGAATATATCAGCTCACGGGCTACAACCGGATAGGTATTGTAAATGGTAACTTTGCCGATAAAATATTTTGCACCTTTTACCGAATGAACCAAAGCTCCCAATCCATCCCACAAATTATCGAGTGCAAAAAGGCTTTTTATACCCATTTTAGATGTCTGATAATCGGGCTGAACAAATGCTCGTCCGAGTTCAATGGTATAAGGTAAATAATCGGTAATAAATTTAGTATTAAAAGTAAAAAGATGCGACATAACGAATTTAGGCTGGCCTTTTTCGTCAATTTCAACATCTGAGCCATTTAAAAATCGGTAACCACCAACAATTTGCTCTGCCTGAGGATCCCAGACAATAAGCTGTTGGTAAGGCTTTTCCATATAATCGTATTTGTCGGTATCGATTTCTTCGCCTGTACCACCGCCTCCCGAACGAAACGAAAGTTCGCGCAGGCGTCCGATTTCGAGCATAACATTTGGTGAGTTGTGCGCATCAACAATGTAAATCTCGTTGTGTGCTTTATTGGTTGGTCGTAAGAATCTGTCTCCCGACAATTCTTTCTTAATTATCTTCCTATCAACAGGTGGAATAATTTCTTTCATTGTTTTATTCAAAAAACTTCTTTTTATACCTGAAAAGTTCACGCAAAAGTAGTGCATTTTTAAAAACTATGTTCATTTTTGGCTGCATTTTGTTTCGAATTTATTTTTTTTATAGTTAATGTATTTCAATTTGTTTCAATTTCTGCTCATTTCAACCAAAAATGTGTTGTAAAATGACATTTTTACGCTAATTGCCTGCTCACAAATGTTAACAATTATAAACTATCCAATTCTAAATTATCCTTTATCAAAAAATGATAAGAAATACCAAATAAACAATGATATATTTTCCAAATTTGATTTTTTCGACCCTCAAACCTCCAAAGGCGGCTTAAAGACGCAGTATCTTTAATTTTTCATATTCTTTTTGAAGAATATATCTTAGCCCCCAGTAGGGGGTTGGGGGTCATAACTAAAACATAAAAATAAAAATTATTGAATACTTAATAGCGCAATGAAATATTGTATCTTTGCACGAAATTTTTTGAAATACTAAAAAAAACCTATCATCTGAATTAAATCTTATGGTTTTATCAGAAATTGCAGGACATATTGGTGTACACACAAAAACTCCTGATGCAGACATAAAATGGTTACTTACCGATAGCCGCTCGCTTTCATTCCCAACAGAGAGTTTGTTTTTTGCACTAAAAACGAACCGGAATAACGGACATAATTATATAGCTGAATTGTACAGTCAGCAGTTGCGTTACTTTGTAGTGAGCGAAATGCTTCCGGAATTTGCAGACTTGACCGATGCTGTTTTTCTAAAGGTGGAAGATACCCTGCAAGCATTACAACAATTAGCTAAAACACACAGAGCCTCGTTTGAAATACCTGTGATTGGCATAACAGGTAGTAACGGAAAAACGATAGTAAAAGAATGGCTGTATCAGGCACTGCATACCGAATACCGGATTTGCCGCTCGCCACGTAGTTTTAATTCGCAAATTGGTGTTCCGCTTTCGGTTTGGGGAATAAATGATAAAACGCAGTTGGCTATTTTCGAAGCCGGAATATCGCAGCCGGGTGAAATGGAAAAACTGCAGGCAATTATTCAGCCAACGGTAGGTATTTTTACCAATCTTGGAGATGCGCATCAGGAAAATTTCAGCAGTTTAAAACAAAAATGTGCCGAAAAGATTAAACTCTTCCGTGAGGCAGAAACGATAATTTATAATGCCGATAATAAAGTTGTTGCTATATCAATAGCCCAATCGGGTTTTACGGGAACACTTTTCAGCTGGGGCAAAGGCGAAAACCCGACCATGCAAATTATTTCAACTGAAAAACACCTGCAACAGACAATAGCACAAATTCGTTATTCAAACAAAACCTTTCGGTTAGAAATTCCGTTTGCCGACGATGCATCTATCGAAAATGCGCTTCACTGTGTGGCTTTCATGCTTTATTCGGGTTATAATGAGGATTTTATTTCAGAAAAAATAAAACAGTTGGAAACGGTAGGAATGCGACTTGAAGTAAAAGAAGGCATTCGTAACTGTTTGATTATTAACGATAGCTACAATTCGGATTTAAACTCGCTCGGAATAGCACTTGATTTTCTGAATCAACAATCCACTACACAACAGACCAAACGTACCATTATACTTTCCGATATTTTACAAAGTGGACAGTCGGGTAGCGATTTGTATGCAACAGTTAGTAATTTAATTCGCACCAAAGACATTCAACGATTTATAGGAATAGGACCGGAAATATCACATTTTGCAAACTATTTTTCGTTTTTGGATAATGCATTTTTTGCCGACACCGAAAGTTTTCTGAAATCACCATTGCTGCACGAACTTCAAAATGAGGTTATTTTATTAAAAGGTTCGCGGCAATTTCAATTCGAAGCCATTTCAGAAAAATTGGAGCTGATAGCTCACGAAACAATATTGGAAGTAAATCTGAATGCATTAGTTAGCAATTTGAATTATTTTCGATCGAAACTTCGCCCCGAAACAAAAGTAATGTGCATGGTAAAGGCTTTTGCTTATGGCAGTGGCGCTGTAGAGGTTGCACGCACGCTTCAACATCACCGGTGCGATTACTTAGCAGTGGCAGTAGCCGATGAGGGTGCCGAACTTCGTCGCGAGGGTATTCGCATTCCTATCGCCGTAATGAATCCTGAGCAGGGCAGTTTCGGATTGATTTTCGACAACAATTTAGAACCTGAAATTTATAGTTTCCGTTTGCTTCGCAATTTTATAGCGGCAGCCGAAAAACAGGGAATTACAAATTATCCGGTTCATTTGAAATTCGACAGTGGTATGCACCGTCTTGGTTTCGAAGGAGCAGATATAGATAAACTTACGGATATACTTCGCAATCAGCAACAGGTGATTGTGCGTTCGGTCTTTTCGCATTTAGCAGGTGCCGACGAGGCTAAGTTTGATGACTTTACGAAACAGCAAGTGTCTGTATTTAAGGAATATGCCGACAAAATTCAGGAAGTTTTTCCACACAAAATAATGCGTCATATTCTTAATTCAGCCGGAACGGAGCGTTTTCCGGAATATCAGTTTGATATGGTGCGATTGGGAATCGGACATTACGGAATTAGTTCATTACCCGAGGTAAAACTTCAACAGGTTTGCGCCCTTAAAACGGTAATTTTGCAAATTAAAACGATCAAGGCCGGCGAAACAGTTGGATATAGTCGCAAAGGCATAGTTGATAAAGAAAAAAGAATTGCCATTTTGCCCATTGGTTATGCCGATGGTTTCGATCGCAAACTCAGTAATGGTGTGGGCGAAGTATTGATTAACGGACAGCGGGCAAAAGTAATCGGGAATGTTTCAATGGATTTAATAACAGTGGATATTACTGATATAGAAGCTAATGAAGGTGATAAAGTGGAAATTTTCGGGGAAAATCTCACTATTAGTGAAGTGGCTGAATGGCTTAAAACAATTCCTTACGAAATTTTGACAAGTGTTTCACGTAGAGTTAAACGGGTTTATTTTCAGGAATAGGAATTTTATTGACCCCCAACCCCCTACCGGGGGCTAAGACATATTCTCCAAAAAGGATATGAAAAATAAAATATACTGCGTCATAAAGCCCCCATTTGGGGGTTTGGGGGTCAAAATCAAAAAAAATAGCTCAAAAATAGTCGTATCAAATTATCATATTCACAATAAATGATTTTAAGTCTCATAAAAGATAAAAATACTTCGCAGGTATTAGAAGAAAGTGCCTCGGCACTTGCCAAATTGTTTGGTAAGGAATATGCTTTTGCTGATTTTGATACTTGTATCCATCAACTCAATGATTATTGTGAACAAAATGATGTGTCGTTTTTATTTATACAACTCATTGATAATAAAAGGCGTAAAATACAAGAATTGCTTAATGCCTGCCACGAATTACGCATTCCTTATATTTTTTTCAAAAATTCGTTTGAAAAACTACAAATCGGGAAAATACTTGTACCGGTCAATTTTTTAGAAGAAGAGGCCGAAAAGGCTCAGTTTGCGAGTGCATTCGGGCGATTTTGCAATTCGGAAATTCAAATAATGCAAGCCAACGATTATGGTTCGAAAGCTGCAAATACTGTTGCACGTATGCTGGAATTATTTGACAAATTTAAGCTGAATGTTCGGGTGGAAAAAGCAAAGGGTGATAGTTTTAAAGTGGATAAAGAAGCTGTTAATAAGGCTGTTGAGCTAAATGCCGGAATTGTTCTGATAACAGCTTCGCGCGAATACGGACTCGATGATTTATTGTTTGGTCCAAGCGAACTACATTTAATCCGACATTCATTGGTGCCTTTGCTTATTGTGAATCCAAGAGCCGATTTATATGCACTTTGCGATTGAAAATTGTCAGTAAAATCCCGAACGATAGTTTCAAAAACTGCCATTCTGCCACATTTTCTGACAATTAACCGCAATTTTAGCTTATGGCAAAATTATTGTTGCACGCAGGCAAACTAAAAAGAGTATAATTTTTTTTGAAATATGAAAAAGCAAAAACTTACCGACGAAACACCAGAAACAAAACAGGAAGAAGTAATAAACGCAAATGTTGAAAACGAAGCTGTTGAAACAAATCAAACCGATGAAGCTGCTGAAAGCATAGATGCATCGGCTCAGCAAATTGAGGAATTAAATCAGAAATGTGCCGATTTGAATGACAAAAATCTGCGCTTAATGGCCGAATTTGATAACTATCGGAAACGCACACTGAAAGAACGTGCCGATTTGATAAAAACAGCCGGTGAAAGTCTGCTGTCCAATATGTTACCGTTAATCGACGATTTTGAACGCGGTCTGAAAGCCATGGAAACATCCGAAGATGTAGTAGCTGTAAAAGAAGGGGTTGAACTGATATACAACAAGTTCATTGCTTATTTGATGCAAAATGGCGTTAAAGCAATTTTGACAGAGAATGCAGCATTCGATACCGATTTACACGAAGCAATTACAACTATTCCTGCTCCGACCGAAGACCTGAAAGGCAAAATTGTAGATTGCGTTTCGAAAGGTTACACACTGAACGAAAAAGTTATACGTTTTTCGAAAGTGGTTGTGGGAGAATAGATTAGTTTATAAGGTTTATAAAGTTTGTAAAGTTTATAAGGTTTGTAAGGTTTATAAAGTTTGTAAAGTTTATAAGGTTTTGTGAATCAACACATCAACACATCAACACATTATCACATCATCACATCATAAAATTATCATATTAATAAAATGTCCAAAAGAGATTATTACGAAATATTAGGGGTATCCAAATCGGCTTCTGCCGACGAAATAAAGAAAGCATACCGCAAAAAGGCGATTGAGTTTCACCCCGACAAAAACCCCGGCGACAAAGTTGCTGAAGAGAATTTTAAGGAAGCTGCCGAGGCTTACGAAGTTTTGAGCGACCCTCAAAAGCGCCAGCGTTACGACCAGTTTGGACATGCTGGTGTAGGTGGAGCAGCCGGAGGTGGTTTTGGCGGTGGTGGCATGACTATGGATGACATATTTGCGCACTTTGGTGATGTTTTTGGTGGTCATTTCGGAGGTGGTTTTAGCGGATTTGGCGGACAGCGAGGTGGTGGCCAACGTGTTCGCCGTGGTTCTGATTTACGCGTAAAAGTAAAATTGAATCTGACCGAAATTGCAACCGGAGTTGAGAAAAAAATAAAAGTAAAAAAATATGTAATGTGTTCGCACTGTAACAGTACGGGCGCTGCACACGGCTCACAACCGGTTACATGCAGTACCTGTCATGGTTCCGGACGAGTTACACGTGTTCAGCAAACCATACTCGGACAGATGCAAACTTCGTCGGACTGTCCATCGTGTGGTGGTGAAGGAAAAACAATCCGCGATAAATGTACTCATTGTAATGGTGAAGGAATTGTACGGGAAGATGAAATAATTACCATAAATATTCCTGCCGGCGTTATGGAAGGTATGCAACTTTCGATGAGTGGCAAAGGAAATGCTGCCCGTCGTGGAGGTGTGAATGGCGATTTGTTGGTTTTGGTTGAAGAAGAAGCACATCCCGAATTAATTCGTGACGAAAATGATTTGATATACAATCTGTTACTAACTTTCCCTACGGCAATTCTGGGTGGAAGTGTTGAGGTTCCGACAGTGGATGGTAAAGTAAAAGTAACCATTAATCCGGGTACGCAACCGGGCAAGGTTTTACGCTTACGGGGCAAAGGATTACCCAGCGTAAATCGTTATGGAACAGGCGATTTACTGATTAATATTGGTGTTTACATTCCCGAGAATCTGAATCGCGACGAAAAGGCCATTATCGAAAAATTAGGTCAATCGGCAAATGTAAAACCAAGTAACAATGCTTCGCGTGACTTTTTTTCACGGGTAAGAAATATGTTTGAATAATTTTTGATAAAAAATTGATTATAAATGCCTTGATTTTTTTAAAAATTGAGGCTTTTTTTTTATCAATGATTAAACTTTAATTAAAAATTAAAGTCAAAGCAGATTAATTATAAACAATAAATTATACTTTAAGTCAATGAATACGAAATTTTTATTTGTCATTTTCCAACTTTTTATCACACTAAACCTTCTATCTCAACATTCCATTCAATCCACCCTTTTAGACTCTAAAAACAATGCTGCAATCGAAATGGCAACCGTTCGATTATTGCGTCTACCCGACTCTACTTTAGTACAGGGCGCACAAACGGATATGAAAGGACAATTTATATTGACAAAAATTAAAGCCGGAAATTATGTTCTGAAAGTTACATCGGTTGGATATGACGACTATGTTAGAAATATTACATTAGACAAAAAAGATCTGATACTAAAACCAATACTAATTTCCGAAAATGTAAAATTACTCAAAGAAGTGGAAGTAAAAGGTACTGCAGCTCAAATGGTTGTAAAAGGCGATACGCTCGAGTACAATGCCACGGCTTTTAAAACCCAGGAAAATTCGGTAGTAGAAGATTTATTGAAACGATTGCCTGGTGTTGAGATTTCGCAGGAAGGAAAAATTACCGTTAATGGTCAGGAAGTGAAGAAAATACGCGTTGATGGCAAAAAGTTTTTTGGCGAAGATGTGGAAATGACAACCAAAAACCTGCCGGCCGAAATGATTGAAAAAATACAGGTACTGGAACAAAAATCGGATATGGCTCAACTAACAGGTTTCGAAGATGGTGAAACCGAACGAATTATCAACCTTACGCTTAAACCTAACCGTAAAAAAGGCATGTTCGGAACCTTTACAGGCGGTGCAGGGATGGATACCGACGAAAAATTCAGGTACGATAGCAATATGTTTCTCAACATAATGCGGGGCGAATCGCAAACCGCTATTACCGGTGCTGCCAATAATATAAACACCACACGCAGCAGCAGAGGACGTTTTGGTAGTAGTCCATCGGGAGGTATTACAGCCACTCAAAATCTGGGCGTAAATAACAATACCATTGTAAATGATAAGTTTAAAATTGGTGGCGATGCAGGGTTTAATCATTCTGATAATTATAGCACAACCAACACAAACAAACAGAGTTACATTTCCGAATCCATATCAAATGATACTACTTTTACAACTTCGGGCACTAATCAGTATTCTGCAAATATGCGCTTAGAAGCCGAATGGAAAATTGATACGCTGCGTACTATGATTATTCAACCAAACATGGACTATTTAAATTCAATGACATTTAGTACACGCAAATATACTTATTATACGAACGATGATCCACGAAGTAATGGTAATTCAGAAAATAATGGAATTTCGGATCGTATTTCGGCAGGATTAAATTTAATTTACAGCAAAAAGTCAGCTTTTAAAAAGGGACGTGCATTTACTACCAGCATAAACACTTCGTTTTCGCAAAGTAATAGTGACAGTTATAATTTTTCGAAAAAAAATACAACTACAACATCAACCACAGTCGACCAGTTTACCAACAACATAAGCGACCGAAACAGTTTAAGCCTTCGGTTTTCGTTTGTTGAACCACTATGGAATGTAAAAAACATGCTCGAAGCATCTATCGCACTGAAATCGACTGTAAACAACTCAGAAAAAGCACAATACAATAAAGATACGGAAGGTAATTACACAGAAAAAGACAGCACGTACAGCAATGTTTTTAAAAATAATTTTTACAGTGAAACACTCGAATTAAATTATCGGTATACCGAAAAAATGTATAATTTGACCATAGGCTTCAAAGGCGAACCTTCGCAAACATACAGTTACCGTGAATATGATAATGGAGTAATCAGGCCCTACACCAACGAAGTAATTAACTATGCGCCCAATGGTCGGTTTCAGTATAATTTTGGCAAAAAAAAGTTTGTACGTATCGACTACCGCGGTAATACCGACCAACCAAGTGTCAGTCAAATGCAACCTGTTAAAAACAATTCGAACCTAATGAACGAAACGGTAGGAAATCCACAACTTAATCCGTCATTTTATCAATATTTGCGATTTATGTACAGCACGTTCAACGACAAGCGTTTTTCATCATTCAGTGCCTGGTTTAGCGGTGGAATAACAAAAGATGCCCTTGTAACAAACAGCATTTACGACGAAACAAACAAACAATACAGCCAAACTGTAAATGCGACACAAAGTCCTTACAATTTTAATGGTAATATTATGTATAACACACCGATTATTGCCAAAAGACTTCATTTCAATACAAGCACATCGGGAGGTTACAACATGCGCTATGGCTACACAGCCCGTAATGTGAGTAACAGCGATATTGACGTTGAGAATTTGCAATTAGGAGAACTGAGCGAAACCGGACGCGTAAATGCCGAACAACAACTATCGCTTACATTTACACACGATGTAATTGAACTCGGAGCAAAAGGATTGTTTAAATACTCCAACACCGTTAACAACCTTAACCCCACCCCATCAACTACTTACGACTGGACAGCAAGCGGTAATCTTGTATTGCGTTTACCATATAGTATAAATATCAGTTCGGATATAAATTACACAACCCGTAAAGGTTATAGCAATTTCGATTTGGACGAAACAATATGGAATGCATCTGTTGATAAAACTTTATTTAAAGGAAAAGGAGTTTTGGCACTGAAATGGAATGATATTTTGCAACAAAAACTGAATATTCGACAAATAATCGGTGACAATTATATTTCCTATAACAAATATAACACGCTTACCTCCTATTTTATTCTGAGTTTTAGCTATAAATTAAATCAGTTTGGCGACCACAAAGGTGGTGGAGAAGTTCGTCGTGTACAGGGAATGTATGGTAGGCCCGATGGAATGAGCTATCCACGTCGTAGCGAAGGTGGCGGTGGATATGAACGCGGTGGATTTTAAAAATTTCTATCAATCAAAAAAATATTGTATTTTTGTCAAAAATTTTCCGTGTGCGCACACAGAGTTCAATGCACATGGTATATTATCTAACACAAAAACAACAAATATGCAACGATTGAACAGAACTACAGCCAACATTACCAAAACTTATCCTGAACGTATTATCCAGTTTGGAGAAGGAAATTTCCTGCGAGCATTTATCGATTGGATGGTATACAATATGAATCAAAAAGCCGATTTTAATTCGAGCGTTGTAGTTGTACAGCCACTACCAACGGGTATGATTGATATGCTGAACGAGCAGGATGGCTTGTATCACGTTAATCTTCAGGGACTTGACAAAGGCAACACTGTAAACAGCATCGAACTAATAGATGTTATTAGTCGCTCGCTTAATCCATATACCGATTTTGATGCCTATCTGAAATTAGCCGAACAACCTGAGATGCGATTTGTGGTTTCGAATACTACTGAGGCAGGTATTGCCTTTGACGCAAACTGCAAATTAGACGATGCCCCTGCAAGTTCATATCCCGGAAAATTAACCCAATTACTATATCACCGTTTTAAAACATTCGAAGGCGCAACCGACAAAGGATTGATAATTTTTCCCTGCGAATTGATTTTTCACAATGGCACTGAACTGAAAAAAACGATCAATCAATACATTAAATTATGGAATTTGGGTACTGATTTCCAAAATTGGTTCGACACTGCCTGCGGTGTATATTCTACTCTTGTTGACAGGATTGTACCCGGTTATCCCCGCGAAAAAATTTCTGAAATTTTAGAAAAAATTCAGTTGGAAGATAAGTTAGTGGTTCAGGCTGAAATTTTCCATTTGTTGGTAATAGAAGCCCCCGAAAGTGTGGCCAAGGAATTTCCGGCCGATAAAGCTGGTCTGAATGTGCTTTTTGTTCCCGACGAAAAACCATACCACGAACGTAAAGTAACATTGCTGAACGGTCCACATACGGTATTGTCGCCCGTTGCTTATTTATCCGGTATTGATATAGTTCGCGATTGTTTGAAAGATGACCTTATTTCGAAATATATTGATTTGGTAGTTTACGAAGAATTAATTTCGACGCTCGATTTGCCCGCTGATGAGTTAAAACAATTTGCCGACGATGTGCTCGAACGTTTTAGCAATCCATTTGTAAATCATTACCTTACAAGCATAATGCTCAATTCGTTTCCTAAATTCAAAACCCGCGATTTACCCGGTTTAAAAAAATACTTAGAGCGAAAAGGAGTTTTACCCGAAGGTTTGGTATTAGGCCTTGCAGCCATTATAACCTATTATAAAGGTGGTAAAAGAGCTGACACTGAAATTGTACCTAACGATGATGCAGCCATTTTAAAATTACTTTCAGATAGCTGGAAATCGGATGATTACGAGGCGATTGCTTCCACGGTTCTTGCATCGGATATAATCTGGGGCGAAAATTTGAATGAAATTCCGGGGCTGACACAAAAATTAGCAACATATCTGCGGTTAATTTCGGTGAATGGAATGAAAAATACGGTTAAAACTTTAGTTGAAAACAAATAGTTTATGACAACTTATTTAAAAATAAACCCCGCCGATAATGTTGCAGTTGCACTTGTGACGTTGCAAGCAGGCGAAATAGTAACTATTGATGGGTTCGAAATAAAATTGAACGCCGAAATTCCAATGGGACATAAATTTGCGTTGGCTGATGTGTCCGAAAACGAAAACATTGTAAAATATGGTTATCCGATTGGATATGCCCGCGTTGCATTAAAAAAAGGTGATTTGGTAAACGAAACGAATATCAAAACAAACTTAGAAGGTTTGCTCGATTACGAATATAACCCACAGGATGTAAAACTCGAAATTGAAAACCGGAATCTAACCTTTAAAGGCTTCAAACGAGCTAATGGCGATGCAGGTGTACGAAATGAAATATGGATTATACCTACTGTTGGGTGTGTTAACGGCACAATTAATTCGCTTGCCGAACGCATGCGCATGGAAACACAGCTCAAAGGTGTTGATGCCATTGTAGCTTATCCACACAATTACGGCTGTTCACAACTTGGCGACGATCATGAAAATACCCGCAAAATTCTGCGCGATATGGTTTTGCACCCCAATGCAGGTGGAGTTTTGGTAGTAGGATTGGGATGCGAAAATAATCAGGTATCGAAGTTTCGTGACTTTTTAGGCGATTTTGACGAAAGTCGTATCAAATTTATGGAAACTCAAAAAGTGGAAGACGAAGATGAGTTAGGAATGAATTTATTGCGCGAAATTTACGCGGTTGTATCAAAAGATGTGCGTGAAGACATTTCTTTGTCCGAATTAAAAATCGGTTTAAAATGCGGTGGTTCCGACGGATTATCGGGCATTACTGCCAATCCATTGTTGGGCGTATTCTCCGATTTTCTGATTGCTCAGGGCGGAAGCACGGTATTAACCGAGGTTCCCGAAATGTTTGGCGCCGAAACGATATTAATGAATCGTTGCGTGAACAAAAATATGTTCGACAAAACAGTGTTTTTAATCAACGATTTCAAAGATTATTTTATAAAAAACAATCAACCTGTTTACGAAAATCCATCACCGGGAAATAAAGCCGGTGGAATTTCTACCTTGGAAGAAAAATCGCTTGGTTGTACTCAAAAATGCGGAAAAGCATTGGTTCAGGACGTTTTATTGTATGGCGAACGTATCAAAACCAAAGGTTTAAATCTGCTCAGTGCACCCGGGAACGACTTGGTGGCAGCTACTGCTTTAGGTGCAAGTGGTTGTCAGATAGTGCTTTTCACAACGGGACGCGGTACACCATTTGGCAGTTTTGTACCAACCATGAAAATTTCCACTAATACGCCACTTTACAATCGTAAAGGCAGTTGGATCGATTTCAATGCCGGAACAATCGTAGAAAATGAATCCATTGAACAAGTTCGGGAACGTTTTATCGATTACATTATAAGAGTGGCAAGTGGCGAATTTGTAAATAACGAAAAGAAAAACTACCGCGAAATAGCGATATTTAAATCAGGTGTTACGCTATAAGGCTACAGAGGCGCATTTACAAATTTGTCAATGCGCTTCAAGCCAGTTCGCTCCCACTCCACAGTCCGCAATCAGCGGCACTTTAAGTTTCAATACATTTTCCATTTCTTCCACAACTACTTTTCTGGCCTGTTCGGTTTCTGAGACAGGAACAACGAAGTTTAACTCATCGTGCACCTGCATGGTCATTTTGGTTTGCATGTTTTCAGCTGTCAGGCGCTTTTGGATATTAATCATAGCTATTTTTATAATATCGGCTGCCGAACCCTGAATGGGCGCATTGATGGCATTTCGTTCGGCAAATCCGCGCACCACGTTGTTTTGCGAATTAATATCGGCTAAGTAGCGTTTGCGTCCGAAAATAGTCTCTACATAACCAAGTTCTTTTGCCCGCTGAATGCATTCGTCCATATAGCGTTTTACATCCGGATAAGTGGCAAAATAACCATCAATCAACTCTTTAGCCTCAGCGCGCGGAATGGTAAGCCGCTCCGAAAGTCCGAAGGTGGAAATACCATAAATAATACCAAAATTGGCGGTTTTGGCTTTGCGGCGCATGTCCGAAGTAACCTCCTCAACCGGAATTTTATATATTTTCGCAGCCGTAGCTGTATGAATATCAAGTCCGCTGTTAAAGGCATCCAGCATGTTTTTATCGCCACTCAGGTGTGCCATTATGCGTAATTCGATTTGCGAATAATCGGCACTAAGAAAAACACAACCCTCGTCGGGGATAAATGCCTTGCGGATTTCCTTTCCCTGCGCATCGCGAATTGGTATGTTTTGCAGATTCGGATTCGTAGAACTTAAACGACCTGTGGCAGCTACTGTTTGATTAAACGAGGTATGCACTTTCCCTGTTTTGGGGTTTATCAGCAATGGCAACGCATCAATATAAGTGCTGAGTAATTTTTTAAGCCCTCGATAATCCAGAATTTTACCGATTATCGGGTGTTTGGAGCGTATTTTTTCCAGAATATCTTCCGAAGTGGAATACTGACCGGTTTTGGTTTTCTTCGCTTTATCATCTAATTTCAGTCGGTCGAACAGTATTTCACCCACCTGTGCCGGCGACGACACATTAAACGAATAGCCCACCATATCATGAATTTCCTTTTCGATAGTCAACAATTCGGCGGTCAGAATTTCGGAACTTGCGCGAAGTGCCTCGCTATCAATACGAACGCCATTTCGCTCCATAGTAGCAAGTACACGGAGCAGTGGCATTTCCATTTCGTAAAACAGCTTTTCGAGTCCGTTATCTTTTAACTCTGCTTCCAGTATTTGTTTAAGCTGAAATGTAATATCAGCATCTTCGGCTGCATAGTTGCACAACAAATCAATATCCACAAAGCGGATATCCATTTGGTTTTTACCTTTTCCGCCCACAAGTTCTTCGTAATGAATGGTTCGGTAGCGCAGGTAAATTTCGGCGAGATAATCCATACCATGACGCAGTTCGGGTTGTAGCAAGTAATGTGCAATCATGGTGTCGAACAGCTTTCCTTTCAGCTCAATACCATACATCGAAAGCATGAGCAGGTCGAACTTAATGTTCTGACCTGTTTTTTCAATATGTTCGGCCTGAAAAAAGGCTTTAAATTCTTTCAGCACATCTTCAGTCTCAGTTCGTTCAGTTGGCAATGTTACATAATAGGCTTCCCCTTTGGCAAAACAAAACGACATACCCACCATTTCGGCTGTAAATACATCCACGCCGGTAGTTTCGGTATCGAAACACACCGATTTTTGCATAAATAACTTCGAAATTAAATCAGCGCGTTTTACTTTCGTGTCCACCAACTGATAATTATGCGCCACATTCTTAAGTGTAAGAAGCTCATTATCAACCACGGGCTCAAGTTCCTGTATTGGTTTCGGAGCCTGTTTAGTCGAAGGTTTTTCTTCCGGCGCATCGAAAGCATCGAAGAGAGACATTTGTCCGGCCGGCGATTTGGGTCGTGCAAACTGAATGGTTGTTGTGGGTTCGTCGGGCGGCAAAGATGTAAATGGCTTAGCGCCAAATTTATTCTGCGTCATGGTTCTGAACTCCAGTTCATCGAAAAGGGCTTTCAGTTCAGGCTCATTCACAGGCTCCACAACAAGGGCTTTTTCGTCAAATTTAACGGGCACATCGGTTTTAATCGTTGCCAAAAAGCGCGAAAACAGAATTTGCTCCTTGTTATTTTCCACTTTATCCTTAAGTGCACCTTTCAGTTCGGCAGTTCGGGTGAGTAAAGTATCGATGCTGCCAAATTCCTTCAGCAGTTTCACGGCAGTCTTCTCTCCCACACCGGGGCAGCCCGGAATATTATCCGAAGCATCGCCCATAAGCCCCAATAAATCAATCACCTGTTCGTGACTATCCAAATCATATTTAGCCTTTACCTCATCAGGTCCCATTACTTCAAAACCACCTGTATGTTTGGGGCGGTACATAAATATATGGTCGGAAACCAATTGTCCGTAATCCTTATCGGGTGTAAGCATAAAAACTTCAAAACCCTCTTTCTCAGCCATTTTCGAAACCGTGCCAATCACATCGTCAGCTTCGAAACCTGGAACCTCTAAGATGGGGATATTATAAGCCTGTATAATTTTTTTGATATAAGGCACAGCCAGCTTTATATCTTCGGGTGTAGCTTCACGTTGCGCTTTGTATTGCTCGTAAGCCTCGTGGCGAAATGTTGGTCCGCTGGGGTCGAAAGCCACTGCAATATGAGTAGGTTTTTCACGCTTCAGCACATCTTCGAGCGTATTTACAAAACCATAGATGGCTGACGTATTTAATCCTTTTGAATTAATGCGGGGAGCACGAATAAAGGCGTAATAGGCACGGTAAATGATGGCATAAGCATCCATCAAAAATAATTTTTTATTCATTAGAATTCAGTTCGTTTTTTATGTTGAAAAAATTGATTGAAAAAATAGAAAGTAATAATACAAATAACCCACAATACAGCAAAAACAAGCTGACTATTTTGATTTGTAAAATAAGTAATAAGCCAAAAAATAAATGTACCTAAAGTAACAAAAATAAATGTACTTAAGTTGAGATATGCAATCAGGTCACCTAATTTCCTGCCTGATTTGGATTTTTGAATTGTAGAAAGACAGGGAACCTGAAAAAATCCACCCGAAAATGCAACTCCAAATACACATAGTGCATAAAAGAAAAAATTCAGATCAAAAAAGGTAATAAAGCCCAGAAATACAATCATTCCGGCAATTCCGGGTAACATCATTTTCTGTCCGGTGCTGTTTCCGGCAGCTTTAGCAGCAGCAAAACATCCGGTGGCAATTGCTATAGCTGCTATGGCCATAATAATGCCGGTTTCCGTATTTCCCGCATGAAAATAATCTTTGGTATGAATTACCAAATTCATTTGCAACATTCCACCAATCAGCCAAAAAACAGATGAACCTATTACCGAGGCATTTACATCTTTGTATTTCTTAGCTAATTTGTACGATTGTTTTAAAAACACAAAGGGATTATTGCTTTGTTTCTGAACTTCAACCGGCATTTCAATCACTTTTATAGTAGCTGTAGTTAAGTATCCCAAAACAGCGGTTGCCAGAAAAACGACTATTAAAACTTCGATTTCAACATAATCGGAAAGCACCGAAGCCACAACCGTTCCGGCCAAAATACCCAGAAATGCCATTGTTTCGAATACTCCACTCCCGAAAGCAACCTTTTTTTCACCCCCGATATCGCGTATAAGTCCGTATTTTGCAGGCGAATACAAACTACTTTGGATGCCCATTAACAACACAGACGTCAATCCAATGTAAATATTCTCAGTAATAAACGCAATTGATGCCAATAGCATAATTGGTATTTCGATTAATTTTAAAATTCTGAAAATTTTTTGTTTGGAAATGCGAACACTCAGGTTGCCGGCAAAAGGTGAAAACAAAAGATAAGGTATAATTAACGCTGCCGAAACAAGTGATATTAATTGCGATGAATTAAGCCACTCCGGTAATTTCCAGGATAACGTAAAAAAAATTATGCTGTTTTTCAGTAGATTATCATTAAATACACCCAAAAAATTACTGGTAAATAAAGCACTCCAGTTTACAGCTCTGCTATTCGGCATTGAATTTGTTGATTTGTTTCGAAACAAAAATACGTTTTTTTTTGCTACCCGCAAAACTAATCTGTTCGATTAAATGTTTTAAGTTAAAACCAAATAAAACACAACGAAAAAAAGTCACCATCTTCTATTTTAATAAATATATGTTAATTTTTAGCGTTAAACTTGTTAATGTTAAGTTTTAAGTATATTTTTGCATTAGGTATGAAAAGAACAACAATAACAATATTAATCATTTCGATGATAGCCACCTTTGTCGGCCTGATAATATTGCAGGTAAGGTATGTAAGCATCAATGCCGAAATGATTGAAAATCAGTTTAACGAGAGTGTTGAACGAAGTCTGTTTCAAACAGCAATACTTGTTGAAGAAAACGAAGCGTTGGAATACCTTGGGGAAGTACTCGAAAATGAAAGCGGAAAATCTAAAAACACAACCGGAATTGATTTTTCGAAAGATGATTTAACCCGAAATATTGACAGTGTTTCAAAAAATCTGAAAATTTCGGATTTGGATAAAAACAAGCCACGGATACGATTAAGCACCCGACATGGAAATGCAACCATAGAAGAGACATCGCGGTTTTTGCAGGAAAAATTCAGGCAGAATTTTTCACGTTCGAAAACGATATTGGACCAGGCTGTATTTCGTTGGTTGAAAGAATCTGAAAGTAAAGACATAAGCGAAAGAGTCAATTTTGTTGAGTTAGACAATATTATCGAGAAAGTTTTGCTGAATAATGGTGTTGAACTGCCATTTTTCTATACTATAGTTGACAAACAGGGAAATATAATATTTAAATGCACGAAAGAAATTCACATTCATGCTAACAATAATAATGTGTATTCGCAAAAATTATTTCCATCCGAAGATTCGGGCAGAGCAGCATATTTACAGGTAACTTTTCCGACAAAGCAAAATTTTATACTTAAATCGTTAAATTTATTGCTACCTTCGGTACTTATGCTGATAGTAATTTTGTTTATATTTACGTATGCGATTATCGTTATTTTTAAACAAAAACAATTGAATGTTATCAAAAATGATTTTGTAAATAACATGACTCATGAGCTGAAAACACCGATTTCGAGCATATCGCTTGCTTCGCAAATGTTACAGGACCCAAGCGTGGGAAAAACACCGGAAACATTAAGTCATATTTCAAAGGTTATTCGCGACGAAACAAAACGACTGAGTTTTATGGTCGAAAAAGTTTTGCAAATGGCTGTATTCGAAAAAGATAAATCGATACTGAAAGTGAACGAAAAGCAGCTTAATTTGTTAATTAAAGAAATAGTAACAAATTTTTCGTTACGGGTAACAAGTAAAGGCGGTCAGATAACTTCGAAACTCAATGCCACCAATGATGTGGCGCTGATTGATGAGGTTCATTTTACAAATGTCATTTTCAATTTAATGGATAACGCGTTAAAGTATTGCGATAAACCATTATTACTTACAATAGAAACATGGAATGAAAAAGACAATATATTAATTAGTATTGAAGACAATGGTATCGGAATTCACAAGGACGATTTAAAGCGCGTGTTTGAAAAATTCTATCGGGTTTCAACCGGAAACCTCCACAATGTAAAAGGATTCGGACTTGGTTTGGCTTACGTAAAAAAAATTGTAACCGAACACAGGGGGACTATCAAAATTGAAAGCGAAATTAACATAGGAACTAAATTCACAATCACAATACCAACACTAAAAAATTACGAATTATGACAGAAGAAAAAGTAAAAATTTTATTATGCGAAGATGACGAAAATCTTGGCATGCTTTTGAGAGAATATTTACAGACAAAAGGCTACGACGCTGATTTGCAACCCGATGGCGAAGCCGGTTACAAAGCTTTCACACGCAACAAATACGACATGTGCGTATTCGATGTAATGATGCCTAAAAAAGATGGTTTCCAACTTGCAACTGACATTCGCGCTGTAAATACCGATGTACCTATTATCTTCCTCACCGCTAAATCGATGAAAGAAGATATTCTTCAGGGCTTTAAATTGGGTGCCGACGATTATTTGTCGAAACCATTCAGCATGGAAGAATTGTTGTATCGTATCGAATCTATCCTGCGCCGTGTACGTGGCAAAAAAGTAAAAGAAGCCGTTGTTTATAACATTGGTAAATTTACTTTTGATGCTCAAAAACAAACATTGTCAATTGATGGCGATTCGAAAAAACTGACTACCAAAGAATCGGAATTGCTCAATTTGCTTGCTGCTAATGCTAACAGTATTTTGGAACGTAATTTCGCTCTGAAAACAATTTGGGTCGACGACAACTATTTCAATGCACGTAGCATGGATGTGTATATCACCAAATTGCGTAAATTGTTGAAAGACGACGAAAATGTAGCTATTATCAATATTCATGGTAAAGGTTACAAACTGATCACTCCACAGGTAAAAGAAGATTAATATAATCGACTAATTATCAACTAATAAGGCTGACTCCATTGTGAGTTGGCCTTATAGTTTTTTAGTGCCGGTTAATCCAAAAAACAAATAAACAGGAATTATATAATGATAAAAGGCAGTTTACAAAATTCAGGTTTTATAAGCAAAGTCATGCAATTATTAGCGGTTATGCTCATTGCAATTTTTGTTATCACTTTAGTTACTACATTGCTTACCGACAGTGATTTAAATAACATTACAACTGTAAAACAAATGCAATTAATACAGTCTGTCATTTTATTTGTTGCCTCCCCGCTCCTGCTTGCTTATTTATGGAGCAATAATCCGCTGGAATACCTTCAATTAAAAACTTCGGGGAAAAGTTCGGACTATTTATTAGTTAATTTTATAACCATTGCTGCCATTCCGTTTATTAACCTGCTAACCGAATTAAACCGTCAAATTTCGTTACCCGATGCATTAGCACCTATAGAAAATTGGATGCGAACCACAGAACTTCAATTAGAAGAGATAACACTCAAAATGCTTAATGTAAACACGTTAAGTGATTTAATTTTCAATATTTTGCTGATTGCAGTAATAGCCGGTCTGGGCGAAGAATTGTTTTTCAGAGCTATTCTACAAAAAATTTTTAGCGAATGGCGTAATGCCATTTTAGCAATATGGTTAGCTGCATTTATGTTCAGTGCTATCCATTTACAATTTTATGGCTTTTTTCCGCGAATGCTACTCGGAGCACTTTTTGGATATTTGCTTTTCTGGAGTGGCAATTTATGGTTACCGGTTTTGGCACATACCATCAACAATGGCATTGCAGTCGTATTTTATTACTTAAAATTCAACGGAGTTCAAATTCCCGACTTTGATACTATCGGTACGGGTGATACGCTTTATTTAAGCGCAATAAGTTTTGTAGTTAGCGCATTTTGCATTTACAAAATAAGAAAATCGCTGCTTCACGAGAGAAAGACTATTTCTTAACTATCTTTTCGTCCCACACTACCCACATACCAAACAGAATGATATAGAAAAGGTATTTAAAAACGTATTCGTGCATCAAATCAAAATGCTGGGGAATGTCCTTAACAAGAGCAGTTATAACAGTTATGCGAGCGATATTCACCAGATTGACAACCAATAAACCAAGTGGAATAAACCAAAACTTTTTCTTTAAATTTCCGGCATAAAAAGCTATTATACAAACAAATATATAAGCCTGTTTTAGGCCGGAGCACGACCATACAATGCGCACAGCTTCACCATTCGTATGTTTTATAATGTTATTATCAAACTGCCGGATTTCATAACCGAGCCAATGTAAAATGTTTGTAGTTACGTTAGCAACATGAGTGGCCATAAAATTAAAAGGAGCAGAAATATTCATTCCTAAAAAGCTAACAATTGTATCTGAATCATCGCCTTTTACTGTCAGTTTCCAAAAAAAATGAGCACAAACCAATACCACCATGAAGTAAATAACCCCACTGTATGGTCTCAATTTTTCAGGTAATTTTTCAGCAAACATTTTAAGAATTTACAATTTTATCATTTACAATTTACCATTAAAAACTAACTTCACATCAACACATTATGACATTATCACATCATCATATCATAACTCTCGAATAAGGCGCTTCGTTGAGCGCACAAAATTCTTTATTCAGGTATTTGAAATAACCCGAAATGGCAATCATGGCAGCATTATCAGTGGTGTAAGCGAATGGTGGTATAAAAACTTTCCAACCATATTTGTTCGCATGATTTTGAAAGGCTTCGCGCAATGCCGAATTGGCCGAAACCCCACCAGCCAATGCAATTTGATTAATTTTTAGTTCTTTAGCTGCTTTTCGTAACTTTGCCATAAGTATCTCAACTACTGTATATTGGATTGAAGCACACAAATCGTTCCGGTTTTCTGAAATAAAATCAGGGTTTTCTTTCTGTTTATCGCGAACAAGGTAAAGAAACGAAGTTTTGAGTCCGCTAAAACTGTAATTATATTCCGGAATTTGCGGTTTGTTAAAGGTAAAAGCCTGAGGATTTCCTTCCTTTGCTAACCTGTCGACATGAGGACCACCCGGGTAAGGCAAGCCCATCACTTTGGCACATTTATCGAATGCTTCACCTGCAGCATCATCAATTGTTTGACCAATAATCTCCATATCGCTGTAAGAACGAACTACGATTATTTGCGAATTACCACCCGAAACAAGCAAACAAAGAAACGGAAATTCAGGAAAATTTTTATCAGTTTCACCCTCGCTGATAAAATGCGCCAAAACATGTGCCTGCAGGTGGTTTACATCCACCAACGGAATGTTTAGAGCCTGTGCAAATCCCTTGGCAAACGAAGTTCCCACCAATAAAGAACCCAACAAACCCGGACCACGCGTAAAAGCTACTGCACTAAGCTGTTTTTTGTCAACACCGGACACACGAAGTGCCTCGTGAACAACAGGGATAATATTTTGTTGATGTGCCCGCGATGCAAGTTCGGGTACTACGCCTCCGTAACTGGCATGAACCGACTGCGATGCTGTGACATTTGACAATAAAACACCATCTTTAATAACTGCTGCCGAAGTATCGTCGCACGAAGATTCGATGCCGAGAATATAAATAGAATTCATTTATGATTGTGGAACAATAATTGTATACTTTGATAACGTTTAAACAAAAATAAATCACTATTTTTGCATAAAATAATGCTCAAAGGTATAAAAAAATCGATAAACATATTTCTAAATTTTGTTGCAACCATCATTTTGATAGCTGCAATTATTCCTATTTCACTGCAATTCAGCAGTATACAAAATTACATTTCTGACATTGCCGCCTCCGAATTATCCCGAAAAATCAACTCAAAAGTTACGGTCGGACATGTTGATTACCAATTGTTCAATACCATTCGTATTAAAGATATTTATGTGGAAGATTTGCAAAAAGATACACTTCTACATATCGAAAAAACGTATTTAAGTTTCCAATTGCGTAAATTTCTTACAGGAAAAATTCTTTTTAACTCCATTGATTTCAAACAGTTGACCGGAAATATCAAGCAATACGAAAACGGAAAAACAAATATCGATTTTATTATTGAAGCATTCAAAAAAACAGATACAACTGCGAAATCGGATATTGAATACCGTATCGAAAAATTGAGAATTAAAAACTCCACTATAAGTTACAAAGTTCTGATAACCAATCAAAAAGCTGTTAACAGTAAATTTAATCCTTCCGACATTTCATTGCGTGATTTAAATGCAGATATTTCACTGAATAAATTGAATTCAGACACTTTAAGTCTCAATATCAACAACTTACGCTTTAATGAAAAATCGGGATTTCAACTCCGGAATTTCAGTTCGCAAATATTAGGTTCAACTACCGGTGCAACTATACAATATATTGATTTAGAAATGCCCGAAACCAAACTTTCGTTGTCGGATATTAAAGTAAAATACGATAGTTTAAGTCAGTTCAAAAATTTTGCACAAAAGATTAAATTTAATATCCCTATCAATCGCTCATCAATAAACCTATCAGACTTAAAAGAGTTTGTACCTGAATTTGAGAAACTTACCGAAGAAGTTAATATTAGTGCAGTTATTTCGGGTAGTATATCAAACCTGAAAGTGAAGAAACTTGAACTAAAGCATGGAAATTCGTTTTATTTGAACTCAGATATTGAAATAAGCGGACTTCCATCCATACAGGATGCTTTTATTTACACCGATATTAAGGAACTCAGGGTAAATAAAAATGAAGTTCAGGATTTGATTTCGCGTATTACCAAGAAACCATTGGTTTTGCCTAAAGAATTGAATAACCTGGGAATGATAAATTACAAAGGTAATATAACCGGATTTTTGAGTAATCTGGTTACTTTTGGAAGCCTTAGAACATCTATCGGAACAATCTCAACCGATATTTTGCTGAAATTCGAAAATGATTTAAAAGACCTTACATACAGTGGAAGCCTGAAAACTAACAACTTACAACTAAGCAAACTTTTAAATTCCGACAAAGTTGGTAATATAAGTATGAATATTGCTACCAAAGGAACCAAATTAGCAGGAAAAGCTCTGAAGGGTAGCGTAAATGGTAAAATTAACAACCTAGAAGCATTAGCCTACAAATACAATGATATTAATTTAGATGGTAAATACGATGGCTCCGGATTTGATGGAAGCGTCAAGGTTAACGATCCTAATATTATGGCTGATTTTAAAGGAATTATTGATCTGACCAAAATATTACCGGTTTTCGATTTCGATTTAAAAGTGGAAAATGCCAATCTGAATGCACTGAACTTTACCAAACAATATCCGGGTTCATCACTATCGTTTTCCGGAAAAACAAATATGACCGGAAAAACAGCTGATGATATTAATGGCTATATATCGTTTAATACCATTACATTTACCAACAAAAACAAGACGCTGAACATTGACGAAATACGATTTATAAGTCGAATATCTAATGAATACACTAATTTTAGCGTAAACTCCGATTTTATTAATGGCTCATTTTCAGGGAACTTTACATACAGCAAATTACCAGCTATTGTAAATAATATTTTACGAAATTACTTGCCATCCTTATCTACAAAAAACGAAGAAAAGCTGAATTTAAACAACAATATTGTTGTTGATTTAGCAGTTTCGAACACAAAAGCAATTACCGAAGTACTCGAATTGCCCATCGAACTTAATGGAACAACAATTCTAAAGGGCAGTATTGCAAATAATACACAAACTGTAAATTTCGAAGCTGATATACCAAAATTCAGGTATAATAAGCAGGATTTTGAAAAAATACGATTAACGGTTGAAAATGTTGGCAATTTACTTAAACTTAACTCGCGTGGTCAGTTACTTCAAAAAAGCGGAATTACGAGCCTATATGCAAACGCTTTAGCCTCAAGCGACACAATTTCGAGCTCGATAGGTTGGCAATCGAATTCGAAAACGGTTACAAATGCCGGCGAAATAGCCACATTAACCCGTTTGCGAAACGAAGAAGGAAAAATTGCAGCTAATGTAGAATTTAAGCCTTCGCAACTCATTATTTCTGATTCAATTTGGAATATTAAAGGAAGTTCTATTGATTTAAATGCCGATAGCACCATTAAAATTAATAAATTCAGGTTCGAAAACAATAAGCAATTTCTGTTTGCAGATGGACTGATTTCGAAAAAAACCGGCAACAATATACAGTTTTCTATGAATGATATTGATCTGAGTTTTATTTTTCATCTGCTTAAACTGAAGAGTATAAACATTGGAGGTAATGTTACCGGAGTTGCATCCTTACTTTCCGACAATAAAAAGCCCGTATTTTTAGCTGATTTGCGGGTAAAAAATGCTACACTCAACAATTCGGGCATTGGCAATGCGCATATAAAATCGACCTGGGATAATGATAAAAGTCAAATGGTGCTTAATGCCGATTTTGTGAAAGATAATAATGACTCTATAGGTATTGCAAAAGGAATTTTTGAACCGAAATCTGATTCATTAGATATTGTTTTTGATCTGAAAGGGCTACCAATCAGCTTTTTACAACGTTATTTCGAAGGAGTAGTAAGCAATGTAAACGGTTATGGCTACGGAAAACTCCGCATGTTCGGACCTACAAAAACCATTGGTTTCGAAGGACTTGCCTTTATTGACAAAGCACAAATGACTGTAGATGTTCTTAAAACAAGTTACTATTTTAACGATACAGTTAAGTTAACCCACAAAACAATTGAATTTAAGAATATTGAGTTTTTCGATGCTGAACGGAATCGTGGAAATCTTAGTGGAATTGTACATCACAACGGGCTGTTTCAAAAAATGAATTACACAGCGAATATTAAAGCCAAAAATCTGATTGGTTTGGACACTCAGGCACGCGACAACGATTATTTTTATGGTAAGGCTTATACAACAGGAACGGTAAATATTACCGGAAACGACGACGAATGCAGTATAGTAGTTAATGCAGTTACGCAACCCAAATCGAAGGCTTTTATTCAAATGGGTGGAGCATCAACGGCATCGGACAATAGCTTTATTCGGTTTGATAATCCTGTTTCTACAAGCGTATCCACAGTTCCGAAAGTAGTAGATAAAAACAGATTTAACACTAAAGTAGACCTGAATATCGACGTTACTCCTGATGCGGATATGCAATTGATAGTTGACCCGAAAGCCGGCGACGTAATTGCAGGACGTGGAAATGGTAGCCTGCGCGTTCAGTTCGATACTTTTTCGGATATTAAACTGTACGGAACGTATACTATAAACAGCGGATATTATTTATTTACACTGCAAACCATTGTACGCAAGGAGTTTAAAATTGATAATGGAAGTACACTATCATGGACAGGTGATCCGTTTGGTGCAAAAGTGAATATACGTGGTATTTATCCGCTTACAGCTTCGTTGAGTAATATTATTGAGAGCACAGAGCTTACTTCTTCAACCCGTCGCACAAGTATGCCTGTGAACTGTATTCTGAAACTTACCGACGACCTTATGACACCGACTATTAAGTTTGAAATTGATTTGCCAACCGCCGACGAAAGCTTGAAACAACGGGTACGAAGTGTGATAAATACCGAAGAAATGATGAACAGGCAGATTGCCTACCTCCTTGTTGCCAACAGTTTTTACAATCCGGAATTGACGACAGTAGCTAATCAGGCAGTGCTAAATTCATTTGTAACATCTACCTTGAGTGCACATTTGAATAATTTTATTCAAAAAACATTTAAAAGTGATATGTTATCGTTAGGATTCGATTGGCAGCAGACTGATGTGACTGATAATCAGTACAAAGCACAGGTTATGCTTCAACCCAACGAACGAATTACCCTGAATGGAAATATCGGAATCCGCGACGATAATTTTGTAGTCAACCCCGAAGACAGATATATGTGGGATGTGGATTTTGAATATTCGCTTACCGATAACGGAAAACTGAGGTTCAAAGCATACAGTCATACTATCGACCGAGCACAACTAAAAGAAGCTAAAACAACACAGGGAATGGGATTTGTGTATAAAGAAGATTTTCAGAGCATTTCCGAAATGTTTAATTATTACTGGAAAACGTTTACCGAAAAAATAAAACTAAAAACCGATACAAATTAATGAGAAACATTCTTTTAATTTCAATAAACCTGCTTATTGCAGCTACATTATCTGCAATTCCGACGGATAGCCTGTTTGTAAAAATGCCGGACAAAATACTACCCACATTATCGCAAAAGCAACGTTTTGAACTTGCTGAGTATTTCAAAGCCGGTAAAGCCGATAGCGTACCAAACTTATTCGGACGCAATACGATACTCCAAAAATACGATACTGCCAATTGTCATATCGTATTAAAGACCTCATTAACAGGCTTAACTGAGATAAAAAGAATCATTATTTCGGAAAACAAAACACTGATTGGTATTATTCAAACTGTAAATCAACCATTTAAAATTTCGAACATTCAATTTTTTACAGAAAACTGGCAGCCTTATCGTTTAGTTGTAAATTTTCCGGAACTCAATAGTTGGATAAACGAAAAGAAACAAACAGACTCGGGTGTGGATTCGGCATGGATAAAAAATTTACTCCGAAAGTCAGTTTTTTCGATGAATTTCAACGATTCAAATGAACTTGAAATAGAAAATAATGTTTTAAATACACTAAGCACTGAAGACAAAAAATTGATTGAACCAATTTTTGAAAACAAAAAAATAAGTGTAAAAATTCAAAACTAAAAAAATGCAACCATCGGCCAACGAATATACGAAAGTAAAACCCTATAACGAGCACGAAGCAAAGACAAAACAGCTTTCGCGTATGTTCAATACCATTTCGACAAAATACGATACTTTCAACGATATAATGACCTGGGGGTTAGCCCATTACTGGCGCAAAAAGGCTTTGCTAAGTTTAAAATCCTTCGATCCTAAAGCCATTCTTGATATTGCTACCGGAACCGGCGATATTTGCATCAAAGCTTTCACTTATTTACGTCCGCATACTGCCATTGGGGTAGATATTTCGGATAAAATGATGGAAATTGGCAAACAGAAAGTTGAAAAGGCTGGCTTGTCATCAAAAATAACCTTCGAAGTGCAGGACTGTGCAACGCTGAATTTTAAGAATGCTACTTTTGATGCTGCAACTATTTCGTTTGGTATCCGCAATTTCGAAAAATTAAACGAAAGCTTACAGCAAATTCACAGGGTGTTAAAACCCGGTGGTCACCTTTTAATACTGGAAATGAATGAACCTCAAAAGGGTTTATTATTAGCAGCTTATAAGTTATATACGCGGGTTTTTGTAGGTTTTACTTCCCGAATTTTATCAAACGATACCAAAGCTTACGACTACCTGCAACAGTCGATGCATGTGTTTGCGAGTGGTGAGAAACTAATTAAAATACTGGAAAACAACGGATTTGGATTGATAAAATACCACAAATTCACATTCGGTGTGTGTAGTATGTACCTTGTCGAAAAGAAATAATTACTTTTTCTTTCCTCGCAGCAGGTTAATATTTCCCTTCGTATTGTGATTTACGCCATCGGCACCTACAGCCTCAATAATATAAAAATAAGCTCCTTCCGAAGCCGGTTTGCCGTTAATTTTACCATCCCAGCCTTTTTGAGGATCGGTCCAGTAGAATACTTTTTGCTGCCAGCGATTGAAAATCCAACAACGAAATTCGGTAATTGATTTATATGCTACTCTGAATTCGTCATTAATTCCATCACCATTAGGTGTAAACACACGCGGAACCTCAAGTTCCGACTCCACAACTTTAATTGTCAACGAATCGCTATACTGGCAACCAACTGAATTACTAACAGTTAACAGCACTTTATAGGTTCCGGCCTCACTGAAAGTATAGCGTAAATCCTGATCGTTACGGGTAAATAACAGGCTCTTATCCTTCAGAATTTTCCATTCGTAAAATTCGGTTACAGGCAGATTGGCATTACTTGCAAACACAATTTCGATAGGTGCTGATGCAGTAGTAATATCCGCTTTTTCGGGTCTGTCCTTTTCATTCAATTCCGTACGTGTCGAAGCTGTATTTACAATGTGGCAGGCTGTTTTCACAGCCCTGTAAAGTGGCGATTCAATTTCAAAAGGAGTTAATCCTAAATCAGTTGCAAAATTATCGCCGGTAAGTTTAAATTTTGTATCGCACAATGGCGGTTCGGTAACCAATAAATTTGCTGTCGGTAACATATAATCGACACTGAGTTCCTTATCTGTCCAGGCTTTTGTCGATTCCGACCATTCTTTAGTAGCATATTTCAACTGAAATGTTCGTTGAATTGATTTTGTAATACCTTGTGGAGTTTGAAACTGTAAAGGTAAAACCGTTTGATTCAGGTTTAAAATCAATTCATTACATTGTTCATTAGGCTTATCTTCAGGAATTAAAGAGCTTATTTGAGGTAAATAATTTTTATAATCAACTACCCAGATATATTTTTTAACCCCATCCACTTCAACAATATAGCCGGTTGCATCTTCCACATTGGTGTTAATGCTATCGTATTGCAAAACAAGATAATTAGTTGGAGAGCTGAATTTCGACCATTTTATGGAAGATGAATTGGTTGTATAAACAATTTCGGTCTGAGAAGTTATGCCATCGAAAACAAATAAATAATCAATACCATTGAACTTTACGCCGTTAATTTCGGTATAAATTTTGTGAGTTCCGGTAGCTGTAAATTGTGAAAAGGCATATAATATATTAAATATCAAAGCAATAATTAAAAAATATCTCTTCATGAAATAGCTTTTTTTAGTTTTATATTCAATTCCTATACAAAGGTACAGTTTTCTGATTAAAAACAAAAAAAAGCAGCTTTTATTGTCGTAAATTCAAATTAGACATTTATTTTTAGTAATTTTGCGCATAGAAATGAATTTTGAAAACAATAATCGGAATTCGGTTTCTACAAAATAAAAATATCAGAATATGAAGACATTACGTTTGGTCTTACTATCAGTTTTTGTACTATGTATGTCCTGCATTTATGCACAGGAAAATTATCAATTCAAAAAAATTGATGGCAAGGAATACATTTTATATACGGTACAACCCGGCGAAGGTTTATTCGGCATCGCCCGTAAATTTAATATCGAAGTAAGTGAACTGAACAAACTCAACCCGGATGCTTCGAATGGTCTCAAAAATGGTCAGATTTTACTTATACCTGCAACAAAAGTTTCGAAAAAAGCAATCGTAAACACTCAATCTACTTCAGCTCAAAAAACTGATATTCAGAATAATAATATTGATAAAAAGGAATATATTGAGCATATTGTAGAAAAAAGACAAACCCTTTTTGCCATCACAAAAAAATACGATATTTCGCTGGAAGAGCTTAAAAATCTTAATCCTGAACTTGAAAACGGATTGAAAACAGGTATGAAATTGCGTATTCCGGTGCAAAAAGAAGCTGAAAACACCAAACAAAAGAAAGCGAAAAAAGAATCCAAAACAGTGCTGATTAAACACATTGTAAAACCAAAGGAAACACTTTATTCCATAAGTAAAATTTACAATGTTGATGTTGAAGATGTTATAAAACTCAATCCGACATCGTTGGCATCACTTATTATTGGATCGGAACTAACAATTGAAGTAAAAAAAGAAATTGCTGCAAATCTTGAAAAACCGGAACCCAGGCAAGTAGAAATTGAAACACCAAAACCAACAGTAGTTACCAACGAGCCTCAATACTTAACCCGATTATCGAAAAATGTGAAGCCCAACACAATACCAATCAAAATTGCAGTATTAATGCCTTTGGTCATCGAAAATGCAAAAGCCGACGCCATAAACGAACGTTTTCAGGAATTTTATGCCGGTTTACTTGTTGCCGCCAAAGAAGCTAAAAATAAAGGAGTTAGCATCGATATTTTGACCTTCGACACACAGAAATCAGAAGAAAAAGTAATTGAAATTCTCCAAAATCCACTGCTGAAAAATGTAGATTTAATCATCGGTCCGGCCTATTCGAATCAGGTGCCCTTGGTAAGCGAATTTGCAAAATCAAATAAAATAAATACAATCATTCCGTTTACGTCGAAAGTGATTGATATTAACGAAAATCCCTATTTGCTTCAATTTAATCCATCACGCAATATTGAAACCGAATATTTGTCAAATTTATTAATGCAGCAATACAAAAACGATAATATCATTTTTGTTGATCTGCCCAATGTATCGGAAAGTGACGCAGGTTTCGAATGTTCGTCTAATCTAAAATCGATTCTTACTACCAAAAACCGAAAATTTAATGTGGTGGAAATTGGCCCCGATGTAACACTTCAATCGGCTGTTATACCTGAAACTGACAAGTCGAATATTTTTATTTTTAATACGGATAAATTTTCAAGTGTGTTTCCTTATTTAAGCTATCTGAACAGTAATGCCTTAAATTTCAACATATTGCTTTACGAACAATACAGTTGGAAAAATCTGAACACACAGGTAAAATTCAAATCTTTTAGCATTGCACCTTTCAAACCATTGCTCAATGAAGAAGACTTTACGAGTTATAATTCGCTGTTTCAGAAAAGCTTTAACTGGAAAATAAGCGCATCGAATCCACGTTACGATGTTTTGGGATACGATTTGGGAAATTATGCTTTTGCGCTTATTTATGAACTGGGACAGCAATTTGGATGGGGAAAAACGAAATTACCCTTAGCTTCGGGGATACAATCCTTTTTAAAATTTGAACGAGCAACGCCAACAGGTGGCTTTATCAATACACAACTTTATCAGCACGAAAAATAAAAGAAATGCCGGAGTTAGATTTTAATTCCGGCATTTCTTTTAAAATGATTACAAGTTAAAATATTTTTTATTTTTGCATTTTATTTTCGACCCCCAAACCCCCAAATGGGGGCTTAAAGAAGTAGTTTATGAATTTTTGCTAAACGTAAAACAGTCAATTAGTAGCATTATTTAGCCCCCAGTTGGGGGTTGGGGGTCAATAAAACACTAACTTATATAAACTTTAATCTATAGATTTACAATAATTTAGCTTCTTATTTTAGCAATCGCCTTTTGCTTTGTCTGTTCAAACCGGCTCACCATATCATCGATAACTTCTTTTACCGTTTCGATGCGGTTTGAAAGATAAGCATTACTGCCGGCAAACGCATAACCTTTATCCAATCGACCTTTGTAAGCATTATAAAGCGATACAACAATACAATACGGTGCAACTTTGTAATCGCAGGTATGTAAACAGTTGTAAGGACAGCTTTTGGGGCGGGTTAATCCTTGTTTTACACGTTCCAGGAATGTACCATTCAGCGCACGACCGGGCATTCCTACAGGGCTCTGAATAATTTCAACATTATTATTTTCGGCCTTGATATAGGAATTTTTGAATTTAATATCCGCATCACATTCTTCGGTGGTCACAAACCGACTTGCAATCTGAACACCTTTTGCACCAAGTTCCATCATACGGTACATATCTTCGCCGCTGTAAATACCTCCGGCAGCTACAACAGGAATTTCCTGATTGTATTTTTCTTCGAAAACAGCCACTTCACTTACTACCTGAGGAATAAGTTTTTCGATAGCAAACTCAGGGTCAGCAATCTGGTTGTTTTTAAAACCTAAATGCCCACCAGCTTTCGGACCCTCAACTACAATCATATCAGGCAAATAATTGTAAAGAGTTTTCCACTTTTCGCAAATAATTTTTGCAGCACGTGCCGACGAAACAATAGGCACCATTTTGGTTGTACAACCTTCGGTGCGATACTTAGGCAAGTCGAGTGGCAACCCGGCACCTGCAAAAATGACATCTACCTTTTCGGATACAGCCGTTTTTACCATATCGCTGAAATTGGTTAGCGCCATCATAATATTTACACCGACAATGCCCGACGTTTTTTCTTTCGCCTTGCGAATTTCTTCTTTTAATCCAACTACACACGAATCCATGTAACTACGTGCTTTCTCTCTGTAAATCAACCCCAATCCTGCACATGAAATCACTCCCACTCCACCTTCGTTTGCTACTGCCGAGGCTAAGCCCGACAAGGAGATTCCAACTCCCATGCCACCCTGAATAATAGGTACACGAGCAGTTAAATCTCCGATTTTTAATCCATTCATAAAAAAAAAGTTTTAAAAAAAATTAGTATTATCAACAGCACATATATCAACAAAAACAAATAAAAGAATCCGAACAAAATCCGAATTCTTTTATTTGATTAAAAAATATTATGTGAAAATAAATTATCCATAAATAATTTTTCCATCCTCATCTTTAAAGCAATCGAAACTCTTATTGTATTGCTCCATAGCCCTGTAACTCATTGCCATGCTTGAGAATCCACCATCGTGAAACAGGTTTTGCATGGTTACTTTACGTGTAAGGTCGCTAAACATTACCACACAATAATCAGCACAATCGGCAGCTGTAGCATTTCCAAGTGGCGACATGCGTTCCGAAAAGTCAAGCAATCCGTCCATGCCTTTCACACCACTACCAGCAGTAGTTACTGTTGGCGATTGCGAAATTGTATTTACACGAACATTTTTTTCACGACCGTAAATATAACCAAAACTACGGGCTATTGATTCTAACATCGATTTTGCATCAGCCATATCGTTATAGCCAAATACGGTACGTTGAGCTGCCGCATACGACAAAGCAACCACTGAACCCCAATCGTTGATAGCATCCATTTTTTTAGCTACCTGCATCATTTTATGAAATGAAATAGCCGAAATATCTAATGTAGTAGTCAGCATATCGTAATCCAAATCATCGTAAGTACGTTTTTTACGTACGTTTGGCGACATACCAATAGAATGCAGCACAAAATCAATTTTACCTCCCAATGCTTCCACCGATTGTTTGAAAACTTCCTGTAAATCAGCTACACTCGTAGCATCGGCAGGTATAAGTTTTGCATTTAGTTTTTCAGCCAGCTCGTTGGTTGTACCCATGCGAACGGCAAGCGGTGTGTTCGATAATGTAATCTGAGCTCCTTCTTCTACAGCTCTCTCGGCCACTTTCCATGCGATAGACATATCATTCAGTGCGCCAAAAATAATTCCTCTTTTTCCTTTTAATAAATTATTAGCCATTTTATTATGTTTATTAGTTCTGTTCAATAAAACTAATTTTTAGGTAAATAGTTCTGAACATCCACTAAATTTTGGCACAAAGATACGGAAAATGTGCAAATTTCCCAAATTTTAATATTTTTATCAATACCAAAACTTGTTCTTTCGTATCGGAATCACCACATCAACACATTATCACATCAACACATCAACACATCACCACATCACCACATCATCACATCATCACATCAACACATCAACACATCAACACATCAACTCATTCTTCAAAAATCGACCTGTTTCGCTGGTTGGATGTGCTGCAATTTCGTGCGGAGTACCTTCGCAAATTACCTTTCCACCGGCAGCTCCACCTTCGGGTCCAATGTCGATAACATAATCAGCTACCTTTATCACATCCATATTGTGTTCGATAATTATTACCGTATTTCCTTTGTTTACCAAGCGGTTAAGCACACCGAGCAACACACGTATATCTTCAAAATGAAGTCCGGTAGTAGGTTCATCCAAAATATAAAGTGTTTTACCGGTATCGCGTTTCGAGAGTTCAGTGGCTAACTTAACCCGCTGACTTTCACCACCCGAAAGCGTAGTACTCGATTGACCAAGTTTTATATAACCCAGTCCAACATCCTGAAGTGTTTTTATTTTGTTCAAAATAGATGGTTGATTTTCGAAAAACTCAACTGCCTGATTGATAGTCATATTCAACACATCAGCTATCGATTTTCCTTTAAACCGCACTTCGAGCGTTTCCTTGTTGTAGCGTTTTCCATCGCAGGTTTCACAGGGCACATACACATCAGGCAGAAAGTTCATTTCTATGGTTTTATAGCCATTCCCACCACAGGTTTCACATCGTCCGCCAGCAGTATTAAACGAAAACCGTCCGGGTTTGTAACCCCTGATTTTAGCTTCGGGCAAACTGACAAATACATTGCGAATATCCGAAAAAACACCTGTGTAAGTGGCCGGATTCGAACGGGGCGTACGACCAATAGGCGATTGATCCACTTCAACTACTTTATCGATATGTTCGAGCCCATCTATGCTTTCATACTCAAGCGGGTCCTGCAACGAACGGTAAAATTTTTGACTTAGAATAGGTTGCAGCGTTTCATTGATTAAAGTGGATTTTCCACTTCCCGAAACACCCGTAACACAAATCATCTTACCAAGTGGAAAAGTTACGTCAATACCTTTCAGATTATTTCCCTTTGCACCTTTAAGCTTTAAGAAATGTCCGTTACCGGCTCTTACTTTTTCAGGCACTTCAATTTTTTTTGTACCGTTTAAATAAGCCGATGTCAATGTATTGGCTTTAAGCATCTCTGCAGGCGTTCCAGCAAAAACAACCTCACCACCATGTCGACCGGCATGTGGACCTAAATCTACCACATAATCGGCTGCCAGCATCATATCTTTGTCGTGTTCCACAACAATAACTGAGTTTCCTGTATCCCTCAATTGTTTAAGCGAACGAATTAATCGCTCGTTATCGCGCTGATGTAATCCGATACTTGGTTCATCCAAAATATAAAGCACATTCACCAATTGCGAACCAATCTGCGTTGCAAGGCGTATACGCTGACTTTCACCACCCGAAAGCGACTGCGAACTACGGTTGAGCGACAAATAATTAAGCCCCACATCGAGTAAAAACTGCAAACGACTTCGAATTTCTTTCAGAATTTCAGCGGCAATCGTTTTTTGCTTTTCGGATAAAAATGGCGTTACATTAGCCAACCATTCGGCCAATTCGCCAATATCCATTGCCGAAAGTTCAGCAATATTTTTATCATGTATTCTGAAATGCAGCGATTCTTTTTTAAGTTTGGCACCATCACATTCGGGGCATTTAATTTCTTTCGAATACTGATTTGCCCATTTTTGCTCGGTTGCAGAGGCAGAAGCATCAGATTGAAGTTCAATATATTTCAGAATCCCATCATAACTCAAAAAATAATTTGTCCCAATGGCCTGATTTTTAATGTGTAAACGCTCATCGGCACCATTCATTATTTCATACATTGCCTCTTCCGGAATTTCAGCAACAGGAGTTTTTAGAGTACAGTCGTATTTTTCGAGTATGGCTTCTATCTGCCAGAAAATAGTTGTACTTTTATGTTTACCGAGTGGCGAAATAGCTCCGTTGTAAATGCTCAGATTGCGGTCAGGTATAATTTTATCCATATCAATCTGATTTACAAAGCCCAAACCTTTACACTTGGGGCAAGCACCATGAGGCGAATTGAACGAAAAATTGTGTGGTGCAGGTTCGTCGTACGAAATTCCACTGGTGGGGCACATCAGCGATTTACTGAAATATCGGGCAGTGTCACTGTCTTTTTCAAGCAGCATAACAATGCCATTTCCCTGCTGCATAGCTTTTTGCATGGATTGTTTCAGGCGTTGTCGGTCTTTTGCACTAACCTGCAATTTATCAATAACAACCTCAATATCATGTATCTTATATCGATCTACTTTCAATCCATGTGTAATTTCACGAATTTCGCCATCCACACGCACAGTCAGATAACCTTTTCGACGTATTTGTTCAAATAATTCTTTGTAATGCCCTTTTCGTCCGCGCACAATGGGTGCAAGCAAAAATGTTTTTTTACCTTCATATTCTTTCAAAATCAAATCCACAATCTGATCTTCGGAATATTTTACCATTTTTTCGCCGGTAATGTACGAATAGGCCTCTCCTGCCCTTGCATAGAGTAAGCGAAGAAAGTCGTAAATTTCGGTAGTTGTACCAACTGTCGAGCGCGGATTTTTGTTCGTAGTTTTTTGTTCGATAGAAATAACCGGACTTAATCCTGTAATTTTATCCACGTCGGGGCGCTCCATATTCCCCAAAAAACTACGCGCATACGCCGAAAAAGTTTCGATATACCTACGTTGTCCTTCGGCAAATATGGTATCGAAAGCTAATGAAGATTTCCCACTTCCACTAAGTCCGGTAATTACAGTCAACGCATTTCGGGGGATGTTTACATCAATATTTTTGAGATTGTGCACACGAGCACCAATCACCTCTACCTGCTCTTGTTCGTCGGGATTTATTATTGTAGTTGTTGCCAAAATAGTATTTTGTTTTTCAAAAAATGAACCTGCAAAGATACAATTTTCAAAGTTTGCGGGCAAATTGTTTTAAAACAATATCCTCCCGCTACTAATAAAGTAAGAGGAGGATATCTTCACACGTAAACAGCATCGCGTTACTCAACGAAATGCCTTTTAATTTAATATTTTTAGAACTTCACATCGTAATTAGGTTCTTCCACAATTTCGGGAACAAGCTGATTGTAAGTTACTTCTCCGTTTTCATCAACAGCCACTACCGAACGCGCCATCAAACCTGCCAACGGGCCATCAGTCATCAACACACCATAATCGGTTGCAAAAGAATTGTAACGAAAATCGGAAGCTACAGTTACGTTTTCAAGTCCTTCGGCACCACAAAAACGACTTGCAGCAAAAGGTAAATCTTTTGAAACACAAAGAACTACTGTGTTTTCCTGAGCGGCTGCCCATTTGTTAAAATTACGTACCGATGCTGCACAAACGCCTGTATCAATACTTGGGAAAATATTTAATACCAATTTTTTGCCTTTAAAGTCGGCTAAACTAATTTCGTTCAATCCGGCACCTACCAATTTAAAATCGGGGGCTTGACTTCCAACTGCGGGTAAACTTCCATTTGTAGATACAGGGTTTCCTTTAAATGTTACTGTTGCCATGTTTTTTATTTGTTTTAAAATTAATGTTCAATTTGTTTACTTCAATAACGAAATACACTCATTTTTGTTTACTTTTGTATCAATATTTTTTGTAACCAATTCAAAAATGAAACTATCGTTTTGCATTTTGATGCTGTTTTCTACGTTTTTCATTGTTTCGTGCGGCGACCCGAACGAATACCGCGTTGAATCTGAATATGCAGAATATGTTAAACGTTTCGAACTCGAAGCTGCTAAACGCGGTAAAGACTTCAGGTTACAAACCGAAGGCTTAATTATTGAATCGGCAAAACTCAAAAACGATCAGGCCGGGCTTTGTCATTACGAAAATCCCATTCGTATTGAAGTGGATTCCATCTATTGGAAAAAAATTAGTGCCGTAGCGGGTGCCGATATGATGAAAGAAGACTTGATATTTCACGAAATGGGACATGGTATTCTGGGGCGTAAACATCTGAACTCTACACTCGAAAACGGCGATTGGAAATCGATGATGTGTGGCGGCGATAAAGTTGATAACCGCCCCTGGAATATCAATTACCGCCGTGCTCGTCGCGATTATTATGTCGACGAATTGTTCAATGAAAATACTCCCGCATCAGCATTTTCATTTACCGAACTTATTGTGGACACCACAGGCTTTACACAAAAGCTTTGGCTGACATTTGATACAGGTAGCAAAACAGATACGGGCTGGGATTTGGTTACAACATCCAATTACAGCACCGAAATTGAAAACAGGCAACTAAAATTTATTTCAAAATTAAGCTCTTCGTATGCTATTTTGCTCAATGTTCTGAACAAAGACATTGATATACAAAGCCGTATTTCTTATGAGTTGGAAATAAATGCTCAAACCAATGAGGCTACGGATCAGTACGGGCTTGTTTTTGCATCGGCAACAAAAGACACTACCGAATATTTTAAAATTAACCGCGATCAAAAAATGTTTCCGGGAAACAGTGTATGGTACAGTTTTTACACGCAGTTGCACCAAAATTCCATTAAAAAAACCGGAAAAAACAAACTCAAGGTATTTATTTTAAATGGTATTATTCACTACTTTATAAACAATGTGTATGTGTATCAAACCGAAATGGAAATTTTCGGCAGTGGCAGTAACTTTGGTTTCATTGTACCTGCTGGTGCAACTGTTTGGATTGACAACCTGAAAATCGGAGTAAAAACTGACGGTATCACCAAATCCAGAGCAATTTCAAGTAACGATATTAAAACATCAATAATACAACTCAACGACAATAAAAGCATTTTATTCAAATAAATCCAATGGCAAAATTCACTATATATCAGGTTCTTGTACGTCATTTTGGTAACAAAACAAAAAATAATAAATTCAACGGAAATATCACCGAAAATGGCTGTGGCAAAATGAACGATTTCACTGCGAAGGCTCTTGCCGAAATTAAAAACTTAGGCATATCGCACGTTTGGTACACAGGAATCCTGGAACATGCCACGCAAACCAATTATTCGGAGTTCGGCATAAAACCCGACCACAAGGCCGTTGTAAAAGGGAAAGCCGGTTCGCCTTATGCCGTAAAAGATTACTATGACGTGGACCCTGATTTAGCTGTAAATGTTGATAAACGAATGGTTGAATTCGAAAATCTGATTAAACGCACGCATAAAGCCGGCCTGAAAGCCATTATCGATTTTATCCCGAATCATGTAGCGCGTCAATATCATTCGGATGTTAAACCTGAAGGAGTTAAAGATTTGGGCGAAACCGATAACAGCGATTGGGCATTTTCGCCGCTTAATAATTTCTATTATTCAAAAAATCAGGAATTTAAACCTTCTTTTGATATTCAGGGTTATAAAGAATTTCCGGCTAAAGCAACGGGCAATGACCAGTTTTCAGCTTCGCCTGGCATAAACGATTGGTACGAAACGGTTAAGCTGAATTATGGTGTAAATTACACCGAAGGCGGTCAAAAACAGTTCGACCCCCTACCCGATACCTGGCTGAAAATGTACGACATTCTTCATTTCTGGGCTTCGAAAAAAGTAGATGGTTTCCGCTGCGATATGGCCGAAATGGTTCCTGTGGAATTCTGGGGTTGGGTGATACCTCGTTTAAAAACGGATTTTCCGGAATTGATATTTATTGCCGAAGTGTACAATCCTGCCGAATACCGAAATTATATTTTCAATGGAAAATTTGATTATTTGTACGATAAAGTGGGTTTGTACGATAAATTGCGTGCCATTCTGACCGAAAATCATGCTGCAAGGGATATTACACATTGTTGGCAGGCGCTTGAAGGTATACAGGATAATATGCTTAATTTTTTGGAAAACCATGACGAACAGCGCATTGCATCCGATTTCTTTTGCGGTGATGCACTGAAGGCTTTTCCGGCTATGGTTGTGGCTGCCACGCTGACCAAAGCACCTGTTATGATTTATTCCGGGCAGGAATTGGGAGAAAAAGGCATGGAAAATGAAGGATTTAGTGGCCCTGACGGCCGAACAACCATATTCGATTACCGAAGTATTGAATCGGTACAAAATTGGTTCAACAATGGCAAATTCGGCGAAGATAAACTAACCGATGAGCAAAAACAGATTCGTAGTTTTTACAAGAAGCTTTTAAATATCGTACTCACCGAAAAAGCAATTACCGAAGGGCAACTATTTGATTTAGAGTATGCTAATTTCAACAAACCATCGTTCGACACGCACAGACAGCTTGCATATTTCAGAAAGTACGCAGACCAACTTCTTTTAATTGTTGTGAATTTTGATAGTACCGACAAGCAAATTAAAATTTCAATTCCGGCAGAGGCTTTTGATTATTTAGAAATTGAAGATGGTAAAAATATGATTTTTAACGACATATTAAATGCTGATAAAGAATTGATTACAACCATTATAAATTCAACTAAAGAATTTGAAATATTAATCTCGAAGCATTCGGCACGTATTTTAAAATTGTACTAAAAACAAATAATTTAGTTGTATAATTATATAACTTATATTATCTTTGTTCTATGAAAAGAAGAATCATTGCCTTTGGTGAATACTATCATGATTTCATGCAGTCACTTGGAATAAAAGAGAAACTTAAAATGAAATATGTAGTTTCACTGCTTGAATCCGGTGATAGGATGCCTATAAAATTTATGAAATTTATACGCGATGGAGTTTACGAATTAAGAATGGAATACAACAGCAATATTTATAGATTGTTCTTCATTTTTGATGAAGGAAATGTTGTAGTTTTATTTAATGGTTTTCAGAAAAAGTCACAGAAAACACCTGAAAATGAAATAGAAAAAGCATTAAAACTAAAAAAAGAATATTATGAGCAAAAAAAAGATTTATGATATTAGTGCTGAACTTGAACAAGAGTTTGGAGAACATGGAACTCCTCAAAGAGCAGAGTTTGATGAAAAAGCTTATGCCTTTTATACTGCTCAAATTTTACAAGATGCACGTAAAGAAGTAAAAATTACACAAGCTGAACTTGCAAGTAGGATTGGAGTTGATAAAGGTTATATTTCGAGGATTGAAAATGGATTGACGAGTCCTAATGTAAGTACTTTTTATCGTATTGTTAATGCTTTAGGCTTACATATTGAAATATCAAAACCGGCTGTGAATCAGATTTAAGTATTATTTAAATCTGACTTTATGATACATCATTTTAAAAAAAGCTTACAACACGAACGGGAGCAAGCCGATTTGGCTGATAAGTTCTACGATGAAGTGCTTCATGCAACTGATATTGTGCGGTTTAATGCCGACTCCGAAGCCCATTTGGAAATGCAACGGAAAGATATTGACATTCAGGCAACGATAAAAGGTACAACCTTCAATATCTCCGAAAAATTTCGCGATAAGGATTTTGGCGATTTGTATATCGAAGTTTTTAGCAAATATCCACACACAATGGGTTGGATGCATACCGGAAGTCCTAATGCTATTGTTTATTTCACTCCACAAACTGTCTATTGGATTTCACATAAATCACTCAAAGCATTTTGCGAAAATATTCTTTTTCCCGCCATTCCCACTGATTGGTACGAAGAAATCTACCAATCGAAAAAGACAATTGTTTCTAAAGTTGTAACTTTAAAGGATAAGAACTGTAAAATCTGCCTTATTCAGGCACACAATTTTGACGGAAAACCCTGGGAAACAATTGGTTTAAGCATCGGATTTGACGTTTTGGAAAATTTTGAAGTTAAATTCAAAAAAGTTTCAAAACCATTTTTTTCGCTTGAAATACCAAATCATTCCACCAACGGTTAAGCCCATTACGCCCAGCATGGCAAAATAGCCCCACCTCCAATGCAGTTCGGGCAGCACGTCGAAATTTGTACCATATACTCCGGCTATAAATGTAATAGGAATAAAAATAACCGAAATAATGGTCAAAACACGCATTATTTCGTTCAGTTTTGTGCTCATAGTGGTGTGATACATATTCATCATATCGTATACCATTTCGCGATAACTATCAGCTAAATCGTTGGCTTCATTTATATTATCTATCAGTTCCTTGAAATGAATCCGGTTTTCGTCATGTATAAATTCCGTTTCTGTTTTCGCAAGTCCGAGAATCATTTCTTTAGCCGGTTTTATAACTTTTCGAATAAAATTAAGTTCACGTTTATAGTGATTTATGCGTTCCATAAAATCTTTTCGGGGTTCGGCAGACATTTGCTCTTCCAGGTTTTCAATTTCGTCGCCCAATTCACCTATCACAAAAATATAATGGTCGACAACCACATCGAGTAATGCAAATGCCAGATAATCAGTACCTGTTTTACGAATTTTATTGGTAGGTTTGCGAATACGGTCTCTGATTGGTTCAAAAAAATTCCCGCGTTGTTCCTGAAACGAAATTAGAATATTATTCGAAATAATTATGCTCAGATTATCCATGCCCAAAACAGATTTATCTTGCTTAATCATTCTGATATTCAGATATATACTATTGTCTAAAACTTGTACTTTCGGGCGTGAGGCAGGATTCATTACATCCGATAATATTAAATTATCAATGGAAAATACAGCTGAAATAGACTGCATTAATTTAACATTATCCAACCCATATACATTGAGCCAACTTGTTGATTTACTATCCCTTAATCCCTTCAACTGTTCGGGTGTATTCACCTCAAACTCACGAAAAGTGTCGGTGTTGTAGTCAAATGCATTTAGCCAAACCTTTTCGGTTTTCTTTTGTCCTCTGAAAACTAATGCATAAGGCGATAAACCGATATCTTCTTTTTTCTTTTTAACAAATCTGGACATAGCTGGTAAATATTTTTGTTTCGTGTTTCGTGTTTCGTGTTTCGTGTTTCGTGTTTCGTGTTTCGCTTTTTAAATATTATTTGATTACAAATGTACGAAATTCTGAGTTAATTCCACTTTAAGACATAATTTTAAAACATATCTAATTTGTCAAAGTAGAATTATTTGGCATCAAAGAAATATTTTAATTTATAACGTACAAATTAAAGAAATTTTTCTTTAATTATTCAGGAAAGTTTTTTATCTTTGCAATCGATTTAAAAACGAATAGAATAAACAATTAAAAATAAAAAAATTATGTCAAAAGTAACCGTAGTAGGCGCCGGAAATGTAGGTGCTACATGTGCAAATGTATTAGCTTTCAACGAAGTAGCTGATCAGATTGTAATGCTCGATGTAAAAGAAGGCGTATCGGAAGGTAAAGCATTGGATATGACTCAAACAGCTGCTTTGTTAGGTTTCGACTCAACAATTGTAGGTTGTACAAACGATTATGCTCAAACAGCCGATTCGGATGTGGTTGTTATCACCTCAGGAATTCCACGCAAACCGGGTATGACTCGTGAAGAATTGATTGGTGTAAACGCCGGAATTGTAAAAAGCGTTGCCGAAAACATTTTGAAGTACTCGCCAAATACCATTATTGTAGTGGTAAGTAACCCAATGGATACCATGACTTACCTTGCTTTGAAAGCAACAGGACTTCCAAAAAACAAAATTATTGGTATGGGTGGCGCATTGGATAGCTCACGTTTCAAATGCTATTTGAGTAAAGCAATGAATGCAAATCCAAACGAAATTGAAGGTATGGTAATTGGCGGACACGGCGATACTACCATGATTCCGTTAACCCGTTTTGCTTCGTACAAAGGTCGTCCGGTAAGCGAAATTTTAAGCTCGGAAGAATTAGCTAAAGTAGTGGCCGACACTATGGTAGGTGGCGCTACGCTTACCGGTTTGCTTGGCACTTCGGCCTGGTATGCTCCGGGTGCTGCTGCTGCTTACCTTGTTGAGTCAATTATTCACAACCAGAAAAAAATTATTCCTTGCTGCGTGTCGCTCGAAGGCGAATACGGACAAAATGATATTTGTATTGGTGTACCTTGTGTTATTGGCAAAAACGGTTTGGAAGAAATTATCGACTACAAACTGAACGAAGAAGAAATGGCATTGTTCAACAAAAGTGCTGCTGCCGTACGTGCAACAAACGATGTACTGAAAGAAATTAATGTGTTGTAATTTAGCATTCAATTAATTTTTGAAAATGAGTTGCAAGATTATTGCAACTCATTTTTTTAGATTATACTTTCAGTTTAAATTGTAAATTTAGTTAAATATCTATCTATTTGTCAATTATTTAATTGATAGTATAGTACTTTTTAGTGATTTTGATATATCTTTGTACTCATTATAATTTTGTATATTTATACAGGTGTTTATAATATTAAAATCGTTTCAAATTTTAAAATAATCAACATGAACAATTACATGCAAATTCACAAGTATTTGAAACAGTTCGACATTAAACCATCGGTTCAACGTACTGCTGTTATGGATTATTTGATGACTCATAAAACGCACCCAACGATTGATGAGATTTATTCATCATTAAGTCCGTTTATGCCAACGCTCTCGAAAACAACAATTTATAACACTTTAAATTTGTTTGTAGAAAAAGGCGCTGTATTGCAATTGGCTATCGACGAGAAAAACGCGCGTTACGATGCCGATATTTCGAATCATGCTCATTTTATTTGTAAACGATGCGGTAAAGTGTATGATTTTTTTGATTTAAAACAAGAACTTTTCAACAAGCCACAACTCAAAGATTTTGATATTCATACTGTTGAAATATCTTATAGCGGTTTTTGTGGCAGTTGTACCGGAATGAATTAACTTCATAAAACGAATAAAATTACCCGAAGGCATACTTTTAATTAGGTATGCCTTTTTTAATGCATAATATTTTATACCTTTGAAGCGTTAAACTACAAATCAACTTATGTATGAATAAAGTAACCAGCTTTCTGATAGGCTCTGTCCTCATTTTCGCCTTTCTTTGTCCAACAGTTAACTCACAACAGAAAATAAAAAAAGGGCTTGGATTTGGGGCAATTCCCGCAGTCTCGTTCGATTCCGACCTTGGATTTCAGTATGGTGCAGTAGTCAATCTCTATCATTATGGCGACGGAAGTAATTTCCCTAACTACAATCATTCGCTGTATTTGGAATGGTCGCGCTTTTCGAAGGGAACAGGCATCAACCGCATTATGTACGATTCGGAAAAACTGATTCCGAATGTGCGAACCACGGTGGATATGACCTATATGACCGACCAAATGATGGATTTTTATGGTTTTAATGGCTATCAAACAGTTTATGATGACAACCTGAGCAAATCAACTCGCCATTTTTATAAAAACGAACGAAATTTGTTTCGGGTAAAAGCCGATTTTCAGGGGAGTTTTGGAGAATCGAAATTTGGTTGGGTAGCCGGTTACACATTTTATAATTTTGCCATCGACACGGTAAATATCAATAAGTTAAACCTCCCTTCGGTTGCAGGTGGCACTTTGTTCCAACGTTATCAAAAATACAATCTAATCTCTGCCGATGAAGCCGATGGCGGCAGTTTAAGTTATATCAAACTCGGTTTGAAATACGACACGCGCGATCAGCGTGCCTGCCCCATGAATGGAATCTGGACCGAAGCGGTAATTCAAACAGCACCCGGCTTTCTGAACGAATTTGCGCATACAAAATTTGCATTGATTCATCGTCAGTATTTTAAAGTGGCCAAAGACATGTCGTTGGCTTACCGTATTGATTATCAATCAACTTTGGGTAATTCACACGTGCCATTTTACGCACAGCCTCTGTTAATCACCAGCTTTCTGACCGCTTCCACCAATCAGGGTTTGGGAGGTAAAAATTCGTTGCGTGGTATTTTGCGAAACCGCATAGTAGGCGATGCCGTTGGTTTTGGTAATTTCGAATTCCGCTATAAATTTATACGTTTCGAAATGCTCAAACAGAATTTTTATATAGGCACCAATATTTTCTTCGATTCAGGAATGATTTTGAAACCGATTGAAATACCCTCAGGACTCACAGCTACTGAGAAGAATGAGTTGTATTTAACAGATTATAAAGCTGGTCAATTTCATTCGGCGGCAGGTATTGGTCTGAAAATTGGTTGGAACGAAAACTTTATAATCTCGGCCGATTATGGAAAAGCATTCAACAAACAGGATGGAAACTCAGGAATGTATATCGGTTTAAACTATTTATTTTAAAATGTTTATAATTACTATATTAATTTCAGCAATATATTTTAGTTTAATTGCCTTATTTATAAAAGGTTGGAATCAGATTCCAACCTTTCATTTTCGTGCCGGCCAACCAATAAAAACCGGTATTTCGGTTGTTGTAGCCTGCCGAAACGAAGCCGAAAACCTACCAACACTTTTAGAAACACTTAAAAACCAATCTCTTAAATCGTTTCAACTAATTTTAATTGATGATCATTCAACCGATGCTACATATAGGATTATGACTCAGGCTGATAAGGAGTTCCACAATATCCTTGTTTTAAAATCCGAAAACTATGGCAAAAAACAAGCATTAAAAACAGGTATTGAAAATGCTGCCAACGATTTGATTGTTACAACCGATGCCGACTGCTCTCCCACTCCACAATGGCTCGAAACCCTGATACAATTTCACGAAAAAACAAAATCAGATTTAATTATTGGACCCGTAGCAATTTATCCTGCACAAACGTTATTTGAAAAAATGCAGCAATTGGAATTTCAATCATTGGTAAGTTCGGGTGCAGGAGCTGCAGGCATTGGAAAGCCTATAATATGTAATGGTGCCAATTTGGTTTTTAACAAACAAAACTGGCTCGATAATTTTGAAAATCTTCAAACAGCATCAAACTCAGGCGACGATGTATTTTTACTTCATTCAATTAAAATACAAAATGGGAAAATTAATTTTTTAAAATCAAAAGAAGCAATCGTCAACACAAAACCCTGTAATTCAATCAATTCATTTTTCAATCAACGCCAACGTTGGGCTTCGAAAGCACCATTATATACCGATTTTGCTACTGTTTTTGTTGCAATATTAGTATTTGCAGTCGCACTCCTACAATTAATTTTGTTGTTTGCAAGCTTTTTTAATTCGGAATATGAGGTACACTTAACAATACTTTCAATTTCGAAATTAGTAGCAGATTCCATTTTTCTATTTCAAACATCTCAATTTTTCGACCAAAGAATAACCGCAAAAACATTTTTGATGTTAGCGGTTGTATATCCGTTTTATATAGTTTATTCAAGTGTAACGGGCATTTTAAAAGGTCATTTTTTCTCAAAATGGTGATCGTCGTAGTTTCGTTTGAAATGCCTGCCCCACAGAAAACCCTTATCGGCAAAAAGCAAAACAATGGGATGGTTTGGCACGAAAGTTCCGGGTGCAACTGAATCATAAACAGCACCTTCGGGTTTATTTTTCCGAAATGCAAACTCTGGTTTCCAGCGATTGGGATTTTGCATCGGGTTAATATCTATCGCCAGCCCGTAAGCATGTTTCGAATAATCGGCATTGCGATAGCAAAAACTATAGGTATTATTATCATTCATGGATGCTTCATCGTTCCATTCGTATTTTACAACCGGAATAACTTTTGCAATGGGAAATTTACTTTGTAAAATATCTCTGAAAATTACACGTAAATCATTAGCTATTAACTTATTGGTAAGTATCTGACCTCTGTGCAACCTGCCATCCATAGCGTAATAATGCACAGTAATCAGTTCAAGCTGATCAATAATATATTTTGGTGCATTTGTGCCTGAAATTGCCTGCTCGAACGTATAATTACAATCAATTATTATTGTATCGGTTGAAATTCGGGATTTTTGTTGAAAATTATTTTTTACCTGATCTGATTTGGAACATGAAAAAAGCAAACCAAACAAAAAAATCAGTACAAAATAGAAACGAATATTCATTTTCAGACTTAAAATATCAGTCGAACATATTTTCTTCGCAACCCTGATTTACATTAAATGTGTCAGGTATTTCAAATTCATCGTTCTGTGAATAACCTAAACTACTATCGTTGAATACTTTTTTCATATACAATGCCCAAATAGGAAGCGCCATACTTGCACCCTGTCCTTCGGCAATGTTATCGAAATGAATGCTTCGATCTTCGCCACCTACCCATACACCCGACACCAACGAAGGTGTATATCCCATAAACCAACCGTCGGAATTATTCTGTGTTGTTCCGGTTTTTCCGCCCATTGGCATTCGTAGTCCGTATTTTCCACGTATACGCGAACCGGTACCACCATCAACTACAGCACGCATCATGTAAATCATTTTAAAAGCCGTAGATTCACTCAAAATTTCGTGCATTTTTGGTGAAAAATTAGCAATCACATTGCCATTAGCATCTTCGATACGTGTAACATATTGAGGCTCAACGCGTATTCCTTTATTTGGAAATGCGGTGTACGCATCAACCATTTCAGCTACCGAAATCTCGCACGGACCAAGACAAAGCGAAACTACAGGATCAAGTTGTCCGCGAATACCAAACGAACGCATTAATTTAACTAACGATTCCGGCGTAAAAAGACTCATCAAATAGGCCGAAATCCAGTTATCCGAATTAGATAAACCCCACTTCAACGATACCTGATCGCCAATTCTTTTACCTTTAGTAGTTGTACGGGGTGTCCATGCCGGTTGTCCCGGAATATTAAAGGTAATAGGTCTCCAGCTTGTTTTGTCGCAAGGCCATAATCCTTCTTCCATGGCTAATGTATAAAGGTAGGGTTTTACGGTAGAACCAACCTGACGTTTACCTAATGTAACCATATCGTATTGAAAATGTGCAAAATCGGGACCACCTACATAAGCTTTTACATGACCGGTTTTAGCCTCAATCGACATAAAACCACAACGCAGAAAATGCTTGTTGTATCGAATTGAATCGAGTGGCGACATTACGGTATCCACCATTCCCGAATATGAAAATACCTGCATATCAACGGGTCGGCGAAACGTACGGTTAATCTCTTCTTCACTGTAGCCCTGTTCCTTCATTCGGCGATAGCGATCCGATTGTTTTATGGCATTTTTTAGTATAGATTCAATTTCTTCCGGCTTCACCCGTTTCGAAAACGGTGCATAGCTCCTACCCTTTTTCTCTCTGAAAAATGTTTTTTGCAGCGATTCAATATGTTCGCGTACAGCCTCTTCGGCGTATTTTTGCATACGGGAATCAACAGTTGTATAAATTTTCAAACCATCAACATAGATATTGTATGGCGTTCCGTCGGGTTTTGTATTTTTATTACAGAATCCATACAGCGGATTGTTTTCCCATTGCCACAAATCTTCCTGATATTTTTCTTCCTGCCAACTGGCATAATCGCTGCGCGAAGGTTCGTCGGCCATCAAAATCTGACGCAAGTATTCTCTGAAATAGGGCGCTAAGCCCGATTTATGGTCGGCACGTTGATAATTGAGTGTAAGTGGAAGCACTTTCAGCGAGTCGTATTGTTCGTCGGTAATGTAATCTGCTTTTCGCATTTGGTTAAGCACCACGTTACGTCGGTCGCGCGTACGATCGTTGTAACGAACGGGATTATAGTACGATGGATTTTTACACATACCAATCAGCGTAGCAGCTTCTTCAATTTTGAGTTTCGAAGGAGATGTGTTGAAATAAACCTGAGCAGCCGATTTAATTCCCACTGCATTATTCAAAAAACTAAACTGATTCAGATACAATGTCAAAATTTCTTCTTTGGTATAAAGACGCTCAAGCTGTACAGCAATGACCCACTCAATTGGCTTTTGAAAAGCACGCTGAATGAAATTTTGGGCTACATCCGAGTATAACTGCTTGGCTAACTGCTGTGTAATGGTACTACCACCACCCGAACTTTTACGCTGAAGTATACCACGAAAAACCAACGAGCGCGACAATGCAATGCCATCGATACCGGAATGTTTGTAAAAACGCACATCCTCGGTTGCAACCAGAGCATGAATCACATGTTCGGAAATTTCGTTGTATTCTACTTTTACGCGGTTTTCTTTGCTGCGCGAAAAGCGGCCAAGTAACTGTAAATCGGAGGAATAAATTTCGGTAGCATATTTATTGATAGGGTTTTGCAGCTCATCAATGGGTGGTAAATAACCAATCCATCCCATTATTATAAATACAAAAATTAAAACGGTTGATAAAAATCCAATTCCGAATAACATCCAAAACCAACGATTAAATTTCGTTCTGAAATCGCTTTTTTGCACTTTGTTTCCCATTATTATATGCTTTGCTTTTTTCGAATTACAAAAGTACGATTTTTTTTTGAGTAAAGCTAAAACATCAAACAATCACAAAATTTTCGATTAGTAAATTTGAAATCAAAATCCCTTCCAAAGTTAGAAAAGCATGTTGATTATTGATAACCATGTGTTTATTTTCGATTTGCTTTTGTGCTGTATCGATAAATTTATCGTAAAAATCATTTCCGAATTTTTCGGCAATATAGCTTAAATTTACGCCCTCTTTTGTACGCAATGCTACCATAATATATTCGTTGTATTTGTCGATTAAAGTCAAAAACTCTTTTTCAAAAAATTCACCTCCGGTAAAAACATCCTGAATGTATTGCTTTATCGAACTTACATTCCACTGACGCGAATCGCCATCGAACGAATGCGCCGACGGACCGAGACCAAGATAATGAGTCATTTTCCAATACGCACTGTTGTGCTGCGAACGACGTCCGGGTTTTGAAAAATTCGATATTTCATACCCCTCATAACCAGCTGCCACCATTTTCTGAAGCATAATTTTATGCATTTCAATCATTTCCGCATCATCTGCCGAATTTACTCTGCCCAATTCGCGCAACTTGTGCAAAGGTGTCCCCTCCTCATAAGTCAGTCCGTAAATAGAAATATGCTCCGCTCCGAGCAAAATGGCTTTGTCGAGTTGCATTTCCCAACTTTGTTTGGTTTGGAGTGGTAAACCGTAAATAAGATCGATGCTAATATTATTTAAACCTGCATTTCGGGCATTGATAAATGCAGCAATTGCCTCGTCGCCACTGTGTCGGCGGTTGATTTTTTTCAATTGTTCATCGTCAAAACTCTGAATACCAATGCTTATCCGATTAAAAGGCAGGTGTTTTATCGATTCAAAAAAAGCAGGCGTTAAATCGTCGGGGTTTGCTTCGAAGGTAATTTCAACTTCGGCATTTACCTCAAAAA
>Ga0209398_1000117_pt1 | contig 60717 bp, 34 predicted proteins | sample AshMeaBigSpring_FD_184125 | JGI IMG/M metagenome (GOLD analysis project Ga0209398, IMG submission 184125) | Groundwater microbial communities from Big Spring, Nevada to study Microbial Dark Matter (Phase II) - Ash Meadows Big Spring (SPAdes)... | ecosystem: Environmental > Aquatic > Deep...
GGGAAACAACAGAACAGTTCGATTTGGGAACCGAATTTGGATTGTTTAAAAATAAAATAAAAATCGAATTCGATTATTACGATAAAAAAACGGTTGATTTGTTACTCAATGCCGATTTGCCTTATTCTTCAGGTTATCCTCAAGCCGAGAAAAACGTGGGAAGTGTTCGTAATCAAGGAATTGAGTTTACTGCTAATGCCAATATTATTTCTAAAAAGAAATTTGATTGGGACATGAACTTCAATATCTCAACAAATAAAAATACAGTGCTGGAATTAGCAGATGGACAACGTTCGATGACCCGTAACCTGACATTTTTTACAGATGTACCCGCTTATATTGCCATGATTGGACAACCTTTATCGTTGATGTATGGGTATGTATATGATGGTTTATTGCAGGAGTCGGATTTTTACAAAGATGCTTCTAGTAATTATTCGATTAAACCGGATGTGGCAGTTGACAGACCCAGCGTACAACCCGGATTTATGAAATTTAAGGATTTAAATAACGATGGAAAAATTGATGCCAACGATAGAACGATAATTGGGAATGCTAATCCATTGTTTATTGGTGGACTTAATAATACATTTAAGATTTACAATTTCGATTTGTCACTTTTTATTCAATGGTCGTATGGCAATGATATTATGAATGGAAATAAATATGCATACACTTCAGCATCAATGCTTAATAGAAATTATTCGGTTGACCTTTTAAGAAGTTGGACACCTACAAACACAGAAACAGAGATTCCGGTGGTTGGTTCGCAACGCACCAATTTAACTTACAATAGTTGGATGATTGAAGATGGATCCTACATTCGATTGAAGACTTTACAACTGGGTTATACACTACCTGGTCAGTTGTCGAAGAAAATAAAAATTTCAAGCATTCGGTTTTATACTACCTTCTCTAATGTTTTCACTTTGACAAAATATTCCGGTTTCGACCCCGAAGTTTCGAGTCAGTTTTCGAATATGACCAGAGGTTTCGATTTTTCAAGTTATCCACGTTCGTTAATGGCTGTATTTGGAGCCAATGTTAAATTTTAAAATTAATCACAATGAAGATAAATAAAATATTACTTGGAATAATGCTCGCTTGCGGTGTAGGAAGCTGTTCGTATCTCGAAGTGGACCCCACCGATTTTATAAGTCCTTCCACTTATTTTACAAAAGAAATTGAAGCAGAAAGAGCATTGAATGGTGTATATCAAACCCTTGCAACACAAAATCTTTACGGACGTCGCCTTGTGGCGGAATTGGACTTGTTTTGTAACGATTTGTGCGTTCAGAGCAGTAGTTCATCCATTGGTGTTCCATATATGGACTTTACACCTTCCGACCCTATTGTAACTGGTGTTTGGCAAAGCTGCTACGATGGTATTAACAGAGCGAATATTTTTCTTGAAAATATAGACAGAGTACCCATGGACTCTGCCAAAAAAGAAATAAGAAAAGGAGAAGCGCGGTTTTTGAGAGGTCTTTTCTATTCCATCCTGGTTCAGAATTGGGGAGCGGTGCCTATCAAATTGGTATCGACCAAAGATCCCGATGATATTCACATTGCTACCTCGCCGGCAGAGTTGGTCTTCGATCAGATTTTTGCTGATCTAAAATTTGCTGAAAATGTATTGCCTTTGCCATCTGCCATCACGTCGACCGAACGTTCGGGTAGAGCATCGAAAACTGCTGCTCAGGCATTACTTGCAAGGGTATATCTCCGCCGCGCCGGATGGCCGTTTAATATATCCGGTAGCTACGACAAGGCAGCCGGATATGCACAAAAAGTAATTCAATCGGGCGAACATGATCTGAATCCAAGTTATACCGAGGTGTTTATGAATATTATTCAGGATAAATACGACAGAACAACCAACGAAATTATTTTTGAAGTTGAGTTTTTTGGTAATGGAAAACAAGATATATATACTGCTTATAGTAACTTTATGAGTTATACTGTACCTTACCGACGTGATGGACAGCAGGTAACATGGGGACTTACAACCTACAACACAACAAAGTATTTTAATATGTTTGAGGTGTCTGACGTAAGACGTGATTGGAATATTAGTCCGCATTCGTTCAAAAATTCAAATTTTGAAGAAGGCCATGTAGCATCAGGTTCAACAAAGCGATATATTGGTAAATTTTACAGGGAATATGAAACCTATTTACCACAATACACCAATAATTCGCCCATGAATTTCCCATTAATCCGTTACCCCGAGGTGTTACTTATTTTAGCAGAGGCCGAAGCTCAATCGAAAAATGTGGTAACAGACAGTGCAGTGTGGGCAATTAATAAAGTAAGAACAAGAGCAGGTGCATCACTTTATGATAAAATCTTAGATCCATCATTAGCCGATGTTACCACTTTTATGGATAAAATCAGGGATGAGCGTGCCCGCGAATTGTTTTTTGAAGGACACCGGCGTCAGGATCTCATTCGTTGGAATATTTTTGTTCCTGTCATGAAATCAATGTCATCGGATGCCAATTTCTTAAGCACAAACGCGGCAGTTATAACAAGGGTCAACGAGAAGTTTATGATTTTTCCGTATCCCGAAAAAGAAATGAGTACGAATAATTTGATGAAAGGCAAACAGAATGTAGGCTGGTAATAGTCTGAAAATAAAAACGAATAAAAACATGAAACGAACATGACAAAATTTAATCTATTTTGACCCACAGGGTAATGATTAAATTTTGTTTTGTGAGTTCCATCTGACAACTAAAAAATAATTATAAACAGATGAAAACACAAATAATAATTCTGATTTTTAGCATTGCACTATGTTTCATAAGTTGCGATAATACCATACCAGTTGAACCTAATGCCTCTTTTAAACCCGATTCACTTGAATTTAAGGCCGGATCCGAAATCGTATTCAAGCATTCAGGTGATTGCGATTATGTTACTTTTTGGTCGGGTGAAGAAGGTCAAATTTTCGAAAACCGACATCGAATTGAAGTACCTGTTGATTCGGCATACTTTCAGTTCAACAATTATACAGCTTACGGCAACACAGCACAACCCCGCCCAATAAGTGTATATATATCGAATTCATTTAAAGGAAATTACAGTGAATTGGGCATTTATGATATTAGCACATCGTGGGATACAGTAACTCCGGCTAATACACCAAACGTTGCAACCAGCTTAGTTGCCGTTCCATCAGGTAAAATTGATATATCGAAGTATAAAGATGCTCCGTTTTTCATTGCCTTTAAGTTTGTTTCAGATTCAATGTCCGGTACTGCCCGTCAGGTTCGTATCAAAGACTTTGAAATTAATACATATACTAAAGCAGGTTTAATAAAATCGAATACTCTATCCACATTTGGTTTTAAACCTGTAAACATAAAAGGACCGGGTGCATGGACACAAACCGCTGTACAATTAGATATCAGAGGTACTGCTCAAAAATGGGAAGAAGACTGGTTTATTACCAAAGAACTTGTGTTGAACAGAGTGAATTCCGACAAAGGTCTTGCTATAAAAACACTGGCCGATAATATGGCCGATTTCAGGTATATTTACACAAAACCGGGAGTTTATAATGCTACTCTCGAAATAGTAAATTCGAGGTACGGCGATTCGAAGGTCGTTTATCAAAACATTACTTTTACTGTTAAGTGATTTTTTAGTGTTGACTTAATTTCTGTTCTTCTGAGAAAATTTATTTTTGATAAAATGCATTGTTCAATGAAAATATGTAGTTTAGTAGTTGTGTTATTTATTAATTTCACTGCGGCTTTTTCCGTGAAGTATTATATTTCGCCAACTGGTTCCGATAGTAATACCGGAACAAAAACAAGTCCATTCAAGACCATCTCAAAAGGTGCCTCGGTGGCTCAGGCCGGCGATACGGTTTATGTACTCGAAGGTGTGTATCGTGAGCGGGTAAGTCCTCCGCGCGGAGGTGTCGCAGGTCGACCAATTGTTTACTTAGCCGAAGCAAATAAAAATGTCTTTATTAAAGGTTCGGATATTTGGAGTCCGACATGGAAGAAGAATGCTACCAACATTTACTATGCTATTCCAAACGACGCACTTTTCAATGATGATTGTTATGTCGACAATAAAAATCCGTTTAAGGTGGAAAGTTCGTCTACGCCTTACGGGCGCGAAGGACGTGCTGAGGTTGTGAATTTTGGATATACGGGCGATGTAAATATGATTTACACCATTGGTCAGGTGTTTGTTGATGGCATAATGTACATTCAAAAACCATATTTAGCGGAAATGAAATCGACTGTCAAAACGTGGTTTTACGACAAAAACACCGATAATTTATACATTCATTTTCCTACCGACAATCCAAACAATTACTCTGTTGAGATTAGTACCCGCCGCAGGATATTTGCACCCCATACCCGCAGGTTAGGTTACATCAATGTTGAAGGCTTTATAATGGAACATTGTGGTAATCAGTATCCGGCTAATTTTTGGGAAGTTACTCACCCTGAATGGCAGCAAGCTGGTGCAATTGGTACACGCTCGGGTCATCATTGGGTTATCAAAAATAACATGATAAGGTTCGCCAATGGTGTAGGTATCGACTTTGGAAATGAGGGAAACAGTGGTGTTGATTTGGAAGTAGGATCCAATGGATTGGCTACAGGAGCTTCTTACCACATTATCGATTCCAATTATATTAGCGATAATGGAGCTGGTGGAACAGCCGCTTATTATCCAACTAATATCACTTTTACAAACAATGTGCTTGAGCGCAATGTGAACCTGATGTTTGTTGGCAATAAGAGGTGGGAATCCGCCGGAGTAAAAATGCATGGCCCAAGAAACACCTTGATTGCTAACAACTTATTTCGAAATAATTACGGCAAATGGACTCTGTGGCTGGATCAGGGAGGCGGACCAGGCACACGTGTGCATGGTAATTTAATTATTGGTGGTGAAAAGGGTTTTGATCTGGAAATTGGAACAGCTGCCGAACATAAGCTTATACTCGATAATAACATAATTGTAAATCAGGATTGGGGCATATCAACCAGAAATTCAGGAGGTATTACAGCGCTTAATAATCTGATTTTAGGGTCAGCTAAAGTTGCTATTTATGATTATATTGACAAAAACCGTACAGGATGCTCCGGCGAATATCAATATTATTACAACAATGTAATTCTGAATAGCAAAGCTGTGGTAAATGCTTATCCACCTGATTATTATTTGTCCACAAACCGACGGTTCGATTATAATATTTACCACGCAACTTCGATACAAAAGAAATTTAATGTAATGACTGGTGCCGATTCTCTGTATTTTTCGGGTTGGCAAACCTACTGGAAAATTAAAAATGCAAACGCAAATTATGATTATAACAGTAAAATAACTTCAGGCTTAAGTTATAATATCGATTTGGATAAACTCACATTAGATCTTATTGTTGATGCTAATTTTATAAGTTCAAAATCATTCGCATATTCTCAATTTTTAGATTTCGATTATATTGACAATGCAATTAAAAGCGATGGAACTGCATTGCCCGGCCCATTTCAGAATTTAGTAGTAGGGTCAAATAAAATCAGTTTGTGGCAGGGAATGAAGCCACTTGGTATTTATGCCAAGCTACATGATTCTACTACAGCCATCAATAAATATCAAATAGATGATGATTCCAACATTCAAATGAGCCTTGACAGAACATCTGGTGTCGTTCATTTTAGTTGGAAAACAAATACAATTCTCAATGATATTAAAGTTACTGTTTACTCATTGTCTGGCAATCAGGTTTTTCAAAAATATTTTTATGCCAATGGAGATAGCATTTTTAATGGAACATTTAATTCTAACGGATTAATTCCGAATATGTATCTTGTTCAATTTAGCAGCAATATAAACACAACAACAAAAAAACTTATTATCAATTAATTAGAATTTTCAACTTTAAAATTGGATTATTATGAAAACAAAAATTACATTATTTATTATTCTATTTTTTAGCTCATTGAGTCTTGGCGCCACCAACTTTGTGGTAACAAGTAATGCTGATGCAGGTGTCGGAACGCTTCGTCAGGCAATTACAGATGCTAATGCTGATGTTGCAACACCTCACACCATTACCTTTAGCGGAGTAAGTAGTATAACTTTAGCTGCGGTTTTGCCTACAATAACTATAAACGGGGTAACTATTGATGGTGGTGCAGGGGTAACCATAACAGGTTCAAGTGCAACAGCAAATATGTTTTTAAACTCGGCAGGTGTAACCACAACATTCAAGTACATTACTTTTAATGGAGCAATTGTAAGTACTAGTGGTACCGGAAATTTCGATAATTGCACCTTTACTGGTGCGGGTGCTGCTGCTTTAAAGGTATCAAATGTTGTAAATTGCAACAATTGTTTATTCTATGGTAATACAAACTCAGGATCAGGAGGTACTGCCATCAATGGACTTAGCTCTGCCAATGATGTAACCTTAAATAATTGTGTAATTCGCGACAACGGAAATGCTAGCTCTAGTGCCAACGGTGGTCCTGCAATTAAAGTTGGAGGAGGAAATGCGGCATCAAAGCTAACCATGACTAATTGCTTGGTTTACAACAATGTAAATAAAAGCACCGGATCAATTTATGGCGGTGGTATTTCAAGTGCCGGTGTAACAACTATAAATAACTGTGCTATATATAATAATGAAGCCAACCGTGGTGGAGGTATTGCTTTGCAGGTTGGGACAACAACCTATAAAAGTAAACTGACAATGACTGGTTGTACCGTAAGTGGAAATACATTGGGTTCGTATATGAGTTCAGCTTTCGGTGGTGGAATATTTATTCAGGGAGGAAGTGGTTTACTTACCGACAATTCTTCTATAACCAATTGTACAATTTCGGGCAACAGCACTCCGGCAATCGGAACACCTGTTACTACAAGTGCCGGTGGAGGTATTCAAATTGGTGGCGGTGGTAGTTCTACATGGACACCGGTCATTACAATAAGCAATTCTACTATTTATGGTAACAACGTACAGGGAAATCCTGCTTCTGCAATTTCGGGTGGTGGTATTGACAGAATAAACGGAAATATTGTAATAAATTACAGTATTGTAATCGGGAATAATTCGAATAGTACAGCATCAGGAAGAAATATTACAAATTCTGTAAGTTGGTTAACTTCAACTACCGGTAGAAATATGTATGAAGGTGGTGCTTCGTGGAACAGCAGCGAAGTAACCGGCAACGTTATTTTAACAGAATCTCCAACAACAATTCTGAATACAACTTTAGCCGACAACGGCGGAACAACAGCCCTTCCTGATGGAACTTATGTTAAAACACATGCGCTTGTGTCTGGTGGAGTGGCCATAAATCCAACAGCGGCTTCATTAGGCTTGCAAACAGTTGACCAACGTGGCACATTGCGCGATGGTACGCCCGATATGGGTGCTTACGAATATGTTGGTACAACTACAGCATTATCCAAAAATTATGATGTAAATAATGTTTTGGTAATAAAGAGTAAAGGAATTGAAATGCAGATATCGGCAAAAGTTGAAGTTTTTTCGGTCAGTGGAGTATTGCAAAAATCAGTAATTGCCACAGATGGTTTGTTAATTGAATTACCCAAAGGCATTTCACTTATTCGCGTAACAACCGATAAGGGTTCAAATGTGATTAAACTTGCTAATTAATTCAACTTTAAATAAAATAATCTTATGAAAAAAACATTCGTTATTGCTGCTACTTTATTTATGTTTAATGGCTTATTAAGTGCCATGGACATTACGGTAGTGAATGGAAATAATACAGGAATTGGTTCGTTGCGGGCAGCTATTGATACCTTGAATTTATACGACGGGCCGCATAATATTCAGTTTAGTGGGGTTGATGTAGTAACACTCACTGCTGCATTGCCAGCACCGGGGAAAAGCATAACTATTGATGGAGGGGCTTCGAAAGTAACCATCAATGCAAGTGCAATGGCAACAGCCACCAACTGTTTAGCGTACGGACAGGTTACTTTAAATTTGAAGAATATAATTTTTGATGACGCACTTATCAGTATTGGTTCAGCATCGGGAACACCGGCTGTTGGAAGTGGTGCATGTATAGCCCGAAATTGTGTGTTTAAAAACGGACGCGCCGGAGCTGTAAAAGTATCAGGTTCATTTACAGCTATCAATTGTCAGTTCCACAACAATCAAATGAATGCCGCATCCAATGGTGTAGCTATCAGGGGATTGTCGAGCGCAAATCAAATTCATTTAGATAGTTGCATTGTGAGGGACAACAATTCAACGGGCGCCAATGGTGGTGCAGCGATATACGCAATTGGCAACAATCCGAATTCCATATTGGAAATTCGCAATTCAATTATTTACAATAATGTAAACGCATCGACAGGCAGCAATTATGGTGGTGGCATTGCGAGTGCAGCCAACACAACTATCTCGAACAGTGCTATTTATTTCAATACCGCCAAGCGGGGTGGAGGTCTTGCTTTGTTGGTAGGTGGAACAACCAAAAAAAGTAAACTTACGATTACAAATTCAACATTTAGCGGAAACACAGCAACTGAAACCGGAGGCGGCATTTGCATTTTGGGAACAACTTCCGATGCGACGGATTCTATTAGTATTTCTAATTCTACAATATCAGAAAACGGATCAACAGGCGACACCGAAGGTGGTGGTATTATGCTGGCACAGGGAGCAAACTCAGCATGGATTCTCAAAATGTCGATGAATAATTGTACTGTTACAGGTAATACGAGTGCTGCTTCTTCGGGTTCAGGTGGAGGAATTGGCAGATCTACAAGTGGAACAATCAAACTTTGGCTAAACTATTGTATTGTTGCCGGAAATAATCCCGGAAATACGAATATTGGCAGAGACATTTCTTCATCTACCGGGTGGTTGACTTCATTAACAGGAAGAAATATTTACGGAGGCACACCTTCGTGGGGAACAGCCGAAAAAACAGGCAATGTAACACTGAATGATGCTTCGACAGGGAATGAACTTATACCGCTTAATTCAATTCTCGAGAACACATTAGCCGACAATGGAGGCACAATTCCATTACCTGATGGAACTTATGTAAAAACACATGCTTTAAAAAAAGAAGGTCATGCTGTGAATCCTGTACTCGCAGCTGTAGGATTTGAAACAAAAGATCAACGAGGATTTAACCGTGATCAAATGCCTGATATAGGAGCTGTTGAATATATCGAACCATCAGGAGTAAAAGGTTTCAAACACGAAAACAATACACTGAAAATCAGTAAAAATGAAATTTTATGCTCTGAAAGTGGCAAAATTGAAATTATTTCTGTTTCGGGGGTGATTACTAAAAAAGCTGAAGTAACGACAGGTGAAAGTTTGGCAATACCTAAAGGGATACATATTGTTCGATTCTCGAATGAAAAAGGAATTACAACTATCAAAACAAGCAGATAATTAACAACCTGATTTTTAGAGAAATGAAAATTAAATTTCTATACATATATCTCTTATTATTGCTTTGTATTCCTGTAAATGCAGCCGGATTTGAGCCTTTTTTCAAACAGGGCGAAAGGGTTTGTTTTGTTGGAAACAGCATAACAAATGCAGGTGAGTTTCATCACAACATTTTATTGTATCATATTACCCGATTTCCGAATGTGCCTGCCACTGTTTTCAATTGCGGCGTTTCGGGCGACGATACCGAGAGAGTGATACGACGCATGGAGAGCGATATTTTGGTGAATAAGCCCACCAAAGCTATCATTATGCTCGGAATGAACGATGTGAGGCGAAGCCTGTACAGCGAAAAACCAACAACCAATCCCGGAATTTTGAAACAAAGAGTTGAGGCTATTGAACTATACAAAGCAAATTACGAGAATATAGTAAAGACATTTCTTTCGAAGAATATCTCGGTCGTTTTGCAAAAACCGTCGATTTACGACCAAACTGCTAAGTTGCCAACAGCTAATGGTTTAGGCGTGAATGATGCTTTAAAGCAATGTGCTGATTTTATTCAGCAAATTGCTGAAAAGTATAAACTTGTTACGGTGGATTACTGGACAATAATGACGAATATAAATGCCGAAATTCAAAAGAAGGATTCAACGGCAACAATTACTAGCAAAGACCGGGTTCATCCGCAGTCAACAGGGCATTTTATCATGTCCTATCAATTTCTGAAATCGATGAATGCTCCTAAATTCGTTTCGAAAATTGTGGTTAATAAAAATGCAATTCGTTCTTCGAAACAAAGTTTGAATTGCAAAATTGAAAGCTTAGAAAAAACGAGGAATCAGCTGAAATTGGTTGTTAAAGAAAATGCGCTTCCTTTCCCCATGGTGGAAACTTACAGCGAAGGTGCTAAATTAGTTCCTTTTGTTGAGGATTTCAACAATCAGATTTTGAAAGTTGAGAAACTGCCCAAAGGAAATTATCAACTTCTGATTGACAATGTTTTGATTGGTGAATTTTCACACAATTCGCTCAAAGAAGGTATAAACCTTGCTTTGTTTCAAAAAACACCTCAATACTTGCAAGCATTACAGGTGCGTGATGTGCTTAAGGAATTGTGGCAATTGGAATCAGGCTTGCGTGGATTAAAATTCATTGAAGGTAACCGATTTTTTCAGGAATCGCCCGACAAGGACGATGTTGCAGGGATGAAAGCCCGCTTGTATCCGTTATTCGAAAAAAGTTATCCATCAAACAGTGCATTTTTCAAATCGCAGTTGGATAAATATTTTCAGGTAAAACCGTTGGAGCAGGAATATTTGCAAAAGTCGGATGCTCTACGATTAAGGGCTTTTGAGCTTGCTCAACCAAAACCGCATACATTTATTCTGAAACGTAAATAGTTGAACAGTTTTCTTTAATCAGACACAAACACATGATAAAACAGTATTTAATACTAATTTCACTTTTCGTATTTTCAACTTTCCTTTCTTATGCATCAGCCGATAATCAACCAATTTATCAGGATGGTTGGATTGACTTCAATAAGAATGGGAAAAAAGACGTTTTCGAAGATCCGACTCAGGAAATTCAAAAGCGGGTGGAGGATTTATTATCCCAAATGACTGTGAATGAAAAAACATGTCAGTTGGCCACATTGTATGGTTATGGTCGGGTGTTGAAAGATTCATTGCCTACTGCCAATTGGAAGGATGAGATTTGGAAAGATGGAATTGCTAATATCGATGAACAACTGAACGGGGTGGGGAAAGGTTTCAAAACAAATTATAACTTAATTTATCCCTTTAGTAATCATGTGGTTGCAAAAAATAAAATACAGAAATGGTTTGTAGAAGAAACCCGACTTGGTATTCCTGTTGATTTTAGTAACGAAGGAATTCATGGTTTGAATCATTCGAAAGCCACACCGCTGCCAGCACCTATTGCTATTGGGTCAACATGGAATCCGGCCTTGGTACGAAAAGCTGGTGAAATTGCCGGTAAAGAAGCGAAAGCATTGGGTTATACCAATGTATATGCTCCCATATTAGATGTTGCGCGCGATCAGCGCTGGGGAAGAACATTGGAATGCTACGGCGAAGATCCATTTTTAGTAGCAACCTTAGGAACTGAAATGGCAAAAGGAATACAGTCGCAGGGAGTAGCATCAACTCTGAAACATTTTGCGGTTTACAGTGTGCCCAAAGGAGCCCGCGATGGTGATTGCCGAACCGACCCGCATGTTTCGCCTCGTGAGTTGCATCAGATTCATTTATATCCATTCGAAAAAGTTATTAAAAATGCCAAACCAATGGGTGTAATGGCAAGTTACAACGATTGGAACGGTGTGCCGGTAATTGCTAACTCTTACTTTTTGGTGGATTTGCTCCGCAAAAAATATGGTTTCGATGGTTTTGTTGTAAGCGATAGCGAGGCTGTTGAGTTTGTGTTTAGCAAGCACAAAGTTGCTCCCGACTACGACGATGCTGTGCGTCAGGTACTGGAAGCGGGTATGAATGTTCGTACGCACTTTACTCCGCCAGCCGATTTTATTTTACCAATCCGACGCTTAATTACCGGCAATAAAATATCCATGGATGTCATCGACCAACGCGTAAGAGAGGTTTTGAATGTAAAATTCCGCATGGGATTGTTTGACAAACCCTATGTGGAAGATGCAGCGAGAGCAGATAAAATTGTTGGGGCTGATAAAAATCAGGATTTTGTACTCGACATGCAACGTCAATCGCTGGTACTGTTGAAAAATCAGAATAGTTTGTTGCCTTTGGATAAAAACAAATTAAAAAAGATATTGGTTACAGGCCCGCTTGCCGACGAAGATAATTTTATGGTAAGCAGATACGGCCCGAATGGATTGAAAACGATTACGGTTTTGGATGGGATAAAAAACTACTTGTCGGGGACAAATACAAAGTTGTTCTACGAAAAAGGTTGTGAGATTGTAAACGCCGGTTGGCCCGAAAGTGAGATTGTTCCGGTTGATTTAACGAAGGAAGAAATTCGTAATCAAAACAAAGCCCTGAAATTAGCCAGACAAAGCGATGTGATTATTGCCGTATTGGGTGAAGATGAGTATTGCACCGGCGAAAGTCGTTCGAGAACATCATTAGACTTGCCCGGACATCAACAAAAATACCTTGAAGCACTTTATGCAACAGGCAGGCCAGTTGTGTTGGTTTTGATAAACGGACAACCTCTTACAATTAATTGGGCCAACAAATACATTCCTTCAATTCTCGAATGTTGGTTCCCAAGTTATATGGGTGGAAAAGTGATTGCTGAAACACTATTTGGTGAAAATAACCCCGGCGGAAAACTTAGCGTTACTTTCCCAAAAAGCATTGGGCAGATACAGTTGAACTTTCCTTTTATGCGTGGTTCGCATGGCGGACAACCTGATAGCGGACCCAACGGGCATGGAAACACCCGCGTACAAGGTGCTCTATATCCTTTTGGATATGGGTTAAGTTATACAACGTTCGAATACAAAAATTTCAGTGTAGAACCATCTGCCAATAATAATGGTGCGTTTGAAATATCAGTCGATATAATAAACAACGGAACTGTTAAGGGTGACGAGATTGCTCAACTTTATATAAGCGATATGGTGAGCAGTGTAGTCACTTACGAGTCGCAATTGCGTGGTTTCCAAAGAATAACGCTGAATCCGGGAGAAACAAAGACTGTTGCATTTACACTAAAACCCGAAGATTTTCAATTACTCGATAGAAATATGAATTGGATAATTGAGCCGGGAGCTTTCGAAATCAGGATTGGGAGCAGTTCAGAAGATATAAAATTCAGCAAACTAATAGAAATAAAAACTATCATTAATCAATAAAAAACAAAGTCATGAAAACAACAAAATTTTTAGCACTTGCATTCGCAATTTCTTTTATGGGAAGTATTTCAATGAAAGCTCAAACGGATGAAAAAATTGAAATCCCGAATTGGTGTAAAAACAAAGCCATCGAATACGTAAATAAAGTAAAGCTCGATGTCAATATTACGCCCTCCGACTCCACTATTTTGGTTGAAGAATATGCATTAAGAGTAACAAAAGGCAATAATGCATGGAAAGCTGCAACTACCCCTGAAGATAAGAAAACGGCTCAGGAAAACGCTTACAAAGAGTATAACGAGCGGATTAAGAGTCGTTTACAGAAAGACGTTTACAATAAAATATTGAAATGGCAGATTCAACAAAATAGCAAATAAAAAATCTTGAAAAAGTTTAAGTATTTCAATTTACACATATTAATTCCGATGAGCATATTCAATAAAACAGGGATTGTATTTCTATTGCTATTTGTTTTTCAGCATATTAGTGCAGAAAACAAAAAGCTTGTTATTACTCCCAAAACGAACAACTGGATTACGCTTTTGAAAAAAGAAGTTGAAAACCAACTTGTATCAAATGTGCAAAAAGACACCTTGTTTGTGTGCTTCAAAGAAGGCAATTACCCACTTAGCGAATCGCTTAAATTTAATCGTAAGTCAGTAAATCAAACCAATGCACCGATAGTCATAAAAGGTCTTGGTAAAGTGGTTTTTACCGGAGGTGCTACGCTTGCGAATAAAAAATTCAAGCCAATTGCTGATGCCACTGTTCGTGAAAAGATAATTTGCACAGAAGCACGGAAAAATGTATTGGAATACGACTTGTTTAAAAACGGAATATCCGATTTAGGTGAAATAAAATGTATTGGGTTTTCGCGTGTTGCCGGTGCAACTCCTGTTGAGTTGTTTCACAATGGCGAACGAATGACATTGGCACGCTACCCAAATGCCGGAAATCCGTATTTGCTAAAAGAACGAACCACAGTTATCCCTATTCGTAAAATAACGAATCAGGGTATTGACAAAGTAGAACTGCCGCTCGACAATAGTCCGGTAAAACCCGTGCAGGGAAATGCAGGTGCTTTTGAATACTCCGATGGCAGAGCAAAAAAATGGGTAAATGCAACGGATATATGGCTGGATGGCATTTTTGCACGCGACTGGGCTTGGTCGCTCAATAAAGTCAACAAAATCGACACTGTCAAGAAAACCATTTCGCTTAAATACGACGAAAAGTATGATTTGACAGCAGTACATTCGTTTTTCTTTGCAACCAATTTGTTGGAAGAAATTGATGTGCCGGGCGAGTATTTTATCGACCGCCAAAAGGGAAAGCTTTATTTCTATCCTCCAACCGATTTTAATAAAAAATCTTCTGTACTAAAACTGTCGGGCAACGAACAGGATTTTTTGGAGTTGAAAGGGATAAGCAACTGGACAATTGAAAACATCAATTTCGAGATGGGGCGTTACCGCGCAGTAAATCTGGATCAGTGCAATGCCATTGTTTTCAAAAATTGTTGTTTTCGAAACTTTGGTAACATGGCCATTCAGGTAACCGGCGAAAATAACCGTATTGAAAACTGCACGATTACAACGATTGGGGGAACAGCTATTTCACTCGAAGGAGGAAACAGTACCACACTTACAAAATCGAATAATACAGTTATAGCCTGTGAGATAAGTGATTGGGCCTATTACAACAGGGTTTATACGCCGGCAATCAAATTAAGCGGTGTAGGTTGCAATGTAATCGGAAACCGAATAAATTTTGCACCACATGGCGCAATTACTTTCACCGGTAACGACCACCTGATAGAACGAAACGAGATTTCGAATGTATTGCTGGAGTTTCGCGATTTTGGCGCTGTTTATGCCTTTATTGGTCGCGATCAGTTGATGCGGGGACACATAATCCGTCAGAATTATTTTCACAACATTGGTCAGGTTGGCGAAGGAGTTCACGCAATTTATGCCGACGAAGCCAGCTCAGGATGGAATATCGAAAATAATTTATTCTATAAAATAGGGAATAAAAATGCACGCGTTTCGGCTATCATGAGCAACAGCTCCAGTTATTTAAACATCAAAAATAACCTGTTTCTAGATTGCAGCGAAACCTTTGAACTGAGTTTGCACTTTGCAACCTGGGGCAAAAAGCGATATACTGACTCTTTTAAAAAACATTGGGAACAGCAATATAGCTCTTCAAACGCCATCAGCGACGTTTATTTGAAACGTTATCCCGAATTAAAAGCACTAAACACGGAAGATAAAGTGTATGTAAACACCAACTCGTTTACCAACAATATTGTAGGAAATTATTCTTTTCCTTTGACCCACAAAGGTTTATATTTAGTAAAAGGCGACAAGCAAAACTTAGATAGCTTAGTACAAGCTTCGGGAAATGTCAGGACAGAGGATAAAAATTTACCCGAATTTTTAGAACAGTGGAATAACCCGGAAAACAGAAACAATTTGCAAAAACTAATGCCGGATGTGCTTCGAAGTTATCTGATTTTTTAGACCAGCATTACATTCCAGCCGATTTTGAGAATTTCTTCACAATTTATTTAAATGCACAATTCTACGAATTAAATGCATTTATCTGTTAACAAGATAGATGCTAAGGGTCTATTTTTGCATCGACAATAGTCCAAATATTTTTATTGTGTAATCTTAAATGTTTTTATTTATGAAATCAAAAATCACTTTACTCACCTTATTTTTTATTGGTGTGCTATCGCTTAGTGCCACCAACTACACGGTAACAAGCAATGCGGATGCGGGAGCAGGAACACTTCGTCAGGCAATTACGGATGCAAATCTGGATACATCTACACCCCACAGTATTACTTTTGGAGGAAGCTACACAATTACATTGGGGTCTGCATTACCGACAATTAATAAAGCAATGACTATTAATGGGCAAACCAATACTGTTATAATTGTCGGTTATAGTTCTACCGAAAATAGCATCTTAAATAGCGTTGCTTTGACATTGGAAAATTTGATATTTAACAACCTGATTTCGAGCTATTCAGGAAATGTTACTGCCACAAATTGTACGTTCAAAAACACTGCAAATGCGGTTAAAGTAAATGCAGTAACCTTTAGTGCTACGAACTGCATATTTGATAATAATTCAGGATCAACTATTTCAGGAGCTTCGGTTACAACTCTTTCAAGTTCAGCAGTAATTCAATTAAGTGGATGTACCATTACGAATAATACAGGAGTATCAGCCATTTATCACAAAGGTGAAGGTGCAGGGTCAATGAGTATTGATAATTGTACAATTAGTGGAAATTCTTCAACAGGCGGTGCGGCAGTTTATCATGTTGGAAAAGGTACCGGGACATTGACTGTTTCAAACTCAATAATCAGTAATAATACTAATACTTCAACATCAGTTTATGGTGGTGGTATTAGTAGTGGAGCTGTAACTACTGTTACAAATTCTCAGATTTCAGGCAATATTGCTAGTCGTGGAGGTGGAGTAGCTCTCTTAGTTGGTGATGCCACCAACAAGAGTAAACTAACCATGACCGGATGCACTGTAAGTGGGAATACATTAGGGTCATATGTTGCATCTGCTTTGGGCGGTGGCATTTACATTCAGGGGTATTCAAGTTTGGTTACAGACGATTCATCAATCACCAATTGCACCATTTCCGGAAATAGCACACCAGTAATTGGATCTCCTGTAACCACGAGTGGCGGAGGTGGCATTCAAATTGGTGGCGGTGGTAGTTCCACCTGGACGCCGGTCATTACAATCAGCAATTCTACTATTTATGGCAACAATGTGCAGGGAAATCCTGCTTCATCTGTCTCTGGAGGTGGCATCGACAGATCAAATGGAAATGCCGTGATAAACTATTGTATTGTTATTGGAAATAATTCGAACAGCACAGCATCGGGAAGAAACATTACAAATTCTGCAAGTTGGTCAACTTCAACAACCGGAAGAAATATGTACGAAGGAGGTGCATCGTGGAACAGTAGCGTAACAACCGGCAACGTTATATTAACAGAATCGCCAACAACAATACTTAATACCACATTATCCAACAACGGCGGCACAACCGCTCTACCCGATGGTAGCTTTGTAAAAACGCATGCCTTAGTAGCAGGATGTGCAGCTATCAATCCAACAGTGGCAGGTTCAGGTACACAGTCGGCCGACCAAAGAGGTATTGTCCGCTCCAGACCAGACATTGGCGCCTACGAATATGTAACTTATCGTTCGAAAGCGAGTGGAAACTGGGGCAACGTAAGCTCCTGGCAATCGGGTGATAACTCAACCTGGTCGGATGTTACAGTTTTGCCAAGCACAAATGTAGCCGGTTCAATTGCTATTCAAAACGGTCACGAAATTACGGTAGCTGCCAATGCCACTTCATCTGATTTAACAATCAATTCGGGAGGAAAGCTTACATTAAATTCCGGTTATTCGTTAGGAATCACTGGTAATCTGGCAATTAATAGTGATGTTGATAATGGCACAGGTACTGTAAAAGATTTAAATGCAAATGGTGGTTTGACAGTTAGTGGTTCAACCAATGTACAGCAATACATATCAAGTTCAGCAACAGGAGTTACAGGCCGTAACTGGTATATATCGAGTCCATTAACAGCTGCTACGAGTAGCACCATAACCACAGCAACAGGCAATGGATTAGTGTATTATGATGGTACAACTAATTGGCCTGCTGCGGGCACAACCATGGATGTCATGAAAGGTTATATTGCCGTCTCTCCTGCTCAAAATACAACGATTAATTTCAACGGTGGTACGCTCAATACAGGTGCGCAATCAGTAACAAATTTACCTCTTGGCTTTAATTTGGTAGGCAATCCGTATGCCTCGTATGTTGACTTTGCTCAGTCAACAATAACTGGTATTACAAATTCTATTTGGTACCGAAGTAAAAAGCAAGGCTCTTACAATTTTCATACTTACAACGTAACCGGTGGCATTAGTATTAACGATGGTACAGCTATTATTCCACCTATGCAGAGTTTTTGGATTAAAACAACATCAGCTACCAATACCCTTGGCTTTACCAATGCCATGCGTTCGCATCAGGATCAATCGATAATTTCGAATCGGTTGAAAGCTCCTAAAGTTAGTACACAGCAATTGCTACGTTTACGAGTAAGTAACACAGCAAACAGCGACGAAACTGTAATCTATTTCAATCCTGACGCGCAGAATGTTTTAGATGAATTCGATTCACAAAAAATGTTCAATAGCATCAACGATGTTCCTGAAATTTTCACCAAAAATGGGACTTCTAATCTGGTTATCAATGGCATGAATTCAATTCCATACGACACCGAAATTCCACTCGGCTTTGTAACGGGAGAAACAGGTAGTTTCAGTTTGGCGGCAACGGAATTTAAAAACTTCGAAGCAGGTACACGATTATTGCTAAAAGACAAAAACACTCCGAATACGGAAGTTGAAATCAGTAATGGTTTAGCCTATAACTTTAGTTCGCAGGCATCAACTCCTACAACTGACCGTTTCAGCCTTATTTTCCGTGCTCCCCGAGTTACAACCGGAATTGACAATTCAACCAAACTCAATACGCAAGTATTTGTAAATGCAGCAAATCAAATTACTATTATTGCGCCCGAAAAAAGCAATTTTGCAATTTACAATACTGTAGGACAGTTAATTGAAACTGGAGAATTAAACACGGAACGTGAAACCCGAAATAATAAACTCACCGCAGGTGTGTATGTTGTAAAAGTGAATAATCAATCAACAAGAGTAATCTTAAAATAAAAAAAATACTGCCCCAAGTCCGTCAGCTGACGGAGATGTAAATTAGTCCCGAATTGTCTTAAAGCCCCTTTAGGGGTTTGGGGCAGATTAAACAAAATATTATGGAAACAAAGAAAAAATATATCAAACCCCGCATAGAGTGGATACCGCTCGATAGCGCAATTTCATTAGCATTAGAGTCTAATCCACCAGCTGGGCCAGAAGAAACTTATAATACTATTCAAAGTCCGTTTAAGCAGGATTTAAATTTAGTTTAAAACATATTCTGTATGAATTAAAAAATACCCGTACTGCAACAAAATGTTGTAATGCGGGTATTATTTTTTGAAGGACTACACTAAAATTTTTACTCCGGGTTTTGCTTTTTATACTCCGACGGAACTACCCCAAATTTTGCTTTAAAGCATTTGCCAAAATAGCTGATGGAGTTATAACCAAGTTCGTCCGAAATTTCGCTAATGGTTTTGTCGGGAACATTCTGGATTATCCACGCTGCCTTTTTCAGCCGGATATTTTGTATAAAATCATTGGGGGTATCGCCTGTAATACTTTTCATTTTGTAGAAAAATACTCTTCGTCCAATAGCCATTTCAGAACAAAGCAGGTTTACATCTAAGTTTTCGTTACTCAGATTATTTTCAATTATTCGGATAACTTTATCTATAAATGCCTGATCGAGTTCGTTCGAAGCAATTTTGTAAGTTGCATTATCAATTTGCTTACTGTATTTCTCCTGCAAAATTTTTCGTCCAACAAGCAGATTGTTACATCTTGTCAGCAAAATTTTTACATTAAATGGTTTGGTAATATAATCGTCGGCACCGTGTTTTAGTCCTTCAATATTTTGCTCGGGGCTGGTTTGAGCTGTTAGCAGAACTACAGGGATGTGACAGGTTTCAAAATTTGTTTTTATTTTGCTACAAAGCTCATTTCCATTCATTTCGGGCATCATAATATCGCTGACAATTATATCAGGATGTTGTTCAATTGCCAGTTCATAACCTTCAATGCCATTTTTTGCTTCCTGTACATTGTACAACGATTGAAAGATATTAATAAGTAACTCGCGCAAATGATCGTTATCTTCAACAATTAATATGCTCGGTTTGGCCCCCAGATGAACGTGCTGATTGTCGGACAACTCCTTCAGAAAATCGACATCCAATTTTGCATCAATACTAATAGCTTCACTTTCAGTTTGTTCCACAATATCTACTTTCGAATTGTCGACAAAATGAGCATTGCCATATCTGAGTTTTACAAAAAAAGTACTTCCTTTGTCAGGCTCACTTTCAATCCAGATGGAACCATTATGCAAATCCACGATTCCCTTTGACAATGCCAGACCAATTCCTGTTCCGTTTTTTTGCATTTCATCATTGTCGGCCTGATAAAAAATATTGAATATTTTATCCTGATCCTGCTTTGGAATACCTGAACCTGTATCAGATACCGAAATTATTACTTCTTCGCCTGACGCATTAATTGTAATATTTATTTTTCCGTTTTTGGGCGTAAATTTGAAGGCATTCGATATCAGATTATTAAAAACTTTTTGCATTTCGGAGTAGTCAAACCAAAGCATTAAACGATCACTGTTAAAGTTAATACTGAAATCAATAGTGTGAAAACCAGCAAATTCCTTAAACGATAAATATATTTCATGCATAAATTCAACTATATCGTATTCGCTTACTTTCAGCTTTTTAAAACCTTGTTCCTGTTTTCTGAAATCGAGCAATTCGTTGATAAGCTGGTTTAATTTCTGGGCATTGTTGTGCACATTCACGATGCTTTTGTAAAATACCGGTGCAATTTTCGACGATTGCATAAGCATTTCTAATTGTCCGACAATTAGCGTTAAGGGCGTACGGAACTCGTGTGAGATATTGGTGAAAAACCGCAGTTTCGATTGGGTAATCTGTTCACTTTGTTCTCTTTCGCGACGTTCGTATTCGAGCGACGCACGAAGCAAAAAACGATTTCTGGTAAATCTGAATATCCAGAATGAAACACCAATAACTATAAGAAAATAAATTAGATAAGCATACCAACTGGCATAGAAAGGAGGGAGTACCTTTATTTTCAGTTCAATGGAAGCTCCAGCCTTCCCCTCGGTTTTAGTTATTTCCCTTACTTTAAGCGTATAACTGCCCGAGGGTAAATTCATATAGCTAATGTTGCTGTTCGATTCTATATCAACCCACTGATTATTGAATCCATTTAACTTGTATTGCAAATGTGGTTCATTGGCCTTAATAAAATTATCAGTTGCAATTTCGATAGATATAATTCGGTGATCGTGCCTGAAAACAAGTTCGTCGGTATAGCTCATTGCCTTTTCGAGAATGCCTGTCTCATCGTTTGGAATAATTTTTTTGTTGTTTACCCATAAATTATTAAATCGGATGCTAAATGGTTTGCCCAATGCCGAAAGTGACTCTTCATTAAAAATAGTGAACCCATCGATACCACCCATTACCAATTTACCATCCGATGCCGTAAAAATACTTCCAAAATTTAGCGATGCAAGCGAAAAACCATTTTTTGTACTGTAGTTGGAGCTCTTCTTGCGTTCCACATCGATACGCGAAAAACCTTTGTTCGTGCCTGCAAGCAAATAGCCGTATCTCGACTCGGATAAACAACTTACATTGTCATTTTCAATGCCACACGTTCTTGAGTTATAGGGAATAAAACTTTCGTTGGTTCTGTTCAGATATACAATTCCACCACCATCTGTTGCAATCCACAATCGTTTTTTGCTATCAATAAAAAGCTTTGTAATTCTATTCTTCGGAAGATTCTTTATTGATACATCGGATTGTTTAAATTCTTTCTCAATTTTTCCAGTAACTAAATTATACTTTACAAGCGCATCTGGTTGAGCAATCCATAGTATGTTATTTTCTAAAATAAAATCACGGATAGTTTTGGTGATTTTTAGTTGTGTGGTTTTTGAAGTGTTCTTATCGAAAGCCACTAACCCATGAAGTGTTCCCAGTAACAAAATATTTTTGTAAGGTACTATAGCCTGCACTGTTTCTAAATACTCGTTCGGAACGTTGGATTTTTCTCCTCCAATGCTATACGGTGTAATTCGTTCGGTTTTAATTTCTAATTTATACAATCCATAACGAAATGTTCCTATCCACAGAACATCGTTTGCGGAATCGTAACAAATTGTTTTGATATTATTCCCCGCAATTTTACTGTTCTGATTCGAAAAATAGCGATAACTTCTTGATTTTCTGTTAAAATGAGCTAAGCCTTTGCCATCGGTACAAATCCATAAATCGCCCCGCTTGTCCTCAATTATCTTACCAACAATCGGATATGTAAAATCGGTTTCAGATTTTTTCAAATCATAATACTCTGATACATTTAAGTTTGGATAAAAATAGTTTACTCCACCATAATAAGTACCAACCCAAATAGTTCCCTGATTGTCTTTCATCAAGCAGCGTACTGATTGATTACTCAAACTATACCGTTTTTCGGTTGATGTTCCGTAGTGCTTTACATCATAGGTAGATAGGTTCATTTTGTCTAACCCGCCGAAGGTTCCAATCCAAAGGTTGTTATCGTTATCTTCACAAACACTCCGAACGATATTAGCTGATAAACTATTCAGAGGTCCGCTTTTGTCGTTAAATATGCTTATTTGCCGCTGAATATCAATTTTATACAGACCATTCTCGCGTGTACATACCCACACATTCTGTTTGCTATCTTCATAAATGGTGTATATCCCAATTTTTTCGGGTATAATATTAAATTGCTTTTGAGCGTTATCGATAATATATACACCATCATCTAATGTACCCAATATTAAATTACCATCTGTCGTTTCGCTAAGTGCTGTAATCTGAATCCCTGATTTATTAACAACAGAGTACATCGTTGTATTTTCATTTTTATAGTTAAAAATCCGGTTCGTTGTTGCAAACCAAAGCCCACCTTTGCCATAAGTTATCGCCGTAATTCGTTCCTGAAGCATTGTTTTTGGTAAAGGAAGTAAGCGGAGTTTCTGCAGGTTTAAATCATATTCAATAATACGTTCATTGATAAGTGCGTAAATATGTCCGTTTCTATCTCCACATATAGTTGAAACACCACCTGAACTCAGTTCCAGATCGACAGAAGTTGAACTTACATTTTCCACCGAGTTACCGCTGTATCGCATAAGTCCATCGTTGGTACCTATCCATACCTCACCGTGTTCGTCCTGATAGAGGGAGTAAATTGTAATTTGCGAAAGCCCTTTTTCGAAACCTAACCGCTCAAAAGTAATTATATCATTCGAAAAAACGAAATCACAAATGGTTGTGCTAATGAGTAGAAGCAATAAAAAAAAGCGTCTGCAAGTTTGATTTTTGCAAAAACTGTTATTATCCTTTTTTAATGAAGTTGAATCGAAAACTTTAATGTACACGGCTTTTTTTTACAAATTTAATTGATTTGTTCGAATAGTATTACATTTTGTGCAAATACAAATCCATTTATGCACAATAATTCAAAACTTATGCACATTCTTTACAGTGTCAATAGTACGAAATCATGATCTTTGTATATAAAAATAATTGCATAAATCATTGTTCTGAAACTATTACAAATGTTTTCCTCAAAAATTGAAGTTAAATCACTATTTTTGTACAAGAAATTGGAAAAATCAAATTAAGAGAGTTTACCGTCATGAAAAAATCAATTTTATTCACCTTTCTAATATTCGTACTTCAAATTGCCAACGGACAATTTAACAGGCAATATACGACTAAAGATGGTTTGTCGGGGACGAGTATTAATAAAATTGTTCAGGACAAAAGAGGTTTCCTATGGATTGCTACTAATAATGGATTAAATAAATTTGATGGCGACAGGTTTACCTACTATGGTATTGGCGATGGACATGAAAACGGGCTCACTGACAACCTGATAACTACTTTATTTATCGACACAGAATCAAGACTTTGGATTGGAACACATTCAGGAATATGGTCATTTTCTTTAGATTCTGAAGAATTTACTTCTTATCCGATTGTTGAAAATGGCGACACTGTTTTTGATTTTTTTGTTAGCAACATTGCACAGAATTCAAAAAAAGAGCTTTTTATTTCTACTTCGGGAAGAGGCATCAAGAAACTGAATCAAACAAAAGATTATTTCGAAAACGATTCTAAGATACAAAATTCAATTTCCGCAAGTTTCGTTAAAAGATTATTTTTCGACAAACAAAACACTCTTTATGCCAGTGTCGAAAACAACGGTATATACGTTTATAACACATCACAAAAACGCGCTAAACATTTCACAACACAAAACAGCAATATTGCAGAAAATCAGATAGTTGCTATAGTAGAAGGTCGAAATAATTGTATTTACATCGGCACTACCGGTGGAATTTCATTTTTCAACAAACAAACAGGCAGTTTCGAAACCCTTACAGACAGTCGCGGTCTTACTGTGGCTAATCTATTTTTAGCACCCGATAGTACTTTGTATGTCAGTACAGATGGAAATGGTATTTTTTTTATAAATAATCAAAATCAACTACAGAAATTCAATCCTGCAAATAATCTGGCCAATGACTTAATTAACAAAACATTTTCGCTGTTAGTAGATAAAGATTACAATATTTGGTGTGGTATAAATTATTCGGGACTAATGATGCTCGGAAAGCCCGAAAGTTTATTCAATAATATTGATTTTAAAACCTTCTTAGGAGGCATTTCGGATATGTGTGTGTATTCGATTTACGCCAATAACGACCAAATATGGTTTGGTACCGATGGCGATGGTATCCTGATTTCGCCGCTCAATGAATACAAAAATGCTAAATTCAAACGAATTTTACCTACAAAAAAAATTCTCAATATTTTTGAAGATAAAAATCAAAATGTATGGTTAGCCACCTGGAACGACGGATTGATGAGTATTGATAAAAAGACACATACAATCAAAAAACAATACAAACGAGTTTTAAATAATCCAAACTCGTTAAGCAACGACCGGTTATGGAGTATCGCACAAGACAATAACAATTATTTATGGCTTGCTACCAATGGCGATGGATTGTGCCGGTTCGACCCGAAAACCGAAACTTTTAAAACTTTTAAAGCCCCCGATGGCATTATCAATAACCCAAAATACATTTGCAACAATTGGGTAAACTGTTTATTAACAGACAACGAAAATAACTTGTGGGCAGGTACTACAAATGGCATTTCGAAACTAAACCTGAAAACGATGAATTTCAGCAATTACTTGTATGCAAAGGATAAGAATAAGGGAATTTCTGTAAAAAGTATAGCGCTTGTCGATAACACTATTTGGATTGGAACTGACAAAGGAATCTATCTGTTCAACAAAAAGGAAGAAACGTGGGAGAAGATTTTAACTCCTGAATTAAAATCGCTTCAAGTATCATCATTGGTTTATGATAAGGAGGGAAATGTATGGGTATCCGGATTTAATCGGATTTTCAAAGTAAACTCAAAAAACTTCACAACAATAGTATATACTGCAAGCGAAGGTATTTTGATACCTGAATTTCAGCGCAATGCAATGGCATTAACCCCCAATGGCGATATATTTTTTGGAGGTATAAATGGTTGTGTCGGGCTTAATCCGAAACGAATACAAAATAATCGGAAATTAGAACAATTGGTATTCACAGAGTTATTGATGTACAATAAACCGGTAAGTGTAAATCAATTATCGGGCGGAAAACCAATCATAAACACCAATATTAATGATGCCAAAGTTATAACTATGGCTTATGAAGACTGTTTTTTTACAGTACGCTTCAAAATAATGAATTATATCAATTCCGATCAGGTAACCTATTATTATATGATGGATGGGTATGATAAAAACTGGCAGTCGCTACCACCCAACAAAGATAAAAGTGCAACCTACACCAACCTTGCACACGGAAAATACACCTTTAAGGTTAAAGCTGTACTGAATGATTTGGTTCAGGTGCGCGAAATAAGCGTACGGGTTCTGCCGCCGTGGTGGGCTACCTGGTGGATGAAATTGATTTACATTATTTTTATATGTGCAATAATTTTTGCCGTTTATAAATACAATAAGGTAAAGGAAAAAGATAAAGCTGATAAAGAAAAACTAAAGCATTTAGCCGAAATAAACGAATTGAAGTTGCAATTCTTTATGAATATATCACATGAGATAAGAACGCCTATAACGCTAATATTAAGCCCGTTGGAGCGACTATTAAAAGAAGCAAACGAACTCAACAGGGATCTGTTTCAGATGATGTACCGAAATGCCCAACGACTTTTGAATTTGGTGAATCAGCTTATGGATGTTCGAAAAATCGACAAAGGGCTATTCAAACTCCGTATTCAACGTGTTGAGCTGTTGAGTTATTTGCGAAATTTGGCTTCCGACTTTCAGTTTTATACCGATGAAAAGCAAATTGAACTCACTGTAGAATCAGATTTTCAGAAACTATATACCTTTATTGACCCAATACATTTCGAAAAAGTAATTATTAATTTACTCTCCAATGCTTTCAAATTTTCGCCTCCTGAAAGTGAAATCATCCTGAAGGTTTCATCCAGTGTTGATAATAAAGATATGTGCCGTATTGAAGTAATCGACTCGGGCATTGGTATTGAAGAAAATTTAATTGATAGTATTTTCGATCGATTTATTCAAAGTGAAAATCCGTCTCCACAAAATTCAGGGACGGGTATAGGCTTACATCTGTGTCGCCAATTGGTAACATTACATCATGGAACAATAACGGCACATAACCGAACCGATGGCAAAGGAGCTGTTTTTTGTGTTGAATTTCCGTTTGGAAGAAATCATTTTTCACCCTCTGAAATTGTAGAAAGCAGTACGAAAACCGAGAATCAGGAACTTGTTGTAAATGAGCCGATTAACCTAAATAGCACAAAAAGGGAGAAAATTCAGAAGTCGAAAGCTACCATTCATATTGTAGAAGATGATGACGAAATAAGAACGTATCTTGCTAAAGAATTAGGCACAACGTATCATATTGAGCAAAGTTTTAATGCCGACATGGCTGTTAAATCCATTTTCACAAATCCACCTGACTTAATTATATCCGATGTAATGATGCCCGGTATGGATGGTGTTTCGTTTTGCAAAAGAGTTAGAAATAACCATATTACAGCACATGTGCCTATTATTTTATTAACTGCCAAAAACAGCATCGAGAGCGAAAAAGAAGGTTTGGCGGCTGGTGCTGATGAGTATATGATAAAGCCTTTCAATATTGAATTGTTAACAACACGCATCGAGAAACTTATCGAAATGAGACGAAGCCTGCAATATCATTTTGAGAAAAAACAAGAACTCGAATTACCCGACATCGAAATTCTATCGCATAACGATAAATTAATGAAACGCATTAATCAGGTACTGACCGACAATTTATCGAATGAGCAATTAAATGTAAGCTTTTTGTGCAAAGAAGTCGGAATTAGTCGCGTACACTTAAACCGTAAAATGCACGAATTAGTAAATATTTCGGCTCAGGATTATATCCGGATTTTTAAATTTCGGTATGCTGCAAAATTATTAAGAGAAAAAAAGATGAGCATAGCTGAAGTTGCTTACTCCATTGGCTTTGCAAACCATTCGCATTTCACCTATCGGTTTAGATTATATTTCGGAGTTACCCCAACCGAATTTATGGAATCGGGAGGCAAAGATGTATCTTTTGAATAAATCTACAGACATATAAATAAAATATGGTGTTGATATTCAGGTAGATATATGGTTGGTTACAAATATAATAGTGAATGTATCTTATAAAACAAACAGATTGTAAAATAACTCCTATTTTTGCAATAGTAAATTATATTAACTACATCTATTGCAATTCTATGCTAAAAACGATTCCTGATTTAAAACTGAAAACCGGTATTATTTTTTTAGTACTAATCTCATTGAGTAATGTTTTAGCTCAAAAAACAATTTATCCTTTTCAGAACACATCATTACCAAGAACTGAACGTGTAAATGATTTATTATCGAGATTGACTCCAGCTGAAAAAGTTGGATTGATGATGAATAAATCTGTTGCCATTGAAAGGCTCGGCATCCCAAAATACGACTGGTGGAACGAAGCTTTACATGGTGTGGCGCGAGCCGGTACTGCCACTGTTTTTCCGCAGGCAGTAGCTATGGCGGCCACTTTCAATGCCGACGAACATCTGAATACTTTTAGCATAATTTCTGACGAAGCACGCGCCAAATACCACAAAGCCATTGCCGAAGGAAAACACGAAATTTACTACGGACTAACATTTTGGACGCCCAATATCAATATTTTTCGCGACCCACGCTGGGGTCGTGGCATGGAAACTTATGGTGAAGACCCGTTTCTGACTGCCCGCTTTGGCGTGAATGCCGTAAAAGGTTTACAGGGCGACGACCCCGAATTTTTTAAAACACATGCTTGCGCTAAACATTTTGCCGTACACAGCGGACCCGAATGGAACAGACACAGCTACAATGCCAAAGCTTCGAACAAAGACCTGTGGGAAACCTATTTACCGGCTTTCGAAGCGCTTGTAAAGGAAGCAAATGTGCAGGAAGTGATGTGTGCCTACAACCGTTTCGAGGATGCTCCTTGTTGCGGTAGCGGTAAACTTTTAGTAGATATTCTCCGTAATAAATGGAATTACAAGGGCATGGTTGTGTCGGACTGCTGGGCTATCGACGATTTTTACAAAAAGGGACACCACGAAACGCACCCCGATACGTTGTCTGCATCGGTCGACGCCGTGCTTAATGGTACCGATTTGGAATGCGGACGAAGTTATAAATCGCTTGTGGCGGGTGTCGAAAATAAATTGGTGGACGAAAAGATGATTGATATTGCGGTACGCCGAATTCTGAAAGCACGTTTTGATTTAGGCATGTTCGACCCCGACGACAAAGTAAAATGGGCACAAATTCCCTATCGTGTAGTTGATAGTGAAAAACATAAAACGCAGGCATTAAAGGTTGCCCGTGAAAGTATGACTTTGCTCAAAAACAATAACAACATTCTTCCATTAAGTAAAAATCTTAAGAAAATAGCTGTTATTGGTGCCAATGCTAACGATTCTGTTATGTTGTGGGCAAATTACAATGGTTTTCCTTCGTCAACAACTACCATTCTGAAAGGAATACAACAAAAACTTCCAAACACTGAAATTATCTACGACAAAGGCTGTGATTTGGTTGATAATACGGTACGTACCAACCTGATGAATAATTTTAGTTCAAAAGGGAAAATGGGTATGAGTGCCGAATTTTTCAACAACACCAAGATGACGGACAAACCGGTTTGTGAATTGGCTGGTATTGAACAAATTCTCTATTCAACTACCGGCGGAACTCAGTTTGCGGCGAATGTAAACCTCGAAAACTTTTCGGCTCGTTTCGAAGGTGATTTTATTGCTCCTTATACCGGCAAAGTCTATTTCTCGATAAAAGCAGACGATTGTTACAAACTCATAATCAATGGGAAAACAATTCTGGAAGCATCAGAATACAAAGATGCTATAAATAGAAGGGTTTTTATTTACGAAACAACAAAAGATGAGAAATTACACGTCCAAATAGATTATGTACAACGTACGCTCAGCGCAAGTCTTCAGTTTGATGTGTATGCCCAGCGTCCGGTGGAGTTTGAAACACTGCGGAAAAAGTTGGAAAACGTGGATGTAATTATCTATGCCGGTGGTCTTTCGGCCAAATTGGAAGGCGAAGAAATGCCCGTGTCAGCCAAAGGTTTCAGAGGTGGCGACCGCGAATGGATAGAATTGCCCGAAGTGCAACAGGATTTGCTCAAAGTCTTGCGTGCAACCGGAAAACCGATTATATTTGTGCTTTGTACCGGAAGTGCCATTGCCCTCGAGGGTGTGGAAAAAAACTACGATGCGCTGCTTAATGCCTGGTATGGTGGTCAGGCGGGTGGTACAGCCGTAGCCGATGTGCTTTTTGGCGACTATAATCCTGCAGGACGTTTGCCCGTAACATTCTACAAATCAACGGCTCAATTGCCCGACTTTGAAGATTACAGTATGCAAAACCGCACGTATCGTTTTATGACCGAAAAACCACTTTATCCTTTTGGCTTTGGGTTGAGTTACACTTCATTCAGTTACACAAAACCGAAAGTTTCATCTACAAAATTAGTTTGTGGCGAAAGTGTTAAGCTAAAAGTAAAACTTAAAAACGCAGGAAAAAAAGAGGGCGATGAGGTTGTTCAGGTTTATGTTCGCAAATTAAACGGTCATAAGGAACCTTCGAAAAGCTTAGTTGCTTTTAAACGCATTGCTACAAAAGCAGGAAAAACACAAAGCATTGAATTTCAATTAGGTCCGGAGTCGTTCCGCTCATTTAATTCTGCAAAATCGGAAATGGAAATGCAGCCCGGACAATACGAAATTCTGGTGGGTGGAAGTTCTGACAACGACCAACTAAAAAAATGTAGCATCGAAATAAAATAATTAATCAGTAAAATATATTTAATAAAATGAGAATCAAACTATTATCACTAATTATTTGTGTTGCAGCGCTTTCTACATTAAGTGCGAAGAATAAAAACAATGATGTTTTTAAACCAAAGTCGATTAAATCTGCCATGTTGAAGGCAACTGAATATCAACTAAAACATCCACAATATGAACTGTGGGACTGGACAAACGGAGCGTTTTATGCAGGAGTTTCTGCGGCTTATAAATCTACAAAAAACAAAGTATATTTAGATGCAATGTTGGCAATGGGCGAGAAAAACGAATGGAAACCGGGTCCACGCACCATGCATGCCGACGACCATGCTATTGCACAAACATATATTGATGTGTACAGGATAAAAAAAGACCCCAAAATGCTCGTGCCATTTCAAAAAATGATGGACGAATTTTTGGTACAGCCATACAAAACTACAGGTGTTGAGGTAATTACATGGTGGTGGTGCGATGCACTTTTTATGGGACCTCCTGCATTGGCAAAACTATCGGCTGCAACTAATAACCCAAAATACCTGGAAAAATGTGATGTGCTTTTCCGCGAATGTTATGATTTACTGTACGATAAAAAGGAACACTTATTTGCTCGCGATTTATACTATGTAATTAAAGGTGAGCCTACTGACCGGTACGAAAAAAACGGACAAAAAGTATTTTGGTCACGTGGCAATGGCTGGGTAATGGGTGGATTGGCTTTAATGATTAACGAATTGCCAAAAGATTACAAAGGTCGTGACTTTTATATCAGTTTATTCAAAGAAATGGCACAACGTGTGGCTTCTCTCCAGCAGGAAGATGGATTGTGGCGTGCCAGTTTGCTCGACCCCGCTTCTTTTCCCGGTGGCGAATCGAGTGGTTCGGGTTTTTATACATATGCGTTGGCATGGGGAATAAACAATGGTATTTTAGATAAAAATGAGTATCTGCCAGTAGTGAAAAAGGCGTGGATAGGACTAAACGGATTAATTCAACCAGAAGGGTATATGGGTTGGTGTCAGCCAATTGGTTGGGATCCACGAAAAAACTTCAAAGCCGAAAGTTTTCAGGTATATGGCACAGGAGCCTTTTTGTTGGCCGGTAGCGAGGTGTTGAAATTAAAGATTAAATAAACATGATTTTTCAAAAAATAAAGTTTCAACTTATTGTATTATTGGCTTTTGTTTCGGCAAGTATTGTAGCTCAACCCATTACGTCTGCACAGCAAATAGCACTCGAAAATGGAGTGATAGTGAATCAGGGCTTTAACAGATGTATAAACTACGTTAATGCCTGGATAAAATTTGCCGACCCTGTTACCGGACTTATTCCACGAAACCTGACCGATTCCAAAGATTATTGGAATGCTTGGGATGCGGCAGCGGATAATTATCCGTTTATGGTACTTACATCTTCTATTCTTATGCCCGATTTCTTTAAGAAAGAGGCACTAAATATATTGAAAACCGAAAGAGCACTTACGCCACGTATTGGAAAATTGCCTGACTCTTATTCATTTACAAAAAAAGGATTTAAAGAGGAAAAGATTGATTCGAGTAAAATTGTATTTGGCTCGGCCGAATACATGAAAGATGGCTTAATTCCGATTACCGAATGGCTGGGAAAAAGTCCGTGGAGTAACCGTATGCTCGAAATACTTGATGATGTACCACTTGTGTCACGCCTTGTAACGCAGGTTAAGGGAAATTGGCTAGGCAATAGTGCCACCGTAGAAGTGAATGGCGACCTGCTTCAGGTTTTGTCGCGCATGTATTGGTTTACTGGTAAAAAAGAATACCTCGACTGGGGCATCGAAATTGCCGATTACTACCTGAACGACGAACGATTGCCAACAAAAGCATCTGGTCATTTGCGCATTCGCGATCATGGATGTGAAATTATATCGGGCTTATGCGAAATATATTTAGCGGCTCATTATGCTGCTCCCGACAAAAAAAAGGCATGGAAGCCATACATTCACAGCATGTTGAACCGCATTTTGGAAGTGGGGCGCAACGAACACGGACTTTTTTACGATGAGGTAAATCCGTTGACTGGCAACGTATTATCAACTCATCTAGCCGACAATTTTGGTTATACATACAATGCTTTCTATTCGGTATATCTTATCGATTCAGTTCCAGCCTATCGTGACGCTGTGGTAAAAGCACTTTCGTCGCTCAATGAGCATTACCGCAACCACAACTGGGAAAACGGAAGTGCCGATGGCTATGCCGACGCCATTGAAGGAACACTCAACTTGTATAATCGCGAGCCCATCCTATCAGTAGCATCATGGCTTGATAGTGAAATTCACAATCTTTGGAAATCTCAAAAGGCGGATGGTATGATTGAAGGTTGGCATGGAGATGGCAATTTTGCCCGCACTACCATTATGTATTGCCTTTGGAAAACACAGGGAATTGTACCTGTAGAATGGAATAAAAACCTGCAAATTGGTGCAGTTCATGAGAATGGAAAATTATTAGTTGCATTGAAAAATTCCGAATCATGGAGTGGTTCACTAAAGTTTGATGCACCACGCTATAAAGATTTAATGAATTTTCCGATTGATTATCCGCGCATTAATCAATATCAACAATGGTACACTATTGATAAAAATAAAACCTATCTGGTAAAACAATCGTCGTGTTCGAAATCAAAAAAAGTGAAAGGTAAAACCCTGCACAAGGGCTTCAAAGTAAGTATTAAGGCAAACGAACCCTTATTTATTACATTGAGCGAAGAATAAATAATGATAGCAGTTTTTCAGAAATTCAATTCTATGAAAAAAATTATTTTCAGTTATATTTTGTGTATAAACTTCTGTGCACTTTTCTCGGCAAATGCTACCGATTTAAAACTTTGGTACGATAAACCCGCTCAGGAATGGGAAGAGGCCTTACCACTTGGAAATGGCAGATTAGGTGCTATGGTATTTGGTAACCCCGCGCAGGAACGCATTCAGCTCAACGAAAACACAGTCTGGTCGGGTAGTCCAAATAACAACGACAACCCGAACGCAAAGGAAAACCTGGCACTTATTCGCCAACTGATTTTTGAGGGTAAATACAAAGAAGCGCAGGATTTGGCGAATGCAAAATTCATTTCCAAAACATCCCACGGAATGTCCTATCAAACCGTTGGTAATCTGAAATTCGATTTTGTGGGGCAGGAGAATTTTACGAATTATTACCGCGACTTGAATCTCGAAAATGCCATTGCCACAACTACTTACCAATCTGACGGCGTTAATTTCCGAAGAGAGGTTTTTACGTCGTTCACCGATCAGGTAATTGTGATACGACTTACCGCTGACAAACCGGGTAAAATCAGCTTCACGGCATCGCTTGATCGTCCTTCAGAAGTAAAAATAACAACCGATGCCAATAATCTGCTGAAAATGGAAGGCACTACGAGCGACCACGAAACCGTTAAGGGAAAAGTGAATTTTCAAACTTTGCTTAAAGCCATTCCCGAAGGCGGAAAAATGAGTGCCCAAAACAATAGGCTCACCATTTCTGATGCCAATAGCGTTACTTTGCTGGTATCCATTGCTACTAATTTTGTCAATTACAAAGATATTAGTGGCAATGCTGAAGAACGCGCCGGCAACTATCTGAACAAAGCGTCGACAAAAAATTACAAGCAGCTTTTGGTCTATCACACAGCTTATTACCAAAAATACTTTAACCGAGTATCGCTCAACCTGGGACAAACCGAAGCAGCAAAAAACACAACCGATGTGCGTATCAAAGATTTCGGAAACGGAAAAGACCCAAGTTTGGCGGCGTTGTATTTTCAGTTTGGACGCTATTTGCTTATCAGTTCGTCGCAACCCGGCGGACAACCTGCTAATTTGCAAGGGCTTTGGGCCGACCAGCTGTTTGCAGCCTGGGACAGCAAATACACCGTAAATATCAATCTGGAAATGAACTATTGGCCATCGGAAGTGACCAACCTCACCGAAATGAATGAGCCATTGATTCAGATGGTTCGCGAACTGTCCGAAGCCGGAAAAAAAACAGCCACCGACATGTATGGTGCCAACGGTTGGATGCTACATCACAATACCGATATTTGGCGCATTTGTGGCCCTGTTGATGGTTCGTTTTGGGGCATGTGGCCAATGGGTGGCGCATGGCTGAGCCAACATTTATGGGAAAAATATGCCTTTAACGGCAACAAGGAATATTTGAAATCCATTTACCCAATACTCAAAGGAGCAACAGAATTTTACATTAGTTTTCTGACTCCCGAACCTACAAATGGCTGGTTGGTAGTGGCACCATCTGTTTCGCCCGAAAATGCACCCGCCATTCACCCCGACCAATCCATTGCAGCAGGCACAACCATGGACAACCAACTGCTTTTCGACTTGTTTTCCATCACTACAAATGCAGCTAAATTACTGAATACAGATGCTGCATTAGCAAAAAAAATAGAAGATACAAAGGCTAAACTTGCACCTATGCAGATTGGGCAACACAGCCAATTGCAGGAGTGGATGCACGATTGGGACAACCCAGACGATAAGCACCGACACGTGTCGCATTTGTATGGACTTTTCCCTTCGAATCAAATTTCGCCTTACCGCAATCCGGAACTTTTCGAGGCAGCTCAAAACTCACTCATACAGCGTGGCGACCCATCAACAGGCTGGTCGATGAACTGGAAAATAAACCTTTGGGCGCGCCTGCAAGATGGAAATCATGCTTACAAGCTGATGACTGATCAAATAAAATTGGTAGTAAAAGATACAAACAAACAAGGATATTCTGAATCGGGAGGCACTTACGCCAACATGTTTGATGCTTGTCCGCCCTTTCAAATTGACGGGAATTTTGGGTTTACGGCCGGAATGAACGAAATGCTGCTGCAAAGTCATGACGGTGCTATTCAAGTACTACCTGCCCTGCCCGATAATTGGGCAAGCGGCCGTGTAACCGGACTTTGTGCCCGTGGTGGTTTCGAAATTGCGGAAATGGTTTGGAAAAATGGCAGAATTTCAAAACTGGTTATCAAATCAAAATTGGGAGGTAATTGCCGCATTCGTTCTTATTGGACTTTGACAGGAAACCCAAAACTAACAACTGCAAAAGGGGAAAACAACAACCCATTTTATCAAACTATAACAGGCAAAAAACCGTTAATCTCGGCTCAGGCAAAACTGAATGGTCTCCAACTAAAAAAGACTTATTTATACGATATACCGACTAAAGCCGGAGAAGTAATTACGCTTGTTTCGAAATAGCAATTTTTTCGTTTTTGTATTAAGTCTAAAATTCATATTCCTAATTCCTCAAAATTGTTCCAATATTACAAAATATCCATTACTTCTTTCAGCGAACGAATCATATAAGTGCATTCGGGTATTTCGCCAGTTTCGGGGTAGTGTAAAGGGTAAAAAACCGAGTCGATACCGGCATTTTGAGCGCCAATTATGTCGGCAGCATAACTATCGCCTATCATTATTGCTTCCGAAGGTTTTGCACCGTTAAGCTTGAGCGCATATTCAAAAATGCGTTTGTCGGGTTTGAGCGCACCTGCAGCTTCCGAGAGTACAACATGGTTAAAGTAATGCCCGATACCCGAACTGTGCATTTTGCGGTATTGAACCTCCACAAATCCGTTTGAGATAATCGTTAGCGGATATTTTTTTTCGGTTAAATAATCGAGCAATTCAATGGCGTGAGGCATCAGCGCTGTTTTGGTTGGCAGGTTATCGAGGTATTGCCGTCCAATTTGTTCAGCTAATTCCTCGTCGTTTACACCCATTCGCGAAAGCGGATACAGGAAACGTTCTTTCGACAAATATTCTTTTGTAATTTCGCCCTTGCCATAAAGTTCCCAAAGTTCAATATTTCGGTGTGCGTAAATATCAAAAAACTGATCAAAATTATCAAAATAACGTATCAAACCCCGGTCGTCGAACATATCCTTCATAGCCAAACGGGCATTCGCATGAAAATCCCAAATCGTGTCGTCGAGATCGAGAAAAACAAATTTGTATGGATGTGGTGATGTGATAATGTGGTGATGTGTTAATGTGGTGATGTGATAATGTGGTGATGTGATAATGTGATGATGTGATAATGTGATGATGAAAACCCTCTGACTTTATAAACTTTATGAACTTTCTAACTTTATAAACTGATTAGTCCACTTCAATAACCAGATACTTGCTTACGCTCCAAAACTCTTTGGTGTCGGTAATGAGCAGTACAAAATTGCCGTTTTCTTTTTCGAGGGTGTACGACGATTTGGGGTGCGAAGTCAGAATTTTAGCACGTGTGGAATACAGCGGAATCGATTTGGTTTTACGGGCATCGATTCGTACAAAGTAGTTTTTATTAAAATCGCTTTGAAGTATTTGTTTCGGACTGAAAATGCCTTCGCTGGTAATAATTTTTTGTTCTTTCAGTTCTTTGCGGGTTCCGAATACATACCAGGCAGTGTGAATAGTTTCTTCCTGCTCGTTGATACGACTTTGCTTGGTTTCGTTGTCCGATTTAAGCGTTTCCACATCTTTACCAAGTGCATCTACCGTGGTGCCGAGGTTGGCAATAAGCGAATCTTTAGCTGCCAGTTCGGCTTGCAGAATGGCCACTTTCGAGCTTTCTTCTTCCAATGCTTTTGTCAGGCGGGCAATGCTTCGCTCTAATTCGTCCGATTTGATACTACTCTTTTTCAGTTTCGATTTCAGACGGGCTAATTCATCCTTGTTGGTTTTAAGCATTTCGTTCAGATACAGCAGGTCATCGTTAATTTTGGCACGTGTATCGTCGGTCAGCTCTTCGCTTCCGGGATTCGTTTGCAGCACACCCTGTGTTTCCTTAATTTTTTCGATATTTTGCTCAATCTGATTCATGGCCGAGAAATACTCATCAATTTCTTCCTGCATCTGCTGTTTGGCACGCATCAACGAATCGTTTTGTTCCTGAAGTCGCTGATAGTCAGACGACTTAAAGTTGCACGAAGAAAAAGCAATAACTGTAACAAAAAGAGCAGTGAGGAGAGCTTTCATTTTAATAAAAAATTTGCTGTTGAAGAAACTAAATTGAACACCATGGTTATACCCTGAAACCGGCTGGAAATTTTTTGCAAAGTTAATGTTATTATTGTTATTTTGCAACCTTATTCTTCAAATCCTGCAACAATTATAACTATTTCTCCTTTAGGCGGATGTTCGTTAAAATATTGCACTAATTCTGCCAACGTACCGCGTTTGGTTTCTTCGAACATTTTGGAGATTTCGCGCGAAACAGCAGCATGTCTTTCGGGTCCGAAAAACTCCGAAAATTGCGCCAGCGTTTTTGCTAACCGGAATGGCGATTCGTAAAAAATCATGGTGCGCGATTCGGTTGCAAGTTTGGTAAGGCGGGTTTGACGGCCTTTTTTTTGTGGCAAAAATCCTTCGAAACAAAAGCGGTCGTTGGGAAGTCCCGAAGCAACTAAAGCAGGAACAAAAGCAGTAGCACCCGGCAGGCATTCTACCTCAATGTCGTTGAGCACACACTGTCGCACCACTAAAAAACCAGGGTCGGAAATGGCGGGTGTTCCGGCATCCGAAATCAGGGCTACTTTGGCACCGGTTTTTATGCGTTGCACAATATTTTCCACCGTTTTGTGTTCGTTGAATTTGTGATACGACTGCATGGGAGTGCGAATTTCGAAATGTTTCATCAAAAAACCACTGGTACGGGTATCTTCTGCCAAAATTAAATCGGCTTCTTTAAGCACTTTAATGGCACGAAATGTCATATCTTCGAGATTGCCGATAGGAGTAGGGACTACGGTGAGTTTCATTTATTGGTCGGATACTTGTGTGTAATGGATTAATTTACTGCAAAGTTACATAAATCTTTCGATTTACGTTTGTTACAACAAAAGGAGTTGTTTTTCTTTTTCAACTAAAATAGCTATTTTTGCATAAAACAATTCCATGAACTGGCAACAATTACTCTCCACCAAACGCTTCGGACAGGAAGCTTACCACGCACAGCGCAACGATGACCGAAGTGAGTTTCAGCGCGATTACGACCGATTGATTTTTTCGGCTCCTTTCCGCCGTATGCAAAACAAAACGCAGGTTTTTCCATTGCCGGGCAGCGTGTTTGTGCATAACAGGTTGACTCACAGCTTAGAAGTAGCTTGTGTCGGTCGCTCGCTTGGCAATTCGGTAGCGCAAAAGTTGCAGCACAGTCATCCTGAAAATCCGTATTTGGGCGAAATTGGCTCCATTGTTTCGGCAGCTTGTCTGGCACACGATATGGGCAACCCGCCTTTCGGACATTCGGGCGAAAAGGCCATTGCCACTTATTTTTCGGAAGGAAACGGACGCGTTCTCGAACCGCAAATGACGCCCGAACAATGGAAAGACCTCATTTGCTTCGAAGGAAATGCCAATACATTCCGATTGCTGACACATCAGTTTAATGGACGCCGCGAAGGTGGATTTGTACTAACATACAGCACATTAGCTTCGGTAATTAAATATCCTTATTCTTCTATAAATTCCGATATTAAAAAGCAAAAATTTGGTTTCTTTGATGCCGAAAAAATTGATTATGAAAAAATAGCAGCTGAGTTGGGCATAGTTCGGCAGCCCGAAAATCCAAACCGTTACGCCCGTCATCCGTTGGTATATCTGGTGGAAGCTGCCGATGATATTTGTTACCAAATAATGGATATTGAAGATGCACATAAATTGCGCATTTTGTCCTCCGACGAAACTGTTGAATTGTTTATGGGCTTTTTCGATGAGGCACGCCAAAAGCGCCGCCGCGAAACCATGCTAATGGTGAGCGACCGCAACGAGCAAATTGCCTACCTGCGCTCGTCGGTAATTGGCTTATTAATAGAACAATGCGCCGAAGCTTTTGTGACAAACGAAACGGCCATTCTCGAAGGAAACTTCAATTCCTCGTTGATAAAAGTAGTACCCGAAATAAGTGTAAACGCCTATAAAAAATGTTCCGAAACAGCTTTCCGACGCATTTACCGTGCGCCTGTGGTGCTGGATGTGGAACTGGCAGGTTACAAAATTATCAGCACCTTACTGGAGCATTTTATCGAAGCCGTATTGCACCCCGAAAAAGCGTATTCCAAGCAATTGCTTTACAGTATTCCCGAACAATTTGAAACACAAAGTACCGACAATTACTATAAAATAATGTCGGTACTCGATTATATTTCTGGCATGACAGATGTGTTTGCGCTCGATTTATATCGCAAAATTACGGGTATAAATATTCCGGGAGTATAATTTTAAAAAAAAACTACCGACAACAGAAATCGGGGTTATATGAAGAAAATAAGTACCCCGCACCAAAGCAAGTCAGAATTGCTCGTTGCGGGGTGCTTTGATTTAGAGCGTATATTATAATTCCACGCTGCTGATATATTGGCTGTTTGATAAGCGCATACCATTATCAGAACTGAAATAAATCCAGCAATGTATAGTTGCGCCATTCCAAATAGCGGGCATATCGACCGTAACAATACCAACCGAATGTTTGACTTCGCTTGCATTCGTTAATACCTGATTGGTCAGTTCGTTGAAGAAGACAAATTGCGCCAAGGCATTTGGATCTGTTCCTTCAAAGATTGTCGTATCCCAATCCATTTTCAGTTTTCCGGGTACTGCTTTTTCGGCAGTAACCGAGTCGACTGTATAAATTGGCCCTTCGGCAAACATGAGTTTCGACAGGTCGATGCTAAAGTCGGGGTATTCTCCTACAATGGCATTCTTAAAACCTATATTTATCCCATACCGAATACCGGGGTTTCCACCGAAGTTCTTTTTGAATACGGGATAAAAAGGCCGAAGCACTGAATTGATAAACGCAAACTTAGCCCTGTGCGCCACCTGTTTGTCGGTGCGGGGGTTAGTTGGAACACTTGCTACACGCAGGTAATTTTTACCGGTAGCTTTTGATTGCGTGGCAAGCGCGTCTCCATATTTGCCGGAGATTTTGCCGAAAGTTAATGACTTAAAAGTTGCCATATTATTTTAAAATTAGAAGTTAGAAATTAGAAAATTAGAAAATAGTTGATTCACGGAGAATCACTTACAATCACAGAGAAAGTACTTACAATCACAGAGAAATCACAGAGAATCACAGACAATTCACAGAGAATCACATACAAATCACAGAGAAATCACTGTAGTATCACAGTACTATCACATAGGAATCACAGAGAAATGGGTGGCGACTTCACAAATGAAATTTTGAAACGAATTTCAGGATAGGCACATAAAGATAAACTTTTGTCCAAAATTTGAATTCATTAGCTTTTGTTTGCTTTGCAGTAGATGCAGTAGTTCAAAAAATAGTACTGTAAACAAAATAATATTATCTTTGCCAACGGTTTGGTATGTGAAAATACATATAAAACTCCTTATATCTTCAATTAGCATTCATGAACGGAATTAAAGACTTATTGGTAGGCGAACATGCTGAACGTGCGTTCAGGATGATTGTGAATGCTTATCAGGATAAGGTTATTCGGTTTATTTCGTTGTTTGTTAGTAGTAGGTTGGAGTGTGAAGAGTTGGCTTCGGATGTGTTTATCTCGTTGTGGAAAAACAAAGATAACCTGGCTGATATCTCGGATTTGGACAATTATATTTTTATTGTTGCCAAAAATAAAGCGCTTAATCACCTGCGAAAAGGAAAGGCGGAATTGGTTGATTTGGATTTGTTTCAGGTGGATGCTTTTCATAATACGGATACTACCCCGGAATCTATTTATATTTCCCAAGAGGAAGTTGAAAAGCTAAATGCAGCTATTAATGAATTGCCTCAAAAAACCAAAATGGCGTTTCATTTGGTACGTGAGAATAAAATGAAATATAAAGATGCTGCCGATATTTTGGGGGTATCCATAAAAACCATCGAAAAACAAGTGGCGGCTGCTGTGGCGAAGTTGAAGGAAAGACTAATGTGATGATGTGATGATGTGGTGATGTGGTGATGTGGTGATGTGATAATGTGCCAATAAGATAATGTGCCAATGTGCCAATATGCTAATGTGAAAATGAGAAAATAAGAAATTAAGAAAATAACGAAAAACAGGAAACAACAATAATATTTAGTTGAAGATAGACCTCCCTCGAAAGAAATAAAAATATTTTTATTTTGCGATGGGGGGATTTTTATTTAATAGTGTCTTTAGTAATATAAACAAATTCCCCTACGATCATGAACGATCATTTTTCCGAATTAGTAGCCAAAGTTCTTGCCGGAGAGGCGAGTTACGATGAAAAACAACAGTTAAAGAAGTTGCTTGTTGAGAACAAGGAGCAGACTTTACTTTACAATCAACTCAAAGAATATTGGGATGCTGATGTGAAAGTTATAAATAAGAATTCGGAGAGCTTCGAAGCAAAAGTATTGTCACAACTCAATTTTGAGCCTGAAATACGCAAATCGAAGTATAAAAATATTTATTTAAGAATTGCCAGTGTAGCTGCGGTTGTATTTTTTGCAATGACTTGTGGCATGGCGTATTTATATACGTCCGAGCCTAAAGAGTTTTACACTTATTCGGCACAATCGGTGCCTGTAGAATATTTGTTGGAGGATGGCACGAAGGTTACGTTAAATAAAAACAGTTCGCTTACGTTTGCCTCCGATTTTGGAGATTTGCGCAGGGATGTAAAGTTAGTTGGTGAGGCATTCTTTAAGGTAGCAAAAGATAAAACAAGGCCATTTGCTGTAGAAGCATTGGGGACTAAGACCGAAGTATTGGGAACCAGTTTTAATGTTCGTACAAATCCCAAAACAGGAAATGTAACTACTACTTTAGTGGAAGGATCTGTTCGATTTAAAGCAAAGAACTGTGAGCAGATGCTTAAACCCGGCGAAGAGATTGCATTTAATACAAATTCTCAAAAATTTGAATTGACTAAAACAGATACACAGTACAATACTGCGTGGGTTTCGGGTAGATACAATTACAGAAATATAACATTTGCAGATTTTGTAAACAAATTAGAAAAGATATACAACTTAGAAATTGAGATTTCAGATTCGAAAATTGCCAATCGTATTGTTTCAGCTTCGTTCCTAAACGAACAGCCGTTAGAAGAGATATTAAAGGCGTTAGAAAATGAGCTTGGATTCAGTTATCAAATAAAGGATTCAACCCAGATAAATATTATTAGAAGAACCTTAAGATAATAAATGCCCATGTAAGCTATATTAAAATAATCACAAACTCTATCAAAAAAAAGGACTCGTCTATTGGGGAATAAACGTAGAGTCCCTTTAGTTAAATTTTTTACAATCAGGATTTTAGCGTCTTTTATAAAATGACGTTCGGCCCTTTGTATGTAAAAACAATATGCAAAGATAAAAATAAAAATATGAAAAACATCATTCGAGAAAGAATACATTTATATAGAATCATTCGTTTTGCACTGGTTTTGTTAATTTTTATAACAAATAGTGTCGTAATTAATGCACAACCAAATACTGCTCAGATAAAAAAAGATATAAAAGCATCTAATATAACTGTTTTACAATTAATAGATAAGTTGGGAGCTGATTTTAAATACTCTTTTTTTATCGTGGATGAAGAAATAGGGAAAACAAACATTTCTGTTGACTTAAAAAGTGCGACAATTAATGAAATTCTTGAAAGAGCATTTCAAGGTAAAAATATAGCTTTTGTAATTAAAAATAAGAATGTTACAATTTCGTTAAAGTCAAATCAAAATCAAAAAAACGTTGAACCACAAATAACAACTAAGACCAAGAAAGTTTCGGGTGTGGTTCTAGACGAAAAGGGACAGCCTGTTATTGGTGCAAGTGTAATCATCCCCGGAACAACGATTGGTGTAGCTACGGATATAAACGGACGTTTTACGTTGGAAGCACCATCGAATGCAAAATTGCGCATCAGCTATATTGGCTACGATGCAAAAGAAGAGTTGCTTAATACGAGCGATGATTTAAAAATTAAATTAGAGCCTACACCGCAGGTTCTCACAGAATTGGTTATTACTGCCCAGGCTATAGGACAGAAGAATGCCATCCGCCAACAAATAAATTCCAACACCATAAAAAACGTAGTTGCAGCAGACAGGCTACAGGAAAATCCGGATGCGAATGCAACTGAGGCTATTGGGCGGCTACCGGGTATATCAGTACAGCGCAGTGGGGGCGAAGGTGTGGGATTGGTGATACGTGGGTTGGAACCACGATACACTTCCATAACGTTAAATGGCATTCAACTTCCTTCTACTTCGGGTTCGGATAGAGGTACAAACCTGAGTGGTATTTCACAATATGCTTTACAGGGTGCGGAAGTTTATAAGTCATTAACTGCAGATATGGATGCCAATTCGGTGGCTGGTACGGTGAATCTGAAACTCAGGCAAGCTCCTAAAGATTTTCACATGAACGTTATGGCCCAAACGGGTTATAATAATTTGAATAAATATTGGGGAAACTATAAGTTTTTGGGAGAGTTTAGCAACCGTTTTTTTGAAGATAAATTGGGTGTATTATTTACTGCCAATGCTGAACGGGTAAATAGAAGTATACAGATGATGAGTGCGGGTTATGGTATTGATTCTAACGATCCAAATGGAGATATATTGCTAATTGCCATCGGTTTAAATGACAATAAAACTCTCATTTATAGACGTTCGGCGATGTTATCGCTAGATTATAAACTTACCAACAATACCACCTTGATGCTTTATGGTATGTACAATAATTCAAAGAATGATAGTCAATCACAAATAAAATCATACTCTGTAGGTGGTTCTGGGGCTGTAGGGTATGGCTTTTCTGTGAATCCTAATAATCAAAATGATGTTTTTCAAGCGGCATTAAGTGGCGAAACTAAATTAAAATTCTTAGACATGAAAGCGGAATATGGCGTATCCTATTCCAAAGGGAAAAACTATAATATTGGTGCAAGATATTGGAATTTCAATTTTGACAATGCATCTTCTTCTAATTTTACCGATATTGCCCATCGAAAACTGGACCCAACAGAAATAGTCCCATTATATAGTGACAATGCTGATAAACTAATGGATTGTTGGCTGACAAACTTTGGTGTTTCGGACAGTAAAGTTGATGACGAAAATATAAATGCTTATTTGAATTTTACAGTTCCATTTAAAGTGGGAGATTTAATAACCGGCAACTTGAAATTTGGTGGAATGTATCGAACCAAAAGTAGGTTAAGGGATGATACTTCCGGAGGGCAAGCGTCGGGTGCTAATGCGAATCAATTTTTGCCACAAATTCTTGCCGACTCGTTAGGCTGGATAGTTAGAAATGGAAATGGCAATATCTCCGCAAATGGATTAACCGATGGAAAAATTGATAACTTTTTAAATGGTCAGTTTAATTTTGGAAATACATTTAATATTAACCGATTGAATCAAATTTCGGATGTCTGGGAAAGAAGTTCTAATTATTATTATGCTCAGGGTTCAGACGTTTATCTTCCATTATTTGGTGAAGTGGGCAAACTTGGATATACTCAAAGTGTTGCAGGAAGTATGATGAATGACCAGAGCATAAAAGACTATTATTCAGCAGGATATATTATGTCGGAAATAAACATAGGAAAATATGTTATGTTTTTGCCCGGAGTTCGACTTGAGAACACCCACTCTACAATGAAAGGGTTTTACGCTATACCACTTCAATACGCACCGCCTCTTTCTGCACCACTTCCAGGTAGTGATACTGCCGCTGTTCGTTCGGACAATTATATTCTGCCAATGATACATTTGAGAATAAAGCCCACAAGTTCATTTTATATGCATTTTGCCTATACAAATACATTAAGTCGCCCCGATTTTGGAACAATATCCCCCAACTTTTATGTAAACACTGGTATAGCACCGTTTTCGTATAGCTCCAATAATCCAACTATAAGACCCGAACTTTGGACGAATATTGATGCTCAATTTGTATTTCATGGAAAAAAGATAGGACTATTTTCTGTTAATCTATTCTATAAAACTGTGAAGGACAAAATGTTTGCGCTCATTCCGTTGGATAATCCGCAGCCACAAATTGCACTCAAGTGCGACCCCGACCGCGCTATTGAGCTTCGTGAAAAATACGAAAATATTGTTCCGGCCTGGCATTTCAATAAAAAACACTGGAATACGGTTATCATAAGTCCTGAAATAAGCACCGAACTTTTGAAAGAATTAATTCAGCATTCGTATAAGTTGGTGGTGAGCGGATTGCCGAGAAAAATAAAAGAAGAACTTAACGACTAATTTTTATGCGCATTGTTATTCAGCGGGTTAGCGAAGCTTCGGTTACAATAAATAAGGCCATACATGCTTCTATTGGCAAAGGATTTCTGATTTTGGTGGGCATTGAGGATGCCGACAGTGCCGACGATGCCGAATGGCTTGCCGGTAAAGTGGCGGGTTTGCGCGTGTTCGACGACGAAAATGGTGTGATGAATCGTTCGGTGGTGGATGTGAGTGGCGAAGTGCTCGTTATCAGTCAGTTTACGCTACATGCGCTGACGAAAAAGGGGAACCGACCGTCGTACATCCGAGCTGCCGGACACGATAAGGCAATACCCCTCTACGAACTATTTTGTAAAAAAGTAAGCGAAAAAACGGGTGTTGACGTAAAAAAAGGTATTTTTGCAGCCGATATGAAGGTGGCGCTCGTAAACGATGGTCCGGTAACGATTTTGATAGATAGTAGGAGTAAAGAGTAAAGAACAAAGAGTTAAGACATGATTAAAAAACACATTCCCAATTTCATTACCAGCCTGAATCTTTTTTCGGGTTGTTTGGCCATTTATTACGGTTTTCGTGGAAATTACGAATTGGTATTGCTTTTTGTGCTACTTGCTGCCGTGTTCGATTTTGCCGACGGGTTAGCAGCGCGATTATTACATGCATACTCGCCAATGGGCAAAGAGCTGGACTCGTTAGCCGATGTGGTGAGTTTTGGAGTTGCGCCCGGCGTGTTGGTGCTTTCTATGCTTACAGCCAGCGAATTGCCTTATTGGGTGGCGTTTTCAGGTTTTATTATTCCTGTTTTTTCGGCTCTCCGTTTGGCTAAATTCAATATCGACGAGCGCCAAACATCTTCGTTTATCGGACTGCCCACGCCGGCAAATGCTTTGTTCTGGGTAGGCCTCGGCTATTCGTTTTCGGAAATACTCATTGCTAACCCCTGGTATATTTTAGTATTCACGCTTATTTTTAGCGGTTTGTTGGTTGCGGAACTGCCCATGTTTTCGCTCAAATTCAAAAGTCTGAAATGGAAAGATAATCAGGTTCAATACATCTTTCTGTCGGTCAGCGTTTTATTAATTGCTGTGTTTCAGGTAAATGCATTAGCGCTGATTATCGGGTGGTATATTTTGCTGTCGGTGGTTGTTGCCATGTTCAAATTAGCGTAAAACCTTTTCATCGCCACATGGTATCGAAGCGGACATCCCGACGTGTCGGGATCACCACATCATTTCCCCCTGATAATTCGCTTAATATCATTCAGTTTATTCAGTGCTTCAACAGGCGTTAAATTATTGATATCTAAATTTTTAATTTCGTCGCGAATTTGTTCCAACACGGGGTCGTCCAATTGGAAGAAGCTGAGTTGCAAACCTTCGCGGTGTTCGGCAATTTCGCCAATGGGTTTCGAAACGCCTGTTTGGCGGTTTTCCGATTCCAAATCTTTGAGAATTTGTTCCGAACGTTTCACAATGCTTTGTGGCATTCCGGCCATTTTGGCTACGTGAATACCAAAACTATGCTCGCTGCCGCCTTTTACCAATTTGCGCAGGAAAATTATTTTTTTGTCAACTTCTTTTACCGATACATTGTAATTTTTAATGCGTCCGAACGATTTTTCCATTTCGTTCAGCTCGTGGTAGTGGGTGGCAAACAGCGTTTTGGCTTTGCAGCTCGGATGTTCGTGAATGTATTCCACAATAGCCCAGGCAATGGAAATACCATCGTAAGTGCTTGTGCCGCGACCAAGCTCATCAAACAGAATCAAACAGCGGTTCGAAAGGTTGTTCAGAATGCTGGCCGCTTCGTTCATTTCCACCATAAAGGTCGATTCGCCCTGCGAAATATTGTCGCTGGCACCCACACGGGTAAAAATTTTATCCACCACACCAATACGGGCACTCTCCACCGGCACAAAGCAACCAATTTGAGCCATAAGCGTAATCAGCGCTGTCTGGCGGAGCAAAGCCGACTTACCCGCCATATTCGGCCCGGTAATAATAATGATTTGTTGCGTTTCGCTGTCTAAATACACATCGTTGGCAATATAACTTTCGCCTATGGGCAGTTGTTTTTCAATCACCGGATGGCGACCTTGCCGAATATCCAGCACATCATTATCCAACACTTCGGGGCGCACGTATTTATTTTCGGCCGACACTTTGGTGAACGACAGCAGACAATCTAATTGTGCTATCAGGTTCGAATTCAATTGAATAGCCGTAATGTATTCGCTTAGCGCAATAACCAACTCACCAAAAAGGCGGGTTTCGATAGCTAAGATTTTTTCCTCAGCACCCAGAATTTTCTCTTCGTATTCCTTTAATTCCTGCGTAATATAGCGTTCGGCATTTACAAGCGTTTGTTTCCGAATCCAGGTTTCGGGTACTTTATCTTTGTGTGCATTGCGTACTTCGATGTAGTAGCCAAAAACATTGTTAAAGTGAATTTTCAGGCTTGGAATGCCTGTAGCTTCACTTTCGCGCTCCTGAATGCGTTGCAGAAATTCTTTGCCCGAATGTGCCAACATACGCAATTCATCCAAATCGGCATCAATGCCATGTCGAAGAATATTGCCTCTGTTAATAAGAACAGGCGGGTCGTTATTAATTTCTTTTTCAATTTTATCAGCAATAATATGACAGGCATTTAGCTGATCGGCAATGCGTTGCAACGTTACATTATCGGTATCGGCACAAGCGGCTTTAATGGGTTCAATAGCTTTTAGCGCCACTTTGAGCTGCACCACTTCGCGCGGATTGATGCGGCCAACTGCCACTTTCGAAATAATACGTTCGAGGTCGCCAATGAGCGCAATGTTTTGCTCTAATAATTCTTTTAAATCCGGATTTTTAAAAAAGAACTCCACTACGCTCTGTCGTTCGTTTATCGGTTTTACGTCTTTCAGCGGAAAAGCAATCCAGCGTTTCAGCAGGCGTGCACCCATGGGGCTAATAGTTTTATCCAAAATATCAACCAGTGTTCGGGCACCTTCGTTGATAGAACCATAAAGCTCCAAATTTCGCACTGTAAAGCGGTCGAGCCACACATAGCGGTCTTCTTCAATACGCGCCAATTGAGTGATATGACCCGTTTGTTGGTGATGTGTTAAATCTAAATAATGCAGAATAGAACCTGCTGCTACTACGGCGTTTGGCAAATTATCCACGCCAAAGCCTTTCAGATTTTTGGTTTCGAAATGCTTCAACAAGCGTTCGTTGGCCGATTCGGGTGTGTAAGCCCAATCTTCGAGTGCGTACGTAAAAAACTTTGTACCAAACTGTGCCTCAAAATCTTTACGTTTCGAGCGGTCGAAAAGTACTTCCTTCGGACTAAAACTATTCAGCAGTTTGTCTACGTATTCTCCTGTTCCTTCGGCCACCAAAAATTCGCCGGTCGATATATCCAAAAACGAAACGCCCACACGGTTTTTATTCATGTAAACGCTTGCTAAGAAGTTATTTTCCTTGTGATTAAGCGTAGTGTCGCTGTACGAAACGCCGGGAGTAACCAATTCAGTAACACCGCGTTTCACGAGTTTTTTGGTCAGTTTCGGGTCTTCGAGTTGGTCGCAAATAGCCACGCGCTTTCCGGCACGAACCAATTTTGGTAAATAGGTGTCGAGCGCATGATGCGGAAAACCGGCTAATTCCACCGTTTTAGCAGAGCCATTGGCACGTCGGGTAAGTGTAATGCCCAAAATTTCGGAAGCTTCGATAGCGTCCTGCGAGAAAGTTTCGTAAAAATCGCCGCAACGGAATAGCAATATCGCATCAGGATGTTTTGCCTTGATTTCGAAAAATTGCTTCATCAACGGGGTTTCTACTATATCGTTTGCCATTCTTTTTTTATTGTTTCGTGTTTCAAGTTTCGCGTTTCGTGTTTCGTGTTGTGTTGATTTTAACACGAAACGCGAAACGCGAAATAATTAAACTTTAAGTGTATTTATAGCCGCTGTCATTTTCGACCAGGCGTATTTTTGTTTTTCAATTTTAATGTTTTCAACAAATTCGGCCGAACGTTTGTTTGTGAAAAAATCGAACAACGAATTTGCAATCTGAATGGGCTCCAAATCTACTACATAGCCTACTTTACCATGCGGTACTATTTCGGCCAACCCACCCACATTGGTAACAAGCATTGGTTTTTCGAAATGGTAAGCAATCTGACTTACACCACTTTGTGTGGCTGTGCGGTATGGTTGAGCTACAATATCGGCAATGCTAAAATAATTTCGAACTTCATTGTCGGGGATAAAAATGGTGCGAAGTTCAACGTGGCTTTCGAGTTTCAGTTTGTATATTAATTGCATATAAGGCTCGGGGTTTTCGTAAAATTCACCGGCAACAATTAATTTCAGCGGAAACTCGCGGAGGCGTTTATCAGCAAAAGCTTCGAGCAGCAAATCGAGTCCTTTGTATTCGCGTATAAAACCAAAAAACAGGATGTATGAAATTTTTTCGTGCAAACCAAGCTTCATGGCGGCATTTGCTTTTTCGAGCGGGTCGCCGTAGTGGTCGTAAATGGGGTGAGGCGATACCGCAATTGGTTTATCCGTTTTATCGAACTTTTTAATATCAGCCACTACCGATTCGGCCATAGCCACAAATCCATCCATCGCGCTCACAAAATATTTGGGGAAAATAGTATCCAAAATTGTAGGTTCGTGAGGTATCATATTGTGAATCAACGCAATATTCTTTGTGTTTTTGTTTCGTACTATGCGCGCAATTGTTCCGAAACAAGGTGCCATAAAAGCCATCCAATAGCAAAAAATAACCTTATCTGCTTTTTTCTTTTTAATAATATTACCGGCTTTTATCCATGTCAACGGATTCATCGAATTGATAATTCTGGAAATCGTCAAATCAGTAGGTTGGGGTTCGTCCGAAAATTGCGATTTACCCGGAAATAGTATTTTTGGATACTGAACCGTAAATGTAACGACCTCAACGTCATGACCTTCGCTTACATACTGGCGAGCCAATCGCTCGTTGTAAGCGGCCAATCCTCCTCTGTATGGATATGCTGTTCCAACAATTATTATCTTCATATTTAACTATCTGAAATTCAAAAGTAAAACCTAACAAAAGCAACGAAATTCAGCAAGAAGTATTACTGCGTATTTCAATCTGCAAATGTACAAAAAATCAGTGTAGTTTCGAAAAGGTTTGTTTTTTTTGCAAAAAGCGAAGTGTTTTTAAATAAAATGTTAGCTTTGCACTTTAAAATTATTAGCGAAATGAATACACGTACTTTTGCCGAAATAATGGAGCGCTTCGCCCAAATCGAAATATCCGAATCGTTTGATATGATAGTAGCTATTGCCAATGGTGGATTAGTGCCGGCTGGTATCCTGAATCAACGTTTGCACCTGGAAGTGAAGGTGTTGCGCATCAATTTTAAGGACGAAAATCAGCGTCCGCGCTACGAAAGCCCCAAACTGTTGCAGCCGGTGGATTTCGATTTTAAAGGAAAAAAAATTCTGTTGGTCGACGACCGCATCAAGTCGGGTTCGACCATAGTTGTTGCGCGAGAAATTCTGAAAGACGCAAAGGAAATTAAAACCTTTGCCGTTAACGGAAAAGCCGATTATGCGTTGTTCAACGAATCGTGTTTTCGGTTTCCGTGGATGGTGTAATTGGTGGATAAAATCGTATGTTCAAATCTTTGCTATCATTTCCAATTCCAGCTTTTTGTGCGACCCGTTTCGTTCGATAAGTAAATTTAATGGTTTGTGGGAGGAGGTTTGAAAATAGTGGCGCACTTCGGCAATGCTGAGTTGACTTAATTGCTGAAAGTTTATTTCGGTTATAATATCGCCTATCCGAATGCCGGCGCGCTCGGCGGGCGAATCTTTCCAAACCTGAATTACTTCTACTTGTGGTAGAAATCCTGCGGTGTGTGCTACTTCCAATCCGGCTATATTATAGCTAAAAGGCTTATTGAACGTACTATTTGGTTTGAAATAAAATTTCCGATTGTTGGTGTCGATAATCAGGTTAAAGCGATTAAGTAGCTGTCCGCCAATAGTGCCATCGCGGTCGGAGGTGCGTACAACATCACTTATTGCCGCCGAATCGGGGAAGGCAACAATGGGATTGCGCACACAAAAATCGGCAATGCAAAGTTGTTGCACACGGGCATACACGCCGTTTATTTCGCCGCTAAGTCCTTCGCCTATGCGTCCGCGAATGGATTTTTCGGGAATATTTACAGCTTTGTTGGTCAATGTTTCGAACCAGGCAGTAAGTTCGGCGCCGGTATCGATAAGCATTTTTATGGTCTGACGGGCGCTGTCGGTTTCGAGCACCGAAAGGTGAATGTACATTTTTTGGCGTTGGAGTACCATTGGCATTACACCATAACCTTTGGGGGCGGTAAATTGCCGGTGATTGTACAAGCGTATTCTTCGGTTGCTGTAATCTATTTGCACCACATAATCTCTAAAAAAATCGACTCCCAGCAAACCATTAATTTTCACACCTGTCTGTTGCGAGAGGTTAAAAAAATCTTCCTCAAAAGCCGATACCATGCGGTTGGGGAGTATGATTTTTCCAATCTGAATGTTGTTGGCTTCGCTTTGGTATGCTTTAAAGCTTTTCCCTTCCCCTAATCCTTGCAACTCGTGCAATTCGCCGGGCTTTAAATCTACACTATCGCCCGGGAAAAGTTCAGTAATTATGGTGTTGCGCAATCCGGTATCGAGAATCATCTTTAGCTTTGACGATTGGTTTATGCGCGCATCGAGCACAATGTAGCTTCCTACCGTTTCGAACGGAATAGAAGCTACTAATGTGTTTTTAGCAGAAGCAGTAGCTATTATCATGCAGAAAATCAAAAAAACACATCTCTGTATTCTCATGTGTTCAGATTTTGAATAGCAAAAATAGCTATTTATTTTGAATAATGTAAGTTTATTGAAACAATAAATATTACAGCATTATTTCGAAATTGATACATAAATGTTAACTTTGCAACCAATTTTTAAATTTATAATCAATTTTTGGTCGTATGGTGAGTTTTAAGAAAATGGTTTTTGTTTTTACAATTGTTTGTTCAGTGGTTACCTTACAAGCCGAAGATGAGGCTAAAAAAGATGTTTTTGCTCCACGTGTAGAAGGTACAATTCGGGCAAAATACGAATATTTTTCCGATATCGACGAGCATCGTTTTCAGGTTCGAAATGCTCGTTTTAGTGTGCGGGGCAAGTTTTCGCCCATCACTTCGTACAAAGCCGAAATCGATCTTTCGGACGAAGGAAAAACAAAGATGCTTGATGCCTACGTACAGCTTAAACCAAACAAAAGCTGGAGTTTTATACTTGGGCAGCAGAAAGTTCCGTTTAGCACCGACAATTTACGTTCGCCACACGAATTGTACTTTGCTAACCGTTCGTTTATGGGCAAACAACTTACAAACTTGCGAGACGTAGGTTTTTCGGCCAGTTTCGACAACCAAAAATGGATACCAATAAAAATGACAGTTGCTGTTTTCAATGGGTTGGGTTTATATACACAAGATAAATCGATGAAAATTGATGCATTAAGTTATGGAACACGTGTTGTATTTTTCCCCGAGAAGCCCTTTCAAATTTCGTTAAATGCAAACACAATTAATCCTTCGGATATTCGAATGAGTTATTTTAATGCCGGTGTTGCCTATAGTTTCGGTAATTTTCATTTAGAGTCGGAATATCTTTTTAAAACGTACAGCTCGAATAGTATTCTGAATTCGAATAGCACAACAGGATTTTTTGTTTTTGGAGCTTACAATATTCCAACTCCTAAATGGAAAAATATCAGTAAAATAACTCCGGTTTTGCGATACGATGGCATGACAAAAAATCTGAAATACGATATACAAAGTTCATCCTCCATTGTTACAAAAATTGATGATCCGCGCACCCGTGTTACCGGAGGGGTTATTGTAAGTCTTGCAAAGCCATTTTTAAACGACATTCGATTAAATTACGAACGCTACTTTTGGAAAGATGGACATTTGGCCGACAATAAATTTGTTGTTGAAGTTGTGGTGAAGTTTTAATCTCAAAATAAATTTGACTCCGTAGGAGACATATATTTATAGAAAAATGCATTTTCTATAAATATACGACCCCCATTGGGGTCGAATCTCCTTAATTAAACGAAATTGAATCGTACATTGCTGTTATTTTTAGCATTCAATGTTATTTGAATTTTAAAGGTATATGTGCATTGAAGCTGTGTTTTACGATGCCATTTTCTATGCTGTCGCAAGCCAGAAACAAGGCACGCGGAATGCCTTTTTCGATAAGCAATTGTGGGCGTTCCATGTGTGTGAGATTTACTTTTTTGCCGTTTTTCATAGTAAATCCAAGTGTAGAAACGAGTACATTTTTTGCCGGCTGCCAATCGAACCCATTTACCGAATAGAATAATGCCAACGAACGTCCCTGCTTTGTAAACTCGCCATGCATATCTTTGGCAATGGCATAATAGCAATTATCCTGATACCAAATGTAAGGATCTTCGGCCGGAAACATCGAACCAGGCACTGTAAAAATGGGCTTATTCATTTTTTCGAATGGTCCGTCGGGGCGCAAAGCCACTGCACACAAATGCACCACAGGGCCTCCAAAAGGCATGGGTTTGCGTTTGGCTACTGCCTTGTACACCATTAGGTATTTACCATCGTGCATTCGGGTAACCGATGGGTTTGCCATCATCAAAGCATCATGCGCATCAGGGTCGGGCGATACGTCAATCAGCGGTTTGTCCGAACGTTTCCACGGTCCGTAAGGCGATTCGGAAACTGCCACGCCAATGCGTTGATTGTTTCGGTGGGTCATGTTCAGACCGTTTTTTACATTTACGCCATCACCAAAGTTGCCGGCATAATACAAATAATACTTACCATCGAAAAAGTGAATAGTAGGGTTGTGGGTGTAGTGGCCGTCCCAAAAAGCAGGGCCACGAGCAGGCAGTGTTACATCCGAAAACTTGTAGGGGCCTAAAGCTTTATTGGAAACAGCATGGGCAATTTCGGAATGCGTAACCCAGGCATTGAACGAATACTTTTTGTGCCAGCGCGCATAAAAAATATGGTATTTTCCGTCTTTTCCTTTGATAGGAGAGGAGCCCCAGGTAAAAAGCGAGTCGTTTTCGAAAATGGAATAATCGGCCACTTTGCCGAGTGCTTTGTTTACATTCAGTTCGCCAACGGGTGCAAGTGCTTTATGCGACGACTTGCATTTTTTTGAAAATAGTTGATTCGGATTGAAAATCAGCAAACTAAGAATGCACAAAAGCGTTAATGTTGTTTTTTTCATTTTGGGTAAAAAAATTGTTTTATAATATTATCTTAACACGTCGATAAAATTACTGTTTTTAAATTTAAAATCAGTATACTGCAAAAGAAATCATAAAAATAACTGCATATTTTACAAAAAAAACGTCGTAAACGTTTACGAAATTTATGTGATTGTTTAAAGCTTTATATATCAGTTAATTCAATGAAGTAGTTTAGATTAAGCACAACCTGATTTTTATAAAACTCATTGTAATATAGCTTGTTTTTTGTACAATATAAGCTCGAAATAACCCAAATCGCTGCATTAACACTTTTGAATTTTATTTGTAATACAATAGAAATGTCATTACCCTTATTTTGCAGTTCAATTCGTACAGCTAAATCATCTCGGCAATTACGAAAAGAAAGTTACCCCTTTAAATCTTTCTCTTAATTTCAATCTATTATAAATGCTATTATGAGCGTACAAAAAAGTACACTCGAGATTTTGTAAGGCATTTGATTGCTTTTAACAAGGAAAAAGAAGAAGATTTTTTACAAGAAATAAAGCAAAATAACAAAAAATAAGTGATGCAAAAATTTCTACTTATTGTAATTCTATTCCATTTATGCGCGATGCAGGTATTTTCGCAAACGCTAAGTGTAAATGGTACAGTTACAAGTGCCGACGACAAATTGGGTATACCAGGAGCTACAATTATTGTAAAGTCGAATGTGACAAATGGAACAGTTACCGATATTGATGGTAATTACAAAATTAGCTGTAACGCTGGTGATGTGTTGATATTCAGATATGTAGGTTATACGCCGCAAGAGTTTACAATTGCCGAAAGTCAAACACTTCATGTAATATTGTCATCGGAAGCAATTAAAATTGAAGAACTTGTGGTAACTGCCTTAGGCATGAAACGCGAAAAAAAAGCACTTGGTTATTCGGTTCAGGAAGTTTCGGGAACAACATTGAAGGAAACGAAAGAATTAAATATTATCAATGCTTTATCGGGTAAAGTTGCGGGCGTAAACATCACTCAAGGTGGTGGCGGTGTGGGTGGGGGTGGAGCTCGCATTGTAATTCGTGGCGAAACTTCCTTGGCGGGTAACAATGAACCGCTTTACGTCATAGATGGCGTACCGGGCAGTGCAAACGATGTGGCTGCCGACGATGTTGAATCGCTTTCGGTGCTAAAGGGCCCGTCGGCTTCGGCGTTATACGGTTCGAGAGCTGCTGCAGGCGTGGTTTTGATTACTACCAAATCGGGCAAATCTAAAAATGAGGGCTTTGGGATAGAATTGAATTCGAATGTTAGTTTTCAAACACCGTTTATTTTGCCCGATTATCAAAACGAATTTGGACAGGGCACAGGAGGTACTTATGAATATTACAATGGCAACAATGGAGTTTGGCCCGATGGAAGTATTTCGAACGATGACTATGGCATTAATTGGGGACCCAAGTTTGATGGGCAAGCGCGACACCAGTTTACGGGCTACGAACCATGGGTTGCTTACCCCAACAATGTGAAGGATTTTTATCGAAATGGTCTGATAATGAACAATAACGTTTCGTTTGCCAAAGCAGCCGATATTGGTAATTTCAGAGTATCGCTTTCGAATATTCAGCAAAAAGGAATTATTCCAAATACAGATTATGGTTCGAGTAGAATAGATATTAACGGCAATTGGTTGCTAAACGAGAAAATTTCGATTGGATCGAACCTTAAGTATTACGAAGAAAGCTCGTATAACAATAAAGCAGTAGATGTAAGACTTATTCCTCGCAATATCGACATAGCTGCTTTGCGCAATTATTGGGTGCCGGGCCTCGAAGGTTTACAACAGCTAAAGTGGCGTTTTGGCAGCAACAACCCCTATTTCGAACTTTACGAAAACCGCAACGAATGGCATCAAAGTCGCATAATTGCCAATATAAACACAAACATAACGTTTAATAAGTTTTTTTCGTTTATGGGACGTGTAGGTTTAACCCGTGGCGATAGCAACAATAATCAGCGCACAGCATTCAGCACCGTGGGCACCAATAATCAGTATGGTTCATTTGGTTCGGACAATTGGATTGGCCGTGAGCTTAATTCCGATTTTCTTTTCACCTATCAAGCCAATGTATCAAAGGATATTAACCTGAAAGCATCGGTAGGTGGTAACCACATGCGCAAAGAAAGTAACAGCATTTGGGGAAAAGTTGACCAGCTTTTGATACCCGACATTTATAATTTAGGAAACTACCGTGTATATCCAAAAACAGGAAATAGCATATCGAAAAAGGAATTGAACTCCATCTATGCTTTTGCAAACATAGCCTATAAAAACTTTCTATATTTTGATGTAACATCGCGCAACGATTGGTCGTCAACTTTGCCTGCCGAAAACAATTCCTATTTTTATCCATCATTTACATTGAGTGCTTTGCTCAACGAAATGATAGAATTGCCCAAATCAATGAGTTTTTGGAAACTACGGGGCAGTTGGGCAAAAGTAGGGAGCGACACAGAGCCATACCAGCTTCAAAATGCCTATTATTGGGGAACAGGCAGCAACGGGGTGACCTCTATTACTCCAAGTAGTACCAAAGCCAACAGCCAATTAAAGCCCGAATTAACAAGCGCTTGGGAAGTGGGCACCGACCTGCGCCTGTTCAACAATAGATTGAATATTGACTTTACCTATTACAACTCGAACACGGTAAACCAGATTTTAAAAGTGGAAGTTTCGCCTACAACCGGTTATGAATATATTCTTAAAAATGCAGGGAAAATTAATAATAGCGGTTACGAAATAATGCTGAACACAACAGCACTCAAAAGCAAAAATTTCAGTTGGGACATGACACTTAACTGGTCGCTCGACAGGTCGATAGTGCGCGAGTACGACCCCGATAGCCCCGATGCTTTTCTTTCGCGAAGCATTACAAAACACCTCTTTGTAGAAGACAGAACCAACGAACGACGCGGGTCGCTGTACGGAAAAGGGTACAAAAGAGCACCAAACGGCGAAATACTTTTTACAAAATCGGGCGACACTCAGCGGGGTGAAAAAAAATACCTTGGAAATTATAACCCCAACTGGATGGCTGGATTTACAAACGAACTCAGATACAAAAACATATCACTTTCGATACTTTTTGATGTACGATGGGGCGGTGTGTTTTATTCGGAAACCAATTACAATTTAACCATGAAAGGACTTTCGAAAGCCACACTGCTTGGTGGATACGACCCACAAGGGAACTATCAGGCCCGAAACTATATATTGCCCGATGGGATGGTGGAAGATAACGGCAGCTATCGCAAATTAACTAAAGAAGACTTAATTAGCTCTGGGTTAAGTGCTGGTGGACTAACCGGACAGCAATACTGGGAAAATATGATGGACGAAGAAATACCCGAAGCCGTGATTTACGATGCTACTTACTTAAAACTTCGCGAATTGAAACTCGCCTACAATTTTCCGGAAAAAATGCTTAAAAACACATTTATCAAAGATGCAATGATATCCATGGTTGTCCGAAATTTATTCGTTCTGTCGCACGTTCCGAATGTCGACCCCGAAACATTTAGTGGTTCGCAACAGGCGGGCGCAATACCAGGTTACGATACAGGTGGAATACCCTCAACCCGTAATATTGCATTTAATCTCAACATTAAGTTTTAAAAAAATACACATTATCATACAATGTCAAAGATTCAAGTAGTATCAATCACTTTGCTTTTAATGATTATTTTTCAGGGTTGCGATACCTGGGAGAAAGATATTAATATTAACCCTAACGCACCACAAGGACTCTTAAATAACGAAAGCGACTCGGATATCGATCCATCCGTTTTTATGGTTCCCATGCTTAATTCCACTGTATCGGGCATTAATTATGTAAGCTGGAATGTAATGTCGGCAGTGTGTGCATATCACGGAAAAACCAAGAGTTTAAGTCAGGGTAATCGTCATAAATCGTGGCATGCCTTCGACGATTCCAACCTATGGCCATCGCTCTATAATGCACTGAGAGTTGTGAAAAACATGCGTAATGCTGCCATAAAAGCCGACGACCAACGCTACAAAGCTATTGCCGACATTTGGGAGTGTTATACCATTTCGATGATTACCAACCTGTGGGGCGATGTGCCTTATACCGATGCAATATCAGACAATCCGCCACTTTTAAGCAAGTACGACAAACAATCGGAAATTTACCCTGCACTGTTAGAAAAACTTAAAGCAGCCGGGCTGGCACTCAACAGTCAGGATATGCCGATAAATTCATCAACCGATTTGATATTTGGAGGCGATGTGCTTAAATGGAAAAAATTTTCGAATATGCTGCGTTTGCGTCTGGCAATGTATATGAGCGATGTGGCGCAAACACAATCGATAGAAATAATTAGCGAAATTTTGGACGATCCAGAAAAATACCCGCTTATGGTTTCGAATGCCGACAATGCTTTGTTTAAGCACGATGCAGTAGAACGCACTTCTATTTTTTACTGGCTTAGCAAGGCAAAAATTGAGGAAGCTCCTTTTAGCAATGTGTTTATTGAAAGGTTAATATCGCTAAGCGACCCGCGACTACCGGTAATGGCTCGTCCGGTACGCAATGTGCACACTAACAGCAATCAACAGGTTTTGCCTTCGAACCCGGGAGTTGATAAATATGCTGGACACCTTTTTGGCATAACCACTGATAACGCACATGCTGCACAGTGGAATGGGGGTTTTGCTTATGCATCGGCATTGGGCGATTTTTTCAGAAAAGAAGATTTAACCGGTGTGCCATTGCAAGAGTCGGCCAGCACGCCATTTTTCATAGCATTTTATTCCGAACAAGAATTTTTTATTGCCGAAGCTATTGAGCGTGGCTTTATTGCCGGCAATGCCAACAGTCATTATAACAACGCAATAGAGTCCTCGATAGCGTTTTACAAAGCTGGTTTCGATACCGAAAAATACAAAGGCGCCTTTGCCGACAAAGGCTTCAGTTCGGTAAGCGAATACATCAATCAACCTTCAGTAAAATATACAGGCGGCAGAGATAAACTGACTTTAATAGCCGAACAAAAATGGATAGCTTCTTTCATGTTGGGTTTTGAACCCTACTTTGACCACCGAAGAACCATGTTGCCCAACATACGAATTTCATCGGGAGCCGAAAACACAGCTGCTAATGGCAGTGGCACAAAGTTTCCGAGCAGAGCAGCCTATTCCGATTCCGAAATGGCAAATAATCCAATTAATGTTGAAAAGGCACGCCTTACAGGTTTTGACGAGCCAATTACAACGGAGGCTTCTCGAAATACCGTTAGGATGTGGATTATTACCGGTAAAGATTTGCAGATGCCAATTTTTAAAGAGCCTGTTTTTAGTTCGGAATATCCCTATTTAACAACACTAAGTGGTTCAGGCACAAACTTTAAAAAATGGTATGACGAAAATTGGAATCAGATTTTTTGGTGGAAAAACGAATAGGCATTTTTTTAAATACATATTTGAAATATATCACATTGAATATCATTTGTTTAAATTGTTTTAGCAAATAAATAAAAATTGAAATGACACCTAAGTTAATGTACATACATTTTAAAATCGGAGT